>Ga0208916_10000718_pt1 | contig 15019 bp, 12 predicted proteins | sample DEB19_08_DNA_5_FD_184523 | JGI IMG/M metagenome (GOLD analysis project Ga0208916, IMG submission 184523) | Aqueous microbial communities from the Delaware River and Bay under freshwater to marine salinity gradient to study organic matter... | ecosystem: Environmental > Aquatic > Marine >... | reverse complement strand
CGTGCTCAGCTACTTGTGAAATGAAAAGTCGTTGTACTCGACCATTGCCTTCGCGAAAAGCATGGATCGCATTGATCTCTGACAAGTAGTGGGCCAATCTGCTGGCAAAAACTTTGGGCGCCAATTCGAGCAAATATTTTTCTGCAGCCAGGGCACTGAAAACGGTGTTCGAGTAAGACTGGATTTGGCGCACATTGCAAAACCGACTGTCTCCCCTGATGATGTCCACGCTCCTGACTTCACCCGCCCAATCGTAGACATCCTGAAAAAGATACTGATGAATTTTGCACAGATGCGCTAAGTCAAAAAAGCCCTCGACTGGGTCTTGCGCGAGCTCCAAAAGGCGAATAGCTGTGAAGTCACCTTCATACTCATCAAGCAGGTCTTGATCTGTTATTCCAGCTTTGTTTTTGAGAACTGCCGTACCAGGGATGCAATAGACATCATTCGCGTCGTAGCGCGACATATTTGGCCCGAACTTCGTTGAGCAAATCAGCAGTTGTTTTTTGCCCATTCACATATGCCTGCAGCGAAGGCTTGAGACTTTCACTTGGGCTGAGCTTTTCAATTCGCAGTGTAGCCAGCATATTTGCAACGTTTTTCTGGCGCGCAGACTGATTCAGAGCCGGATTTGTCATGGCAAGTCCCGTTTAATTTGGTTCGCATTTTAACTTTCCAGAGCCTATTTGTCACCGTTTTTCCACCGACTTGGCAGCGGGGTTCAGTGGGGCTTTTGCCCCGATTGGAGCCCCCCCAAAGTAGCTTGTAGATTGAAAAAAATCAGCTGTGAAAAAATTTGGCGGAGTAATTTTGCGTTGACCAATTTTACGATCAACCCCTGTTTTCGCCAATCCACTGACTTCGTCCGTTGACCTTGAGCCTGACTGATGCTTCGTATGGCGGGTTTGCAGTGCCCATTTCAGGCGCATTTCCCCTTTGCATCAACTTGAACGGTCAAATTTGACGGTTATGATGGTTTGAATCAAGGAAAACACCATGGCGCTGGCAATCGAAACTCTAAAAATAAGAACCAAACTGACATTGTTGGTTATGCCTTTGTTGGTATCTTTATGTGCTTTGTCATTGGCCAAAGTCTGGGTATTTTGGGCAGAAAAAAATCAATATGCGTTGAGCGCTTCTGTGGTGTCCGAAGTGGCCACGCTGGGTCAATTGGTGCATGAGTTGCAGTCAGAACGGGGCATGACGGCAGGCTTTGTGGCCTCACGCGGCAGCGAAGCCACGGCAACGGCTCTCAAAAGCCAGCGCACCAAAACCGATGGCATGTTGACGCAGGCCACTGAGTCGGTGATCCACTTGATCGATACGGCCTCCAGCCGTGGATCTTCGGATGCAAGCATGGCCTCATTGCGCCAAGCATTGACCGCCAAACGCCAAGAAATTGATGCTTTAACTTTGTCCGGTGGCGCTGCTGTTCAGTGGTACTCCGGCAGGATCAGCGGCCTCATCGACACCATTGACACTGCAGTGGCTGACGCGCCCTCCGTGGATTTCGCACAACGTATTCGCGCTTATGCCTATTTGGTCAGTTACAAAGAGTTCGCGGGTCGTGAACGTGCAGCCATCAATGCAACCTTGACCGCCAACAAACCGCTCGGTGCCGAGCCCCTGGCGCAATTGATCGGCAACATCGCACGCCAAGAAAATTTTGACAAACTTTACCGTCAAACAGCCAGTGAGGCCGATGTGCAAGCCCTGACGCAAGCGCTTGACAAGCCCGCAGTGAAAGAAGCCTTGTCGATGCGCAACGAGGTTTTGAAACAAGCGGCGGACGGTGATTTTGGCATCGCACCATCCGCTTGGTGGGCTGCGGTTTCCGAAAAGATGAACATTCTCAAATCTCAAGACGACTTGCTGACGAAGCAGCTCAGTGAGCATTCGCGCTCGTTGTCAGATCAAGCGGCATTGAGCTTTTTGTTGGCCAGTGTGCTGATGACAGTTTTGACCGTGTTGTTTTTGGCGATGACGTTTTGGATCACGCGCAGCATTCAAAAGCCGCTGCAATCGCTGCAAAGCTCCATGAACCAGATCGCTGAAACTTTTGACTTGTCGCACAGAGTCAGTGTTCGCGGTTCTGATGAAATCGCGATGACTTCGGCATCGTTCAACCGCATGATGCAAGTGATTGGCGATGCTTTGGTTGAGGTGAACACTGTCATGGCTTCGTTGGCGCAAGGTGATTTTTCCAATCCGGTGAGAGCCTCTCTCACGGGTGATATGGACAAACTCAAAACCTCGGTGAACACCAGTTTGGCCCAAGTGGAGTCGACCATCGCCACCATGAATCAGGTCATGCAAGCCTTGTATGCGGGCAATTTTGCCTATGCGGTTGAAGTCAATGCGCAGGGCGAATACGGCAAAGCGCTCAACAACGCTCAGCGCGCCATGTCCTCTTTGGAAGGCATGTTGGGCGACATTGGCCAAGTCATGCGCCAAGTCGCGAACGGTGACTTGAGCCACCGCGTCAATGCCGATGGTTTGGGTGACTTGTTGGTCTTGCGTGAGAACATCAATGCGTCCTTGGATGCGCTTGTGAAGTCCATGCGTGAGATCAGCCTCAATACCCGTCAGCTTGCAAGTGCGTCCAAGGAAACCGCGGAAGCGATCAGCCAAATTGCGGATGGTGCCCAAAACCAGACCCACGCCATCAGTCAAGTTGCGGTCGCCGTGAAGCAATCGAGTCAGGCCATCGTGGATGTCTCTAAAAGCACGGAAATGGCCTCTGAAAAATCGCGTGAATCCGTGCTGCGTGTTCAGGCCGGGGTTGAAAAAATGGAGATGATGGTTCAGGTTGTGACCGCGATCGCCAGCAACTCTGAAAAGATCAGCAAGATCACCGAGGTGATTGAAAAGATCGCTAACAAAACCAATTTGTTGTCTCTGAACGCCGCTATCGAAGCCGCCCGTGCTGGCGAGCATGGCAAAGGCTTTGCAGTGGTTGCCGATGAGGTGGGCAAGCTGGCCGTGAGCAGTGCCGCCAGCTCTCAAGAAATTGCGCTCCTGGTGCAGGCTGCGTCGGGCGAAACGGCTAAAGCGGTGTCCGCTGTTAACGAGGTCAGCCGCGACATGGTGGCCGTGGGCGAGATGTCCAAATTGACAGACAGCTTGCTGCAGCGCATATCTTCTTCATTGGAACAGCAAGCCAGTGCCGTTGAGGAAATCAATGCCAACCTCTCTGGTTTAAACCACATTGCCAACAGCAATGCGGCGGCATCAGAGGAGATGACGGCCAGTGTCATCTCGCTGTCCAGCAGCGCAGACGCCACACGCCAAGAGGTTGCACGCTTCAAATTTTGAGGAACCCGGTCAATAAGGTCATAGGCCGACAAGGCTTGGTGTCGGGATCGGGAAAGTTGCAGTAAGCTACAAGGTTTCCCACGTAACTTGTTGTCGTTCATGGACAGTCCGCTTCCTTCCATTCCAGCCAAACGCTACTTCACCATTGGTGAAGTGGGTGAATTGTGTGGTGTCAAGCCACACGTTCTGCGCTATTGGGAACAGGAATTCACCCAGCTTCGGCCTGTAAAGCGCCGAGGCAATCGCCGTTATTACCAGCACCATGAAGTGCTGATGATCCGGCGCATTCGTGATCTGCTTTATGACCAGGGCTTTACCATCAGCGGCGCGCGCAACAGGCTGCAAGAGTTGGTGCAGACCAACAGGCAATTGCAACGAGGTGAATCCGATGGGGTTGATTCAGACGATGCCTCGTCGATCCAGGGCGACCCCTCTGAACACATGGCGCTAGCCGATGTCGAATGGGGCGGTCATGGGGGAAATGTTCCGTCGCTAAAAAATGAGTTGATTGAAATTCGCGCCTTACTCACCCTTTGAACACGAATTTCTGCGGTTATAATTTGAAGCTTGTCGGCGTGTAGCGCAGCCTGGTAGCGCACTTGCATGGGGTGCAAGGGGTCGCGAGTTCGAATCCCGCCACGCCGACCATTTGATCTGATAAAGGCTTCTAGCTAGTGATAGTTAGAAGCCTTTTTCTTTGTAAATTAATGGCTTGGCTTCTAACCCACTTGTATTTTTTCAATGAATCAACCCACCAGCGGTCATGTCTATGTTGTCGATGACAACCCGGACATCCGTTTTTATTTGACCGATTTGTTGCGGCAAATGGGTTACAGCATTGAAAGCTTTGAAAGCGCGCACGCGTTTTTGCAGCAGTCTTTCGACCTCTTTCCGGCCGTGCTGGTGCTGGATGTGCGCATGCCCAACATGTCCGGCATTGAGTTGCAGGAAAAGCTGCGGGCACTTGGCCGTCACACCCCCATCATCTTCATCAGCGGGGAGAGTCAATCCGAAGAAATCATCCGAGCTATGAAGGGCCAGCCCATTGAGTTTTTATGGAAGCCCTTTCAGATTCAGGCGCTGATCGATGCCATCGAACGTGGCTTGGCCGTAGATGCTCTCAACAGGCAAGTCTTCATTCAAAAAAACGAGATACGCCGCAAATGGCTCACCTTGAGTTCGCGCGAGCGTGATGTGTGTGCCTTGATGCTGGAAGGGCACACCAACAAAGGCATTTCTGAGCGACTGGACATACTGCCCGACACCGCCAAAAAGCACCGTGCCAATGTGTTGCAAAAGATGGCGGTGCATCAGCTGGCAGATTTGCTGGCACTGTGCAAAAGCATTGATCTGAATGCACTGGGCGATGACTGAGCTGGAAAACGGTGGCGATGCTTTCTATTCGCAGACCATCAAGGAACAAACCGGTCGAAAGTTGATACGCAAAATACAATATTTGGATATTGGGAAAACTCATTCTTGAGTTAACCCACTTGGGCTGATTAATATCCGTTGGCATCGGCTCGCTGTGAACTAAACACACTGAAACGACCCAAAGAAAAAGCCCCTGCAATTGCTTGCAGGGGCTTTACTTTTTGGCTCCTCGACCTGGGCTCGAACCAGGGACCTACGGATTAACAGTCCGGCGCTCTACCGACTGAGCTATCGAGGAATAGCTTCGAATTATAGAGGTGTTTTTGGCCTGTTTTGAGAGGGGCGGCAAGTTTTTTGAAAAATCTTGTTGCCTCTGTTTTAGAAGCTCGCTTTCACACCCACGCGCACCGTGCGCGGCGCACCGGGATACAGATAGTAATGACCAAACTGCTTGGGCGATTCGCGCCAGTAGTGGTGGTCTGCCAGGTTGTCGATGGCCAATGTCCATTGCATTCGGGTGCCGTCGATGCGTGTGTCGTAGTGCGTTGCAAAGTCGAGCGTTGTCCAACTGGGCAAGTTGATGCTGCCGTCTTCGGTTACTCGGCGAGCCCCTTCATGGCTCAGGCGCAAGCTGGTGCGCAGACCAGGCACGTTGGCAAAGCGGTATTGGGCAAGGGCACGCAAGGTGTAGCTGGGGACGTTGAGTGGGCGGTTGCCAATTTCAGGATGACGCTCGACATCTGAGATGCGTGCTTTCACGATTTGGGCTTGGCCGTTGATGGTCCAAGCCGCGTTGTGCCACCCCAAACCGACATCCACGCCCGTATGGTTTTGCTTGCCATCGAGGTAGCGTGTGCTCATCCAAGTGTTGGTGTCGAAAAAGTCATAAGCCAATGGTCGAACAATATGGAATGCAGATGCTGACCAGTCAAAGCCGTGACCTTTGCGTGCTTGTCGAATGCCCACTTCGGTTTGTGAGCTTTTCTTGACGCCCAGTTGCTCGCCTGGATTCGTGAAAGAGGCGCTGGCATTCGGCGTGACAAATTGCTCTAACCCATAGCCGTGGGATATGTAGATGACCTTTTCATGCAGTTGAGTTGACAGTGCCAACCATGGAGATGTGGCGCTGCCTTCGATGGTGCTGCGGTTATTGCCTAGCGGATCATTCTGTTCACTGCTTCGGTCATATTTGACATGCCGCAAGCCCAGCCACAGGCTTGTCATTGGGGCCAGTGTGACGCGATCTTTGAAACTCAGTTCTGTGGCGTATTCACTCCGGTTTGCATTGGCATAAACCGGCGTCTGGTCAGGAGCCGAGCTCGTATTCAAGCTGCCTGCATAGTTCCACGCCTGCTTTGGCGGCAAGCGATCCAGAAGTCTACTGCGCTGCAAGCCCACTGAAATACGGTGATTGAAACTTCCCCATGTTGCATCGCCGGTAACTTCTGTTTGAAGTGTGTCCGACATGCGCTTTTCATTCAAGCTGCGGAAGTCATACAGCGTGGCATCTTGATCGATTGGGAAAGACAAACCGAGTGGAAGCAGGTTAGAGCCCCATGCGAATGTCAAGTTGTCATCCGTCTTCAACCGCTGCCCTCCGTATTGCGTGGTCCACAGCCAGCCGCCTTCCAGATTTTGCTTGAAGCGAACCGATCCGGTGGTGCCTTCGAATACGCCTGGCACTGACCAGGCTTGGCGGGTCAGGTTGCGGGTGCCGTCGACGGGGGCGGGCAGGACGTTGCCCAGCAGGCTGTACCCGTTCACGCCAAATTGCTGGCGTTCGCTGCGTTCGATTTCCCATTCCAGCTTGCTGTCGGGCGTGATGCGCCAGTCCATGGCCAAAGCAAACAGTTTGCGGTGGCCTTCGGTGTTTTGGATGTACGGGTCCAGGTCTTCATAGGTCACGTTGAATCGGTAGCCCAAGGCTTGGTCCTGGCCAAAGCGGCCACCCAGATCCAGGCCTGTGCTGCTGCTTTTGCCGGGGCCGTAGCTGGCGCTAACCGAGCGGATGGTTTCGCCCTTGGCCGATGGCGGGCGTTTGACCACGTAGTTGACCAAGCCGCCGGGTGCGCTGGTGCCCGCTTGAATGCCGCTGCTGCCCTTGAACAGCTCAATGCGCTCTTTGTTGTCCATGGGGATCATGGTCTCGGCCGAGATCGGCAGGCCTTCGCGGCGGTAGTTGTAGCGGTTGTCCAGTGTGTATCCGCGCACGCTCAGCATGTCCCAATAAGCTGGCGAGTTGTAGCTGTCGGCCACGCTGGCGTCCAGCCGCAGGGCATCGGACACGCGCTGTGCGCCAATGTCTTGCAGGGTTTGCTGGTCGATGCTGACAGCGCTGAAAGGCGCTTGGCTGAGGGGCACATCGCCGAAGCCGCTGACCTGTGCAGGCGCGGTGTCGGTGATGGTGATCTCGGTCAGGCTTTGCGCATGGGCGCTGCCCAGCGCAAGCAGGGCCACAGCGCTGGCGATGTGGGTGGCGCGAAATGCGCAATGGTCAGATGACCGTCGTGAAAATGGCGAAAAAAATGCCATGACGTTTTCCTTTAACGTAATGGCAGGTCGGCTGGCTGGGAACATGGCACGCCCGAGGCGATGTGCTCGTGGTGCGACGTTCTTTGGAACTAGCTTCCCTGCGCGAGGATTACCTCAATCAGGTTCAAAGGGACTTTCTCAGTCGAAGACCTCACGGCCCCCAACACCCCTAGCGAATGCGCCGCAGTTTTGCGGCGCGTTTGGATTCTATGCGATGCCCAGCCGCTGGTGCAGCAAGGTGGACGTTGTCGTGTATTGCAGCAGTGTCTTTTCGGCGGGCCGAAGCAGAGCAACCGCACCAAATGCGGCCAGCGTGGCTTCGTGGAAACCGCAGAGGATGAGCTTCTTTTTGCCGGGGTAGGTGTTGATGTCACCGACCGCAAAAATGCCCGTTTCGGACGTGCCAAAATTTTCGGTGTTGACCACCAGTTGCTTGCGTTCCATGGCCAGGCCCCATTGCGCCACCGGCCCCAACTTGGGCGACAGGCCCAGACAGGTTTGCAGCACATCGAGGCTGAGCCATTCGGTGTCGCCTTGCGGGTTGAGCAGCTCCAGTGCTTGGAGGTGGCCGTTGGCCGTGCGCAAGCCCGTGGCTTGGCCAGCCACAAAGCGCATGCGGCCCTCGGCGCAGGCTTGGCGCATCTGCGCAATCAGATTGGGGGCGGCGCTGAATTGGTCACGACGGTGCAGCAGCGTGACGCTGGCCGCAGCTTGTGGGCCTTCGATGGCGCTCAGGCAGGTTTGCAAGGCCGCGTCGCCTTCACCGGCCACGACCAGATGCTGGCTGGCCCAGCGCTCGGGGGCGGGGTGTTCGGCAAAGACTTGGGTGCCTTCAAAGGCGCTCAGGCCATCGAGCAGCATGCGGCGCGGCACAAATGCACCGACGCCTGCGGCGATGAACAAGGTGTTTGTGTGGAATGTGCAGCCCGAACCGGTGCTGACTTTGAGGCGCTGATCGGGCAGGTGCTCGATGCTGTCAACTTGCTGGCCCAAGTGCAGCGTGGGTTTGAAGGGCGCAATTTGCTGTTGCAAGCGTTCGACCAACTCGCTGCCGGTACAAAAGGGGATGCCCGGTATGTCGTAAATGGGTTTGCCCGCATACAGCTCAGCGCATTGGCCGCCCACATGAGGCAGTGCGTCCACCACATGACAGCGGATGCCTTGCAGGCCGAGCTGGAAGACCTGAAACAGGCCCACGGGGCCAGCGCCAATGACCAACGCTTCGGTGTCGATAGGGGCGGTCATGGGGCAAAGTTCACAAAAAAGCCTGACAAAAGACCAAGTGGCTTGGCCTTTGAGGCTCAGCGAATCAGTTGTGAGAGTTTGCCGGTCTTGTCTTTCCAAGCGTCGGCTTCGGCCATAGGGGCCTTGCGCTTGGTGATGCTTTTCCAGCCGGGCAACAAAGCCAATTCGGCGTTCAACTTGGTCATGTGCTGCTGGTCGGCGGGCAGGTCTTCTTCGGCATAAATCGCGTTGACAGGGCACTCGGGGATGCACACGGCGCAGTCGATGCACTCATCGGGGTCGATGGTCAGGAAGTTGGGGCCTTCGCGGAAGCAGTCCACCGGGCAAACGTCCACACAGTCGGTGTATTTGCACTGGATACAGGATTCGGAAACAACGTGGGTCATGATGGACTCGAAAAATGAGACCGCGCCTTCAGGAGGGCGCGAAAACGTGGATTTTAATGGAGATCAGTTCACCAACACCGCGCCTGAGGTCTTGTGGCTGGCCGTGTCCACCAGCACCAAGGCACCGAGGATGCGCGATTGGGCAAAGGGCAGGGTGACCAGGGGTTCTTGCAAAGCCAAGGTGACGTGGCCGATGGCGTTGGGGGCCAACTCGGTGGCTTCTTCTTCGGCCAGGGTGTTCACGTTCAGGCGGTGCACCACGCGCTGCACTTTGACCTTGACCCAGCGGTGGCCGTGCAGCGCCCAATACAAGCGCCCTGCGACCAAGGGTTCATCGTCCATCCAGGCGATGGTGGTGCTCAATTGGCGCTGGCCTTCGGGCGAACCTTCTGCGGCCATGAGCCAGTCGCCACGCGAGACGTCCACCTCGCGGTCGAGCACGATGCCTGCGCTGTGGCCTGCGGCCTTGTTTTGCGGCTGGCGGGTGGCCGACAGCACTTGAGAAACCAAGGCGGTCTGCCCGCTTGGGAAAACCTTGACGGTCTGGCCCGGCTCGATGCTGCCGGTGGCCACGCGGCCCCAGAACACACGGCGGCCCTGGGTGGTCACGCCGGAGTCGTGGAATTTTTCGACCCATTGCACCGGGAAGCTGAAGGCCACTTCGGTCTCGGCGGGGGTGGCAGGCAGTTCTTCGAGGATGCTTAAAAGGCTAGGGCCGGTGTAGCCGCACCAGCTGCTTTGGCCATGGTTCTCTTTGTCCACCACGTTCCAGCCCTTGAGCGCCGACACGGGGACCATGGCGGTCACGGTGATGCCAGCTTCTTTGGCGAACTTGTTCAAAGCGCCCGCGATGTTGTTGTAGGCCACAGTGGCATCGGCCACGGCGTCGAGCTTGTTGATGGCAAACACGATGGATGGCACGCGCAGCAGCTTGACCAGCAGCGAATGGCGGCGGGTTTGTGGCAGCAGTTGCAGATCGGGGTTGGCCCAGTCGAGCTTGATGGCGTCGACCAAGACCACGGCGGCGTCAGCGCTGGATGCGGCGGTGACCATGTTGCGGGTGTACTGCTCGTGGCCGGGCGCATCCCCAATGATGAATTTGCGTGCTTCGGTGTTGAAGTAGCGGTAGGCCACGTCGATCGTGATGCCTTGCTCACGCTCGGCGCTCAAGCCATCGGTCAGCAAGGCCAGATCGGTTTCACCCGAACGCTGTACACCCGCCAGGTGGTCTTGCAGCACGGCCTTGGTGTCCACCAGCAGGCGGCCGATCAGCGTGCTCTTGCCGTCGTCGACCGAGCCGCAGGTGATGAACTTGAGGGCTGAAAAGTGTTGGTTGTTGCTCATGAATGTGTGCTCCCGCGTGATCAGAAATAGCCGTCTTTTTTGCGCTTCTCCATCGAAGCCTCGGACGTTTTGTCGTCCATGCGGGTCGCGCCGCGCTCACTCACATCGGCGGCCAGTGTCTCGATCACGATTTGCTCGGGTGTGGCGGCATCGCTTTCGACCGGGCAGGTGCAGGTGATGTCGCCCACGGTGCGGAAACGCACATCACGCACCACCACTTCTTCACCGTCTTTGGGCGGTGTCAGCTCGGTCACCGGCACCAAGAGGCCACGGCGGTCCACCACCTCGCGCTTGTGCGTGTAGTAAATCGAGGGCAGGACAATTTTTTCACGGGCGATGTATTGCCACACGTCCAACTCGGTCCAGTTGCTGATCGGGAAAACGCGAAAGTGCTCGCCCGGCTGCAACTTGTGGTTGAACAGCGTCCACAGCTCGGGGCGTTGGGCTTTGGGTTGCCACTGGCCAAAGCTGTCGCGGTGGCTGAAGATGCGTTCTTTGGCGCGGGCCTTTTCTTCGTCGCGGCGGGCGCCACCGATCAGCGCGTCAAAGCGGAACTCTTCAATCGCCTCCAGCAAGGTCACCGATTGGTGCACATTGCGGCTCTCGCCCGGATGGGCCAGGCGCACGGTGCCGCGTTTCATCGAGTCTTCGACATTTCGCACGATGAGCTCGGCACCCAACTCTTTGGCTCGCGAGTCGCGAAAGTCGGTCACTTCCTTGAAGTTGTGGCCGGTGTCGATCATCAAGAGCGGATAAGGTATGCGCCCTGCGCCAAAAGCCTTCTCGGCGCACCGGAGCATGACCAGCGAATCTTTGCCGCCCGAAAACAGCAAGGTGGGGCGCTCGAAAGCGGCGGCGACTTCGCGCAGGATGAAGATGGTTTCTTCTTCCAACGCATCCAGGTGGCTGTTGCTCAGGGTGTGCAACTCGGTTTGTGTGATGGCAGTCATATGGTTTTGAAGTTTTTTGACCCGTCATCCCCGCGAATGCGGGGATCCAGAAATCGGGGGCATGGATCCCCGCATTCGCGGGGATGACAGCTGTGTGACGGGTTGGCAATTCAGTGACGGGTTGGCAATTCAGTGGCGGGTTGGCTGTTCAGTGGCAGGTTTGGCAATTCAGTTGAAGGTTGGCTGTTCAGTCAGGGGATTCATTTCTTGACGTGCAAGCCGCACTCTTTGGCGGTTTCGTCTTCCCACCACCAGCGACCAGCGCGGAACTCTTCGCCCAGGCTGATGGCCCGTGTGCAGGGGGCGCAGCCGATGCTTGGGAAGAACTGATCGTGCAGTGGGTTGTAGTCCACTTGGTTTTCGGCGATGTAGTGCCACACATCGCCCCAAGTCCATTGGGCCAAAGGGTTGAATTTGGTCAAGCCCACGGCGGCGTTTGTGCTGCCGTTCTCAGAGGCCTTGGCGACTTCGCTGTCGTCTTGCAGTGGCACCTCGGCGCGGGCGGTTGATTGTTCCTGGCGCAAGCCGGTGATCCAGGCGCGTTGGCCTTTCAGGGCGCGGCCCAGTGGCTCCATCTTGCGCACGCCGCAGCAGGCTTTTCGCAAGTCCATGCTTTGGTAAATCGCGTCTTGGCCTTTGTCGCGTACGAACTGGATGACCGATTCGGTCACTGGGCGAAAGACGTTGATGGGCGCGCGTGAATGGGCCTGGGTGCGCTCGAGCAGGGCCAGCGTTTCGGTGTGCAAGGCACCGGTTTCGAGCACAAAGACCGGAATGTCGAGTTGCAGGCTGTTGATGAGGTGGGTGATCACCACGTCTTCGGCACCCAAGCTGGAGGCTTGGGTCACGGGCGTGAATTCGGTGGCCGCGCGTTGCAGCAAGGCTTGGGTTTCGGCCAGCTTGGCGGCGAACTGTGGGCTGGCTTTGGCGTTTTGCTCGGTGGCTTTGGCCGGGGCCTTGCGGGACGATATGAGGCTTGAAGTCATGGTTTCATCAGGCCATTTCTGCAAAATGGGGTTGTGTACCAACAGCAGAGCCTTGGTAGAACCCGGCAAAGCGGTCGAACTGGCGTTGTGCAGCCGAGGCATCGAGGCCTTCGCGCAGCACGGCCACGTCAAAACCGGTGCGCTGCATTTGCACCAGTTGGTCGATCAGCACGTCGCCTGTGGCACGCAGTTCACCAGCAAAGCCCAAACGGCGGCGCAGCAAAAAGGCTTGGCTGTAAGCGCGGCCATCGGTGAATTTGGGAAACTGCAGGTCGATGCGCGTCACGCCGTTCAAATCGAGCGTGCGCGGGTCCACGTCGTTGGCCAGCGTCAGGACGGCAGGCGATTCAAGGGCTTGGTGTTCTTGGGCGGTGATGATTTTCATGGTCTGTTTTCCCGTGTTCAGGCGGTCTGGGCATCGGCAGCGGGATGACGCGCTGCATTGGCCGCAGCCTTGAACGGGTCTTGGCCCACACGGCGCAGGGTTTCAATGAAGTATTCGTCGCGATCTTGCTCGGGCTGGCGCAGTGCTTTGTAGGTGTTGAGGATCGCTTCGATCACGTCGGGCACTTCGAACGACGAGAACGACGGGCCAACCACTTTGCCAGCGCCCGTGGGGCCTGACAGTGTTTTGCCATCCGAGCCACCCAGCGTGACCTGGTACCACTCCTTGCCGTCTTTGTCCACGCCCAAGATGCCGATGTGGCCGCTGTGGTGGTGACCGCAAGAGTTGATGCAGCCGCTGATGTGGAAGTCGATGTGGCCCAGGTCATCGAGCTCGTCAAGGTCTTGGTAGCGCTCGGTGATGGCCGCAGCCAGTGGCAGCGAACGGGCATTGGCCAGTGCGCAATAGTCACCGCCGGGGCAGGCGATCATGTCGGTCAGCAGGCCGATGTTGGGCTGGGCGAGCCCCAACGCCTTGGCTTCGAGCCACAGTGCGTTCAGCTGGTCCAGGCGCACCCAGGGCAGCACCAGGTTTTGGGTGTGCGTGACGCGGGCTTCGCCAGCGGAGTACTTGGCCACCAAAGCGGCAGAGGCCTCCAGCTGGTCGGCGGTGGCGTCGCCGGGGGCTTGGCCCATGCGCTTGTAAGACAGCGTCACAGCGCGCAGGGCTGGGTTTTGGTGGGGCTGGACGTTTTGCGCGATCCAGCGGGCAAAGGCGGGCGTTTTGGCCGCTTCGATGCTGACGTCGGCTTCGGCCTTTGCGATCCAGTCATCCGCCCGCTCGGCCTTGTCAGTGGGCAGGTTCAGGGCAGGGGCCGCGAAGCAGGCGGCGACGCGGTCGAACTCGGCTTGCGGGATGGTGTGCAGGCCGCCGTCCTTGACCAAAATGTCCTGGTACTCAGACGCCACTTCGTCAAAGTAGCGCTGGCCTTCGGCCTTGACCAAAATCTTGATGCGGGCCTTGTACAGGTTGTCGCGGCGGCCCCAGCGGTTGTAGACACGGATCACGGCTTCGAGGTAATTCATGATTTGGTTCCAGGGCAGGAACTCGCAGATCATGGTGCCTACCACGGGCGTGCGGCCCATGCCACCGCCCACCAGCACTTTGAAGCCCACTTCACCAGTGGCGTTTTTGACCATCTGCAGGCCCACGTCGTGCCAGCCGATGGCGGCGCGGTCTTCGGCAGCGCCGGTGATGGCGATCTTGAACTTGCGCGGCAAAAAGGCGAACTCGGGGTGCAGCGTGCTCCACTGTCGGATCAGCTCGGCATAGGGGCGTGGATCGACCACTTCGTCCACGGCCACACCGGCCAGCGCATCGGTGGTGGTGTTGCGGATGCAGTTGCCGCTGGTCTGGATGCCGTGCAGGTTCACACTCGCCAAGAGGTCCATCACGTCGGCGGACCGGGCCAACGGAATCCAGTTGAACTGCACGTTTTGGCGGGTGGTGAAGTGGCCGTAGTTGCTGGTCAGCTTGGGTGCCAGGCCAGCGATTTTGTCTTGCGTGGCTTGGGCTTCGGCCAGCAGAGCGGCGTCGGGCGTGTCGTAGTCGCGGGCGATTTGGGCCAGCACTTTCAGTTGAGGTGCCGAAATTTCGCCATAAGGCACCGCCACGCGCAGCATGGGGGCGTAGCGCTGCACGTACCAGCCGTTTTGCAGGCGCAGAGGCTTGAATTCATCGCCCGTGAGTTGGCCGGCCTGAAAGCGCTCCAGTTGGTCGCGGTGTTGTGCGGCGCGGGCGCGAACGAACTGTTTGTCAAATTCGGTGTATTGGTACATGGTGTAACGACAGGTCAGAAGAGATTCAGATCAAAACCAGTTTGGTGCCAGCCCAGGCCAGCAAAACGGAAAGCAGGGAACGGATCACACGGTCTGGTGTGTGGTGCGTCAGGCGCGAGCCCAGCCAGATGCCGGGCAAAGAGCCCGCCAGCAGCTTGGCCAGCAAAGGCCAGTCCACCGAGCCCAGCGATGCGTGGCCAAGGCCTGCAACCAGAGTCAAAGGCACGGCATAGGCAATGTCTGCCGCCACGATGCGGGGCAGCGGCAGCATGGGGTAGAGCAAAAGCAACACAGTGACGCCAATGGCCCCCGCGCCGACCGAGGTGAGCGTGACCAAAGTGCCGATCAGAGCGCCAAACAGCACAGGCAGGCTCCAGTGGCGAGGTGTGCTGGCCAGGGCTTCGTATTGTGCGGCCAAATGCCGCGGCACTTGTTTGCCTCGCACGGCTTTGTAGAGCATGGCCGCCGCAGTGAGCAACAAGGCCACGCCCAAGGTGGTGGTCATCAAGGCTTGCACTTTGGGATCGGCAGGGCCCACCCAATGCAAAAAGCCCAAAGTCGCCAGGCAAGCCGGGATGCTGCCCGCGCTGAGCAAACCCACCACGCGCCAAGGCACGATGCGCTGACGCGCAAAGCTGATGGTGCCGCCCAGCTTGGTGAAAGC
>Ga0208916_10000717_pt1 | contig 15047 bp, 24 predicted proteins | sample DEB19_08_DNA_5_FD_184523 | JGI IMG/M metagenome (GOLD analysis project Ga0208916, IMG submission 184523) | Aqueous microbial communities from the Delaware River and Bay under freshwater to marine salinity gradient to study organic matter... | ecosystem: Environmental > Aquatic > Marine >... | reverse complement strand
CGTTGCTTGCGCCATTTATGGTAGTTGCCATCTTTCAGTTTCTTAGTGCCAGCCATACGCTCTCCAATGTGCGAGTGCTTTAACATACGAACCATCATATTTGCTAATGATATATCTATGGCACCAATCCAATTGAGTCCGGTAGTCTTTGCCTTTAAGCCAATCACTCTTACCTTGACAGATACCATGATGGCTACCATTACGAGCCAATGGATTCCAGTTACTCTCACGCTCATATAGTTCATCCATAGCCCCTAACTCAATCATATTACTTACCTTCAAATGAGCATATCTTTTAATGGGATTAGTACCTAAATCAATCATTCCTTGCATTGCTAAGGTCACCGCTAGTAGACAATAGGCGGCCCGTAAGATTCTCTGCGAGCAATCCGCCACAGCGGCTCGCAAGGCGAGACGAATCGTACCAACGGTGTCAATAGACTTACGCTTAGTATTTAAGCAAATGATTATAACGATTTGATAACAGTTTGATAACATTTTGTTATAATTAAAACGCTTCATAAGTTATTCACGCCTTGGTTAATAATGCTATCTGGGATGAGTTCAATGCCCAATACCCCACACCCATAACATTCGACCAGGTAAGTGTTGGGTGGGAGTGTGTCAAACTCTTCCCGAATAAGGTGTTGGAGTACCTCTTTGCAAACCCGGCATTTAAGTTCAACCAACGTCACGCGCTGGCCAACCTGCAATTTGAACAAAACCACATCTGAAGTTGGCCTGAGTCATCGTAAATGTGTTGGCCGTGGCCTATTGGCTTTCGCTTCTCACATCTATCGCACATTGCCATTAAATGTGGCGTGAAGGTCTCCGGCTCTGTGCCAAACACTATCTCGCGCCCATCGCTCATTTGCATTATCATTTCGCCCATTATTCTTTACCTTTCATTGCCATTATCAATGCGTTTATTGTTATCAAATAGCCCCGTGATGGATTTGGTTCGATGTCACACTCAATAGGTGCGCCGTATTCTCCAACGGCTTTAATGAGTGTTTGAATTGGTACGGTAATCACCATATCCTCAAGAATGAATGACCAATGCGATGCCCTGGAGATTGCTAGGCCCGAGTCATACCATTGTTCGGTAAAATCTGACCAGCATTGAGTTTCAACATATAGGTTGCCGGTATCAATCCAGCGTTTATCTCTTTTGCATTCCACTGTCTCAATTGGTGATGTGAGCAAATGGTTTACATAGACTTCCCCGGCTTGACCATAACGCAAGTCCAAATCGAAGTCCGAGCGGCTCATTTGGCTATCTTCTCGCGCCACTGGCCTGTTGGAGATAACTCATACCAATTAGGTTGGCATTGTCTATCTCTTGCCTTTTCGCTGCAAACATAACCGAAATATGGCAAACCTGTTTTTTCGGATGTACCTTTGCGTTGGAGCATCGTGCCATGTTTACATCTAGGCGGTGCTTCTAACTCTCCAGTTGCAACCTTATCCGGTAACTCATCAATTGTATTTGCTACAGGGATGGGTTCGCGTTTTGCTTGAGCCATGTGTGCGCGTTGCCAAGCGGTAGTACCGTTAACATCCAACCCCTCATCTGTGGTCATTTGAGCGGCCTTAACCTCTTGCTTACTAGCAATGCGCTTTGTAGCAGTTTGTATTGCTGCCACAATTGCCCGACCCCATGCGCTAGTTTCAGCAACCATGAGTTCACTGCCAGCGGTAAAACCTTTGCCTGGTATCTCTTGCCAAGCCATTCCGACACCGGGCCTTGCATCCATCGGGTCACGATAACAAGCGGCAACTACCACGATGTAAGTTTTATCGCCAATGCGCTCAATTGCATAAGGTTTTTCTGCATTCAAGGGTTGCAAGGATGCTTCCGGGTACATATCCTTCAAAATTTGCAACCTAGCAGCAACATCAATATACCCGTCAAGGTCGAAACTCATTAGTTGCCCCGCTTTGTATCGGTTACATCCACTTGGCGTTTGCCTAAGTCATAACCTGCCCTGAAGCCATCATCTAAACCGCGCTCATTGGCTACAACATACGCCACATACACTGGCAAGGTCATCAAACCAAATAGGATAATGACCCAAATTGGTTGCGGTATTTGTGCGAGTAATTGATACATTATTTTTTCTCCCGTTCAGCCGCAAAGGCTTCAATAACCGCTAATTCAAAACGGTAATGTCCACCAAATGTGGTTTTATGTGGGAGTTTGCCTTCTCGTACCAGTTTTCGCACTGTCGAACCTGCAACACCTAAAACCCAGGCTGCATCTTCAGTGGTTAATAATCCGTTAAATGCTCTCATTATTTACAATCCTTGATTAATGCACGCATTTGGTCTGGTGTGCAAATTGTGGACATGCTGGCAGTTAAGTAGGCAATGCCACTTTCGCCCCATTTGCGTTCAACCCTATCGGCCAAAATATCTGCATATTGAATTGGGTTATTGTCATAAACACCGCGTATAGCATCAAGATAACTTGGCAGACTTGCCAAAGTATTTACTAACACTGCTTCCATTAATTCAATATCGCCTGAGTCATAAGCGGCTGTTAGGTTTTCGCCTGATAATTTGACTGCTTGCTCTACTCTGTATAGTTCATCTTTAGTTTTTGACATTTAAGGCCCTTTCCTAGTATGCGCCTTTTGGTGCATAACTGAAGAATACGCCATTACCGTTCTTTGTCAATAGTCTCTGTTCGGTGTGTCGCGGGTCAAAAGTAGGCTATAAATTGCATCAATCCGATTCTCCAGGCGGGCAATTCTTCCCTCGAGGTTATGCCCGCCATTTCCATCGGGTTTAAGTTCGCTTAGGTAGTGCTTGACCAACCAACCCACACACCCCACAAACGAGCCGAGAATGGCCGTTAAAGCCACAATCAAGCCCGCCCATGAGGTTATGGTCATTTTACTTTTTTGCCTTTCCAGCAACGGTTGGTACATGCAAGGCCTTCAATACTGGCCCAATAAACCCGGCAATAGCGGCATTGACCAAAATTTTTGGGTCTGAAATCCCCGCCAAATATAGAGCCGCGACAGATGCGAGCGAAGCGCGCAACCATGACATCGCAGGTTTTTTTAATGCCTCAAGTGATTTTTTCATTGGTTTTCTCCTTGTTAGTTGATAGGCCCAATTTTTCAATCAATGCAGCGACTTTCGCTTCATCGAGTGAAATCTCGAAGTGCATTTCATCTTTTCTGCCTTTGTAATCTCCACCCCATCGGATGCCATATTTTTTACATAATGCCTGAATCAATGTTACTTGCAATGGCGTAAAAGTACCGGCGGCACCCAATGGATGTTTTGTTGCGTTAAGGTCAATTGCCGTACCGCTTGAATGATTGCTAAGCACTGTTTGGCTTCCCCTAATTTCGCGGTAACAGTAACCCCAATCATCATTGCCATCATCTATTGCTTCAACATGCTCATGAAATTGAGAAGCCACGGCGACCAATAACGGCGCAACCTTTTCCGCGCATCGTAATTTAACACCGGAATCGGCAATGGCGTATTGCTTCACGCCAATCTCATGTGGGTTTTTAGATGCTGGCCACCCGTTTTGGCTAGTAATCAATTGATGGTAGCCATCACATAAACGGTGTTAGTACCTGATGCAACGATGCCATAAAGGGCTTCATTATCACCCAATGGAATTTCAAGTTTATCGCCTGTATCCATTTTGAAACCCGTTAATGTAGTAACGGTTGCATCACCTATATATAGCGCACCGCCTGAGTTATGCAAGTTCACTATTTGGTCGCCACGATTAGCGGCCACCAATAGCGTTGCGGCAGTTGTAACGGTTTTTTGAGCGGTACTAGGCATTTGATATTGCCGCTATTTCATCCGCAGTTAATCCAAGCGCCGCAAGTTTTGCCTGTGCTGATTGTTTGGCGGCGGCTTTGTCGGCTTCGGCTTGCTCGTCGGCAAATTTAATTTTTGTCATCGCTTGAGTAATTTCTGCCTCTGTTGGATTTGTAACATTTGGCGTAATAAATACTAGTCCATTGTTTTCGTCTAATGTCCATTCGGTATTAGGTCGAAGTTTATGAATTGCACGAGTTTGTAAAATTAAGTCCATTTATGCACCGATTTCCATTAGTGTAATTGTTGATTGAAAAGTTCCTTGATTCATATAAAGAGTGTGGTCATAAGAATTTGTGGTTTGTTTCCATTGAGTTTTGTAGGTAGTTGCCGAAGTAGTTGCGGGCGAATCTAAATAAACCATAGATGCAATTGAAGCGGGGCCGCCACTTGCAACCCCCATTTGTTCGACTGTTGGTTGTGTGGCACTACCAGTCCAAATATCGGTACTCCCACGCAGAATTTTCATAAAACCGCCATTGGCTTGCGCCGCAGTATTTGTATACATATTAATATGTTGATTAATGAATACTAAAACTTTTGAAGTATTAACAGTTGGTGTAATTGCTAAAGATAAATTGGCATCTGTGTAAGTGTTGCTACTCGTAATTGCAATATAACCCGACGCTGTACCTTGAACGATTTGTAAAACTTTACCGCCGCCGCCCGCTGGCGTTGCCCATTTTACTTTGTACGGGCTAACCGTAGTGTCAGCAGTAAGCACTTGCGCAGTTGTGCCAATGGGCAAATTATCAAAAGTGCCTGAACCTGTGCCAACAATGATATCGCCTGCGGCAGTAATCTCTGTTGCCATTGAGTTTGTTATTGTTACAGTTCCCGAAGTGCCACCGCCTGAGATACCTGTGCCAGCGGTAACGCCCGTTATATCGCCCGGGTTAGATATTGATTGCCATGCTGCCCCGTCGTAATACTCGGTTGAGTTGGTGTCTGCTAAATAAGAAAACATGCCTTCGACTAGTACGCCGCTCAATGCTGAAGTACGAGCCGCCGATGATGCAAAATACATAATGGTTTGATTTTGAAGATTGTATTGAACCTGCGCAGCGGTCAGCACATCTCCGGTATTGAATAGATGATAACCAGCGTTTGCGGTCATTTTATCTCCTTAGTAACTGAGTACCGAGGTATCCAAGATACCCGATATGGTTGAGTTTAATATGAAACTATCAATAACGGGTTCCATTGTCGTAAAATTGACACGCCATGTTCCCGGTGTTATGTCCATGGCAACGCCAAAAATTTGTTCTGTTTTGCTGATTGAAGTATTACCAGGTTGACTGGTCTGAATTGTTACTGGGTCAAAAAAATCTAAACCCAGCGCGGCTTTAATCCCCAAATCATAATTGGCGGTGTAAAGGTCAAGCGTTAATTGGTCGCATCTAATTGCAGTTTGAGCGCGGGATGCGACATAGGCTTGAGCGTAGTTTAAGGCAGTAGCGGTATCTTGCATGAGTAAGCCTGAAGCAATATAAGTGTGAGCAAAGTATTGCGCTATTGAAGCCGCGTTGGTAGCCGTCTGCATCGCTAATCCTGTTGCGGTTATATTTGCTTGGTTGTATACCAGGATGTCAGATAAATTCCATTTGGCATCATAATAATCTATGCCACTGCCATCATCTGCAAATACTGTTGGTGTGGCCGCTACTGAGGCTGAAGTTACTTGCCTGTCTTGAAATACAAATGAGCCGGATGCTGATACATATAAAGCCCCATATTCGGTAGTTTCAACGGTTTGCATTGCGCCAAGTGAAGTTCGAGAAGTGCCGGGGTCGGCTTGGCAAGTAGTCAAACCCGCATCAATATCACGCATTGTGGCCGGCCATGAAATTTGGTCCAGTATTTGATTGATACGAGTGCCAGTCAAATCTCCAGCGGTCGCACCTGTAACGGTAGTGATGTTTGCAAGGTTAGCCAACCGGAAAGCATCCACGGCAGTAATGGTGGTATATCCAATGGTATCCATTGTGTTACTTGGTATGACATATTGATAACTTGTTATGTAACCTGCAAAAATTGGATAAGTCACGGTGTCATAGGTCGCTGTTATTGTAATTTTACGCATTGGAGATAAAAGCCCCGCATAGGGAGATAATGGGTTTTCGGGGTTGAAATTTCCGGATTGGTCAACAATGCGAAGTGAGAGAGTGCCAGTTTGGAATTGGTCGGCAGTTATGTTGCGACCCCGTACAGTTGAAATTCTATCTATTACATCTGACACATCTACAATTACTGAAGCCGCATCTGCTAATACATTTGTACCCAAAATGCCTTGGTCTAAAATCATGGCTTGAGCAAAGCCTGGACCTGTTGAGAAGTTAATTATGGCATTGATTACTGGAATGGCCATTAAGTACTCGCTGTACCTGAGACTGAAACCCCTGCTCGCGCATTGGCTTGGTTAGCCCGTTGAACTGCATATTGGAAACCATAATCATTCAAATCACCATAAATTTGTAATTCAATTGGAGTGTTGGCGATATTGTCAGCCATAGCCGCTAAGGTTAATGCGGTTTGTTCGGCCCAATAATCAACAATTGATTGAACTTCATCTACTGCACCTGCAACCACTGAATATGTTTTGCCGCCGCCATCTGTGCCTGTACCGTTAATTGGCCCCATATCTCCACCGTCTGTACCAAAATCATGATGACTTGTACTTGGCGCGGGCAATTTTCCACCAAAAGCACTTAATGATGGATTAAAAGGTGATGCATAAGGCGGTCTGACCACTGCCGCGGCGTGCGTTTCGCCTTCATTGAGTGCTTTAATTTTATCCATTAGTGTAGTTGAAAGTGCATCGGTAGCAATCGCCAAGCCCGTAAAGGCAATGCCTAATGGGTCAATTGTGGCGGTTAATGCTTTTGTGTTTATATTTAATGCCTCAAATGCTTTAGCGGTTGCATCAAGCCGTTCTTGCGCTCTTTGTTCGGCAGCCGCTTTATCGGCAGCCATTTTTTGTTGCGCTGCTAAATCTTCAGCGGCAGCCTTGGCATTGCCATCCATTATGTCTAACTGAGATTTAATAGATAGGCGCGCGCTCTCAGTAGTTGCTTGAGTTAGCGCATATTCCAAACCTATGCGTTCAACATCATTACGTTTTTTCAAATCATCTAAAATCTTTTGGTCTTTAGATGCTTGGAGTTTATCAAATAATGATTTGTTTTCAATAGCCCGCAAGGCATTAGCATTTTTTAATAATTTTAATTCAGCCGCTTTATCCGCAGCCGCCTTATATTTTTCTGCCGCCGGTCCACCAAATTGCTGCCGGCTCAACATATCCGAACGCGCATTGGCTTTGTTAAATGCCGCAACCTCTTTGTAAGCCCCGGCAAAACCGCCTTTACTCTCTCGGAAAATACCAATGATTTTGATTAAACGCCCTGTACCAATGATTGCATCGGCAATTCCTGAAGAAAAAGCATTTATGCCAGCCAAGGCACCTTCAAAACCATTAGCCCCACCAACTTCAGTAAGTGCCTGTACTAAACCTTTACCAATAGTTTCTTGAGCGTTTTTGGCGGCAACATTGAGTTTATCTAAACTTCCCGCATAACTATCAGCGGCGGTTTGCGCTTGGCCACTTGAAACTTTAGCAATTTGTTTTAATATGTCATCAAATGACATTGCCTGAAGTTGAGTTTTACTTAAGCCTATGCCGTACTTTAATAATCCTTTTGTATTACCTGAATATGCTCTAGCCAAATCATCGGCCACACTTACTACATCCGAACCACTCATTGCGCTTAAATCTAAAGCGGTTTTTAATAAATCTTGAGACTTACGCCAATCAGCCGTAGTGGTAACCAACTTTTGAAATGCCGGTCTAAGTTTGTCATCAAGTACACCGGTTTGAGTTTCAAGGTTTGAAATAAAGTTTTTGACCTCTGGATTGGCATAAGATAGTCCAAGATTATCTAATGACTTGGCAAGTATCTTTGCCGCTTTGTCATCGGCCACAAACGCGGAAAGTGATGCTTTACCAAATGCAATTATTTTTTGTGCTGCAAAAGCGGCACCTATGGTTACTCCAAGTTTCTTTACTCCCGATGCAAAATGATTTATTTCCTTTGTGCCTTTTTTTAATGCTTTAGTATCTACCCGGGTAAAAAAATCAAATACAACACCATTAGCCATTTGGACCCCCAAAAGTATCGGTAATCTCCATACGCTCTTGGCATCTCACCATTGCTCTTTCAACGCCGCTTATGATATTCCGTCTAAATCTACCTTGGTCTTTTTCCACTGCTCGTAGAATCAAGCGACCATCTTTCTTGCCGTGAATTTGTCGGTAGCCATCTTTGCCATCTAAAATGTTAATAAAGTTTTTACCTGCTCCGGGATTCCTGGAATGAGAAACTTTGCGATTGTTTGGGTCACCTTTTGGACCAACCCACGGCAAACCTTCAGGATTGATTCTTCCTGCCCATTCATAAATTGCACCGGCAGCGGATTGGTTTTGAAGTCTGTAAAGCGAACGAAATCCATTGCTATCGGTTTTGCTTTCACCTGTTTTGTAAGTGATGCCTCTTTTAATTTCCGAAACATCATAAAACGGAAACTTGCGGCGGGAAGATTTGCCAAACATCGAAGTTTGCGCGGTAATTTTTTTACCTGAAATTTCAGTCCAGCCTGAAGGTACTAAACCACTTTTTGCAAAACCCCGGGCATCGCTAACCATTACGCGTAACATTAGGCGCGCCTCTTTATCTAATTCTTTTTTTACATCCGGCGCAAATTTAGCAATGGCGCGGCGCATTTCAACGAGTCCGTTTACCGCTACGCCGCTTGGCATTCTTCACCTCATCCGCTTGGTCTTGCAAAACCTGTAACATGGCTTTTAACATCTGCGAATCCATGTTAATAAACTCATGCGGTGGAATTCCTGTACGAATTGCTAGTGCTGCCACTAGGTAAGTAAAAGAATCCCGGTCTACTCTTTTGGGTCTGTATCGTCAACCACTTCAACCGAGATTAAAGTTTCAACGAAATCATCTGGCCAAACAGGTACTACCTCTTGCCGGCGCAAGCATTCCCAAGAAAGCCAATAAAGGTCCGATTGAAGTTGACTTTCTGAAAATCTTTTATGGATTCCGCTATTAAATTTTTTCTCAAAAGCCATTTCAATAACGGGAGTAATTTTAACTACATCCACTCCCGAGGCCCTGGTTATTTTCAATGATGCCATTGTGTTGCTCCTTTAGAATGTACCTGTTGTTGTTTGTACTACTGTGCTGTTTGCAGTCCAAGTAATTGATGAGGCAGTTTCATCGCCTGGGCCGCCTGTACCAACCGGGGTAAGGTTGTTGATAAGCAGTGACACGGTATAGAGCGGGTTCGTTGCACTTACGGCAGTACCTTTAACTGGGATAATGACGGCTGTTACGGTTGTACCGTATGCCGCTTGAAGTGTTGCACATACTGAGGCTGCATCCCAATTGTTTAGGAATGAAACTTGCAGTGTAGAATTTTCTAGGCCTTTTGAAAAAACATGGCTAGAATTTCCCATTGTTGTAACTTCAACTTCGTCAAAATTTTGCGTTAAAGTAATGCTAGTGATAAAACTTGAAATATCAATGGTGGCTATTTTCAAACCAACATTATTTCCTAAATAAATACCAGCCATGATTTATTCCTCTTTCTCTTTGTCTTTGTTGGTTTGTGTTGCGGGTGGTAATAATCCGAGTTTCTTTAGAACTTCTAAATCGCCCTCGGAAGGATATTTTTCTGTCATGTTAACTCCAACTCGTTAGTACGGTTATTGAAAAATCGCTTGTTAGCATCGGACCCGAGGCTGCATCCAATACACTCGGAGCAGATGCGCCGGTTATATTGAAAACGATTTGTGATGATGCAAGTTTGTTAAAAACTGCAACTATTGTATCTTCAATGCCGTTTAGATTACCCTCGTTATCTAACATTGGCACAGTCATAATAATCTTAAAATTAGCCATCGGACTTATTGATGCTTGAGAATTATTTGATGGCACTAAATATGGGTCTGAAGGTGCCACAATAACTGAATTGACAGTTATAACCGATGGTGGAAACGCATAAGTATTCCAAACATCTGTGTTGGTAAGTGCGGTGGCAATAGTAGTTCGCAATGTTGTTAATGCAGTAGCCATTATCCCACCATCGAATTGCTTGACATATACGGGGCAATGAGGCCACGAATGGATGCCATTAAAGTATTTGACATTCTAAATGGTGATGGTGTGTACCCGTCAACGCTCATGCCGCCATTTTGTGTAGTTTGGCGTGATTGCCAAATTGACACAGCAAGAATCATTGCTGCCTGTCTAACGGCTGGAGTTAGTGCATAAGTTAAAGTTTTTGTGTCCGGACCAGTCATTGTGCCGTATGGTTGAACCAAATAAAAGTTTTGATTTGCGGCTGTGATGGCAAATTGCAAAAATGAATATCCGCGAGGATAGTTAAAAGGATATGGAATAAAAATGTTATTCGTGCCAACCGTTGCAGGACCCATCCCGGTTATTGTGCGAGTACCGTTAAAGGTTGCTCCACACCCTGCAATGGTGACACTTTGACCCGTTACAAAAATTCCTGGAGATGCAACTGTTAGTGTTGCAATGTTTGATGCAATTGAGGTTGCCACTACGGATGCAGTGTTAAACCATAAAAATTGGTTTAATAAATCTTGCGCTGTTTGGCAAACATCTTCAACAATGGCAGATGAGTATAAATTTTGAATACCTAAATCCGCGCGCAATTCTGCTTCGGTAACATAAGTAGCGGCCATCTCATCCTCTCTCTCTAATGACTTGCAGGGCCAGGGCCTCTGAACCCTGCAAGCCGACTTAGGGGTTTAACTATGCAACATTGAAGCGGCGAATGCCACCTGCGATGTTAAGCATTGTTGCCATGTAACCATAAATTGCAACCTGTACCTGAAGGTTGGAAACTACATTTACAGACATGAAAGCGGTTGGGCTTTCAAATACTGTTAATGCTTCAGGTGCAATAATGTACGAAGAATTATCAATAGTTGTTGCGGTAACATTTTTATCCACGAATAAATCGAGGCCAAGTACATTACCCTTAATTGATTGCACATTAGCATTGCCCGCTGCGTTCATTGGTTGAGATGCTGAGTAAATTGGGCGGCCAGTTGAATCTGTTGCACCAATTAACAATGACCATTGCGAAGTTCCGCATAGGTAGTTAGTTGCAAAGAATGAAGATGCAGAATACGCCAATGGTGATTCAGTTGAAATGAAATCAATGATGCCCGCTGAAGTTGCTGCATAATCTTTTGTACCAACTGTGCCACTGTTTAGGGCTGTTATAACCGCTGCATCTGTGACTTTCAAATAAGAAAGTTGGAGTTGAGTCATAATTGCATCCATGAAGCCAGGGTCGCTGCGCTCGACCAATTCTATTGATAGCGTTTGCATTCCACTGTACTTGGAAATACTTGAAGTTAGATATTCAGAAACAGCATCGGTATTTTGTACTGCGCCACCTTCAGCCTCAACTGTCGAAACTGGGTAGGTCGTAAATTTAGGCCGATTGATAGTCATTCCGTTTAATGGTAATACTTGTTTTGAAACTGCATCTACGGCTGGACGGCCAAAATTAGATGTAGTAACAATATCGCGAAGATATTGAGTTGGTGTAAAACCTAAGCCGGCTGAAGAAAAATCATCGGCTGCAGTAATCCACAATTTTGATTCTGAATTGCCTTGAGCGGCTTTAATTGAATGTTCAAGATAACGGCCGGCTGAAGTGATGCCGTGGCGTACGCGTTGGCTATCATCCCATGCTGGTTTAACGATTGGGCGTGAGGCTTCAACTGCTGGAGCCTCTACCTGTGCTGCTGCTGGTACTTCAGGTGTTGGTGTTTCTGGGGCTGTCGGCATGACATCCTCACTTTCGGTTTCGGTTGTTGTTACGGTCGTTGTGATAGTTGTTGTGCTAGTTGATGTTGCGGCTTCTACCGTTTCGCTTTCGCTCGCGGCAACTCTCGTTACTTGCGCGGCCGTAAATGCTGGAGATTCAACTAATGAAACTTCCATCATTTTTGCAGCCTTTACTAAAAGGTAACCATCTCGAGGTTCGGATTTTTGAACATCCACACCAATAGATAATCCGGAAATTAAATCTTCACTTGCCATCACCAAGGCATCTTGCCCGGCACTTGAGTTTGAAATTTTGAATGAACCGTAAATTGCTTCATCAGTAGTTTTGAAGGATTGAGCGCGGCCAAGGATTGCGTTCGGTTGGTGCTGCAATAGCAGTTTTACCTTAGCGGTGTCATGAATCGCAATTGACCCGCGCTCAAACATAACTGGCCCTGCGGATGTATTCCCGATTTGATTAAAAGGTACAACCACCCCTGCAATAATTCTGCGCTCGGTATCGGCCGCCTCAATCGAACTTGAAAATTCTAATTTCATGATGCATCTCCATTCGGTGATAAATCTTCCATCATTTTTGCTTGGTCTAATGTAATCAATTGCAATGAAAGCATTTTTTCAATCGTTGCAAGTCTTTCAGTTGCATCCACTCGCAAAAATGTTTCGTTTACATTGAAGCGAACAACATTTTGCGAATTTGTTATGTCATTCATGCTGAGTCTATCTTCCACCGCACATACATAAGGTGCAAGCGTGTATGCAAAAAATTCTTTGCGTGCATCCAAAACATTTTGATATGTCATACTTTTATTTGCGTCTGCGCTCAACATGTACGCCGGACAATTCATTAAACGCGCAATTTCAGTGCTTTGTGATTGGATGGCTTCCGTATACATCATGTCTTTTGGTGAAAATTGTGTTGGTATGTATTCAAGTGTTGATGTTAAATATGCAGTACTGCGTGATGAGCGAGCGGCTTTCCATGATGCTAATAAACTTTGAACTACACTCTCGGGTAAATCTGCACCGCTGTTTTTAATGTGTCCAGATGGTATTGGTGTAGCCGCTGCAACTGCCGCTGCTCTTTGAATGTCGAGGGCTGCCCTAATTGTGCGCGCACCGGAAACGAGGACAGCCGGATTCAAACTCTGGAAAGTGATAATGCTACCAACGCCATTTTCGGGTCTGCGTTCATTGTTAACCATGTAGTAATCAACTTCAGTGTTGTATTTATTTAACTTAACACTAACGCGGTCATTTTGTACCCACGAAAATTTTGCTGGTCGGCCATCATCCGAATAAACTGCGGTCACTTCCCAATATGCAACAGAATAAAAAATAAGTGATTGCACTGTGTACGCAATTGTTACCGAACGCGGTTGGCGTTCATCGGGTTGCTCTAACCAAACTGGAGAACCTAATTGTTCGCCCGTTGATTTTTTGTATAACTCCAGTGGAATTCCTGCAATAATTCCGCAGATTAAATTACGGCACTTTGCAACAGATGGTACTTGCATTGCACTTACTAAATCAATGGCGGTATCGCTATAACCTAAACCTGTGCCATTATTCCAATAATTGACGCCATAAGGTGCATCCATAACAGGCGGGCCATACTGTGCCAAAATTTGTGGGTCATTAGACGGCAAATCTTGAACCGCGCGCAATCGAGAAAGCATACCCATAGGCGCATAATAGCCCTATACCACTGACATCGGACATATTGAAAATTTGGTTTATAGCGGCGTGTCTAAACCGCCATAATCTGTGGAATGGATACCGGCTCATTCATTTTGTGAATAATCATGGCCAAGGAAATTGGAGCCGATACATCCCCGGCCGATTTTCGCCGTACGATACGCCAAGATGCATCATTAGTTTTTGCGGCGCAAGCATTCATTTGAGTAATCAATTCCTCTTGCCCGGAATGCACAATGCGTTTGGCAACAATGGCATCTAATAAATCCCCGCAAGCCTGGTAAAACTGTTGGCCCGATACATTAAACACGGGAACCCCGGAAACCTCTAACCGCTTGGCAATTGTGGCCGTTGCGTATTGGTCAAACAAAACTTGGCGTGGCATGTATTTATCGCACCATTCTTTGATGCCAGCGGCAATTTTCAAATCGTCAACTGCAACATCACTTCGCCATTCTTCCAAAATGCCAACTCCAATGCGGCCATCGGGCAATAATTGGCCAGCAACGAGTGAAGCGGTGCGCCTGGATTGTGCGACATCAAATGCAAAGAATGTGAGCGGCCCCGGACCCATTGTGAGTGTGGAATCGGTGCAAGCCTCAAAACTGCCAACAGGCCAAGGAGAGGCAAGACTGGAAATCCATTGGCAAAGTGTTTCTGTGCGGAAAGTTTCTGCACTATCTGTGGATAAGGCTTCGGCCAACGCTTCCTCGCTTACTGTGTAACCAAGTGCCGGGTTAGCCATTGCCCATGCTTTGCGGTCATCTAATTTTGCGTGTTGCGGCGCGGAATACTCATACCAACCAAGTGATTTGGCCGGGTACGAAATTGAGCGGTCTTTTAACGAATTCAAAACGGTGCTATACGCATCACCGGCATTGCTAGTGAGTATGGTTTGGGAATTGATTTTTGCACGCGTAGTTGGCTTGGCCGCTTTCCAGGCCTCTTCTGAAATTTCGCGCAATTCATCTATAAATAACAAATCTGCCGATTTTCCGCGTGCGCCATCTCGAGTAGCCGCAACGATTTCATAACGCGCACCATTTTTCAATTCAACGCATTCAGTACCCGAACCAAACCGGCCAACTTTGCCAAGGTTAAGTTTTACCTGTATCCGGAGCCAATCATTATCCTCGATTATCTGAATAACTTGCCTAAAGGTGGTTAAGGCCATTGCTCGGTTAGATGACATGGCAATAATGTTTTTTTCTTTGAGATGGAATAGCCCAAACAAAATACGCATGGCCGCAAGCAAAGTTTTGCCCTGTTGGCGCGATACCAGCAACACAACTGACTTGCGAATAAACATATTTTCATCATCTACGGTTAAGAAATCATCGGCACAGTATTTTTGCCATGGCAGCAATGGGTAACCACATTTTTCTGCAAACTCTGAAAATTCATTGCCTAAGGATTTTCCTTTAAGCGGTGGACTCATAACCCGGGGTTTTGTTGCGCCTATTAACTTGGCTTTTTTCTTTGCCCCAGTTTTGATTTCAATGACATCGTTTGTCATCCCGTTTGCTCTGACTGACTTTGACCGCTAAATGGCCCTTTTAGGACCGTACTGACCGTTTTCGTGTGTAAATTCCCTGG
>Ga0208916_10000716_pt1 | contig 15049 bp, 16 predicted proteins | sample DEB19_08_DNA_5_FD_184523 | JGI IMG/M metagenome (GOLD analysis project Ga0208916, IMG submission 184523) | Aqueous microbial communities from the Delaware River and Bay under freshwater to marine salinity gradient to study organic matter... | ecosystem: Environmental > Aquatic > Marine >... | reverse complement strand
CGGAGGCATTGACTTAGGCAAAAAACCAAGTTGGTTTGATAACGGAAGCAACGATAGTACAACCTGAAACTCGGCGTAAACCAGGATGGAAGCAGTGTACTTCGTATTACGATAACAAGAGGAGTAGGAAGCGAATAACGATTAATCAAGGGGGAACTCGATCAGGTAAAACATTTTCGATACTTCAAGTTCTTTGTGAGTGGTGTTTCGAGAATAAAGATGCAGGCTGGATTATTTCGATAGTTCGTAAAACGCTGCCAGCATTGAAAGGCTCTGCTTACCGGGACTTCCTGAAAATAATCAGTGACGAAAACTGGTATAGTGAGGCCAACCACAACAAGTCAGAAATGACTTATCTGCTCTTTGGAAATTTGATTGAGTTTATTTCGGTTGACCAGCCGCAAAAAATCAGGGGAAGGAAAAGAAACGTCTGTTTTATCAACGAGGCAAATGAATTAAGCTGGGAGGATTTCTTTCAGCTAAACGTGAGGACAACGGATAAGATAATACTTGACTATAACCCGTCTGATGAATTTCACTGGATTTATGAAAAGCTGGAACCAAGGCCGGACGCTGATTTTTTCATAACAACCTATCTTGACAATCCATTCTTAGAAAAAGAACTGGTGGAGGAAATAGAAAGGTTAAAGGATGCGGACGAAGGACACTGGCAGGTTTACGGGTTGGGTCAAAAGGGCGTAAGCCGTGATACGATCTACACACACTGGAAATTGTGTGATGCCCTACCCGGTAAAGGTGAGGTTTGGATGGGACAGGATTTCGGGTTCAACGTCCCGTCAGCACTGGTAAGGGTTGAGATGTACGAAGGTCAGATATACGTTGAGCAGGTTTTACATGAAACCAAACTAACTACTACTGATTTGATTGAACGGTACAAGGATTTGGGGATAGGAAAAAATGTAGAGATATTCTGTGACAGTGCAGAACCGAAAACGATTGAGGAACTAAGGAGGGCAGGGTATAATGCAAAGGAAGCTGACAAGGATGTGACCGAGGGGATAAGAAAAGTGAAGTCGCTGCCGCTGCACATAACGAAGGGCAGTAGTGATTTGTTGAAAGAAATAAAATCCTACAAATGGAAAACGGATGTAAACGGCAGGCCGGTAAAGGACAAGGACAGGGACGAGCCGGTGAAGTTCAACGATCACCAAATGGATGCGCTTAGATATGCCATATTCACTAAACTATCTAAGCCTAAATTTATAACCAACTGGTAAAATGAACATATTTGAAAAGATATTTTTGAGCCGGAAAACGAGGCAGCTAATAGAGCAAAAATCTATTGCTGGGCCTCGTTTCGCTTTAGGGCCAAATGGCTTGTACGTTGGCCCGCCTGATAATCAGGAGAGCTACATCACAAACGGCTATCAACTGAACGATATTGTATATTCGGCTATTCAGTTAATACTTGACAAAATTACGGTTGCACCCTGGGGGCTTTACAAGGTCGAAGATGAAGAAGAATTAAAGCGATACAGGGCAATCATGGCAACAAAAAATATAAGCCCTAAAGATTACAGGCAGGCAAGGGATAGCCGCAAAAAATCATTAAAGCCTATTGAAAACTATGGATTGCAGGAAGGCAGGCTCAAAGAATTGCTAACCTATCCAAACGAAGCCGAAACATGGACGAGCTTTATTATTGGCGGGATGCTGTACAAGCTGTTAACCGGCAATAAGTACGTTTGGGGTGATCCGCTGAAAGGGGGGGCAAACATGGGCCTGCCTTCTTTCCTTTATAATCTTCCATCAGATCAGGTCACACTTAAAATTGATAATACTTTCCCGGCTAAAGTAACAGGCTATGAGATTACTGGCATAGGCCAAAAGTTTGATAAGTCTACGGTGCTGCATGAAAAATATGCTAACCCTAAGTGGGATGTGATGGGTGGCAACCTTTACGGTATGTCACCACTGAAAGCAGCCTTGCAGGGAGTGATAAGCCGTAATAATTCAGCAGCAACGGCAACGGCAGCACAGTACAAAAACAGGGGACTTGACCAGGTTCTTTATCTCGATGACCCGGCAGAAAGGACATCGCAGGACGGTGTGGCAATGATGGAAAACCTGAAACTGAAACTAAAGAATGAATACACCGGTGTTTACAATTACGGGAAAATAGCTACAAGCCCTTACAAGGTAGGGGCTTTGTCGTTAGGATTGAGTGCAAAGGATATGCAGATCATTGAGGCAGAAAAATGGGATCTTGTTCGGATATATAACATATTCGGAGTGCCTCCCGCACTTGGCAGCACTGAGGTTATGACGATGGATAATATCAAAGTGGCTGAAAGGTCACTTACTACCCGTTGCGCCTTGCCAGAGATGACAGTATTTAGGGATATGCTCAACTGGAAACTGAAAACTGATTGGGGCTTTAAGGGAAAAAATATATATGTCGACTTTGATATGACCGTTTATTCAGAACTGGGCTCTGATATGAACGATGTGGCAAACTGGATAAGCAAAGTATCACAGGTATTTACCCCTAATGAAATCAGGGAGCAATTAGGATATGAAGGTATTGAAGCCCCTGAATTTGACGAGCCGTGGATAACGCCACAGATGGGGCAACCCCTGAATGAATGGGTAATGAACCCGGTAGATAATGCTTTGAATTATGAACAAGATAACGGCCAAAGTGATGAAGGTATATCCGGTAACGGAACTGGAGCAAAAGTGCAGGATGGAAAGAGAACGGCGGCAACATCTTAGAAAACTATTAAAACAAAGACTTGAACAGGAGGAATTACATACAGGAATGCGAAAGGATCAACCGGAAGTTTGAGGCAAAGTATTTCCCTAAGATAAAAGCCTCAATAAAATCACAGGTTGATGAAGTGGCCGCAATCGTTTCACAGGGAACGGTTCAGGACGCTATTAACTACACAAATAATATCGTTTCGTTTCCTGGTGCTGTGATAGTACAGGAATTGTATAATGAGGTTGGGCTAAGATATGCCCGTAAGCAATGGAGACAGTTTAATGAGCAAAAGAGAACGTTAAGGGCAACGGTAAAGGCTTCTCATTCATTCGGTGGGTACATTGGTATTAATGAGGTTGAGGTAAAGGGTTTTGGCTTTAACGATATTTGGGCAGCATGGATAAAAAACTATTTGTTTCAGCATTTAATTGAAGTGATTAGTTTCAAAGTATCAGCACATACCCGTTCTGTATTGCTTAACGTATTACAGAAAAGTATTGACGAAGGATGGGGAGTTGATAAGACAGTTGAGGCGTTAAATGAATTACCATTGTCAGCTACACAGGCAGCAAGGATAGTGAGGACTGAGGTTGGCAGGGCAGCAAATGCCGGTGTACTGGCTGCATCAGCAACCTTTGAATATGAACAAAGCAAAGAATGGATAGCGGCTAATGATAACCGGGTGAGGGGAACTAATCCTGAAGATCATGTATCACATCGTTCTTTGAACGGTACTGTAATCGGAGTTGATGAATACTTTGTTGACCCTCGTAATGGTGACAGGATGAAAGCCCCTGGTGATCCCGGTGAGAAAGGCAGACCTGTAAAGCCTGAAAGTACAATTAACTGCCGTTGTATGGCTGCGGTGGTGGCAAAGGTTGATGAAAGAGGCAGGTTGATTCCTAAACAAAAAACAAATTTGGCACTATGAAAGACATATTTTCCAATAAAGATTTTAGTTCTGTTCCCATGTTTAAAGACATGGACGGGAAGAAGGGTATTGTAACCGGGTATTTTTCTGAGTTCAACTCAGTTGACAGTGACGGCGATATTATTTTACCAGGGGCTTTTCAAAAGAGTATATCACAGAACGGGCCTCAATCAGCAAAGCCCAGAATAAAACATTTACTCAATCATGATGTAACACAGCCTTTAGGTGTTCTTATGGTTTTAAAAGAAGATGCCAAAGGTCTTTATTATGAGAGCCAGTTAGGTAGTCATGCCCTTGCTATTGACTTTTTCAAGATGGCTGAAAGCGGGCTGATAACAGAACATTCAATCGGGTTCCGTACTTTGAAATATGAGCAGGTTACTCCTTGGAGTGACTGGCGGGAAGGTGACGTAGCTCGCAGGCTTACTGAATTAAAATTATGGGAAGGAAGTTCATTAACAGCCTGGGGTGCGAATGGTAACACTCCATTGACCGGAATTAAGGGAATGAGCAAAGAGGCATTAATCGGATTTTACAAACAAAAGTCAGAACACATTGAGCGGTTCTGCCGTAACACGGATGCAACCGATGAAACGGTAGAGATGCTTTTGGTGCATAATAAACAGCTTACTCAGCTTATCATTGATTTAAGCCAAACCACTGAAACGGATCCCGAATCCACTCAGCCGGTATTAAAGGATGCGTTTGCTGAAGCGGTTGAAATGTTTAAATTTCATAACACATTAAAAAACTAAAGATGGAAGCGAAAGACATAAAAGCAATGCTTGACGATGTTCAAAAGACAATCGAGCAAACATTGACTGCAAAACAAAAAACTGAAATAGCCGACCAGTTAAAGACGTTTAATGATGCTGTTGCCGAAATGAAAGGCAAAGGCGCAGAGATTGACGAGCTGAAAACAAAGCTGGCTGCTGCTGAAAAAGCATTGGCTGACAACCAGCCGGTAATTGATGCCTTTGTAAAAGCAGGGCAGGAAAGAAAAACAGATGTGAAAGAAAAATCCTTTGTTGCTGCAATCGGTGAAGCGTTTGAAGCTAAGTTTGATGACATCAAACATCTTCAAAAGCATAAAGGGACTATCACCCTTGATCTGAAGGGTGTAAACCTGAATACAAAGGTAGTTGCAAACATGACACTTGGCGGACACCTTACGGGTGACCAGGTTGGCAGCTATCTTGGCGCAGGTATGTTGGCAGGTGATACGGTAAACCTTCGTGACTTTATTCCTACAACAAGGACGGCCACTGGTTTGGGTATCACTTACAGGGAAACAGGCGGAGAAGGTGCTTTTGCCCGTCAGACAGAGGGAAACAGCAAAGCACAGGTTGACTATGATTTTACGGAGGTAAAGGTGGTTCAGCGTTACATCGCTGGTACGGCCACAATCAGCCGTCAGATGCTGCAAGACCTTCCGTTCCTGCAATCAGGTCTTAGCCGTATGCTGCTGCGTGATTTCTATAAAAAAGAAAATACGTTGCTGTACGCTAACCTGGCTGCTGACCTTACAACAGCATTCACAGCAACCGGTAATAATATCCCTGAAAAGATATTGTCAACCGTAATTAAGCAAAAGAAAAACGGGTATACTGCATCAGTAGTGTTCATCACTTATGAAGACTGGAATACCTGTTTGACAGAACGCAGGCCGTCAACCGGTAGTGATTATGCTTTGCCTATGGGCTTTAGCTTCAACTCAGTTACTGGTATGCTGACTTGCCTCGGTACTCCGGTTATACCTGCATCATGGGTGAATGCCTCTGACATAACTGTAATTGACAACAATTACATTGAAAGGCTTGAAGTTGATGGCCTTGCTATCAGCATGAGCAATGAAGAGGGCAACAACTTCACAAAGAACCTTGTTACCTTTAAAGCAGAATGCCGTGAAGATTTGAATGCGTTGCTGACAGCAGCACATTTGAACTTCGGAACACAGTCATAAGCATTTGGTGTATATTTCTCATAACGGTAAGTATAGGGGTGGGTTTCCACTCACCCCTAATTTTTAAGATGGAAAAAAGAGAGCAAAGGCCGAAAAGAAAAAGGATAGTGAGATGTAAACCAAAGGCAGAATTAGTTTACAGTCTAAAAGAAAAGCAAACTATAAAACCAACCGGAAAGCATGAATATAAATTATCATAAGGTTAGAGATGTTACCGTTTACAGCGGGGCAATCACTGAGCCGGTTACGGTGCAAGAGGTGAAAGACTATATCCGGTTGGCAGGATTTGTTGACGTAAACGAAAGCCCGTCTACTGACTTGTCAGACTTTTCTTTTGATGATGACCTGATTGCTGATATTATCCAGGCAGTCAGGGAAGGATTTGAGCAGGAGTTAGGCGTTAGTCTTATACCGAAAAGCCTAAAGGCAGTTATTACTAACCAGTGCGGGATGATTGAGATACCTATGGGGCCAGTGTCAGATATAACCAGCCTGAAAGATAGTGATGGCAATACTCTGACATATACGATTATTGGTGATGAGGGGGACTTTCCTAACCTGAAAGACCCATGCCATGAGAATATGGTAATGGAATATGAGGCCGGTTATGGTTCGACAGGTTGCCCGGCAGTTCCAAAGGCTATAAAATTGGATATGTTGAAAGCCTGTTACTGGCATTATGAAAACAGGGGGGAGGTTGCAAACGTTGGTAATTTTATCAGTTCTACATCAAAAAGATTTATGAGAAAAACATGGCTGTAACTTATCAAATACGATTACAAAAATGGGTTACGTCAAAAGATGCCAACGGGGATCATGTTGAGGCGGTCACTAAGAATATATCAACCTTTGCTGAAGTAACTGACGGTGGCGGCAGCAGGTCTTTTGATTTTGGTGATACGAATATGACCAAAAACAAAGATTTTAAAATCCGATTCAATATAAATTTTGACCCAACTGGAAATTGGCGGGTAATTTATGACGGGAAACAATATACTATCAATAGTATTGAAAAGGACAAGGAAAAAAGATTTTACTGGGTATTTAAAGGAACGGCAGAATGAAAGTAACGGTAAAAGTAGACGGGATCACTGAGGTATTGAATAAGCTCAGTAAATTACCGGCAGAGGTTCAGGGTGAAGTGAAAGCAATACTAAGGCGTGGTGCTGATATATGGGTTCGTAATGCTATTGCAGAAAGCCCCGTAGATATAGGAGCATTGAAAAGAGGAATCAATCATAAGGATATTTCAGCAGGTTCAACAATAGGCTTTGCGGTTAGCTCAAACAGTGAATATAGCTCTTATATGGAGTTTGGGACTAAAAAAAGGTTTAAAGCTATTTCAGGCATTGACAGCAGCGTATTCATAGCAGGAACAAAGTCAGGAAGCGGGAAAGGTTTTTATAATAATATTTTGAATTGGGTAAAGCGCAAAGGATTTGCGGCAGAAAGAACAAAATCAGGACGGGCAAGTAAAAGCGTTAGCAGCCAGGTTGCACAGGAACAGGCGGCCTTTGCCATCTACTTGTCAATAATGAGGCATGGGGTAAAGCCTCAACCGTTCTTTTTTAAGCAGATACCGATTGTAAAGGAAACGATTGAAAACGGATTACAGGCACTTCAAAGGGATAAAGTATTATGACAGCAGCATTATTAAACGCATATTATGAAGCTCTTGACGGTAACGTAAGCGGGTTCCCCGTTTATAAGTTGACTGTACCTGAAGATGAAAAAGGAAATTTCGTCCTGCTTAGTATTGAAGGTGGTGCCGATGTAGATAATAAGGGCAGGAGAATTGAGGAAGTTGTTATAAGGGTTGACATCGTGGCGAATTACCGGAATGATGCTTCACAGGCAGCTCTTGAAACGGCAGACGGTTTAATTAAGGACATAATTTGTCCTAATCCTGGAGGCAATAGTTTGACAGGGTCGGGAATTGAAATAAGAAACGTAAGGCGGGAAAATTACGCATATACGGTTGAGGGTGGTGGCGTGGATATGGTGTATCGTAAAATTTCACGCTATACAAACAGGATAGTTGAGATAGTATCAGGATCATAATTTTAGTAACTTTTAAAACTTAAATAAAATGGCAGTAACAGAATTACAAGGAAACCGGGTAGGTATATACATCCGGGACTTTGGGACTACAAACGCTTTTAAACGTATCGTTTGTGAAGAAACTTGCAGTATTGACCTGAATAATGATGTGACCACAACAAAAACAAAGTGTGGTACATTCAAGGGCATTGATGTAGTTGACTGGAAAGTATCTGGTAATGGAGTGGCAAACTTCAATCCTTCACCTTCAGAGATTTCAGCCGATGCTTTGCAGGCTTTACAGGTAGCAAGGACGAAGCAAGAGGTTGTGATTCAAAATGAATCATTTACTGAGGGTGTAACGACATACGGAGTTGGTGAGGTTTTCAAGTTCTCCGGGCCTGCTTACCTTACGGCGCAGCAGATTAGTTTTCCGACAAACGACATTGTGAAGTTCACTTACAATTTTGAAGGTATTGATGATCCTATATTAACAGAAAGCTAATCGTATGACAGAAAAGAAAATGACATTAAACATAGCCGGTAAAGACTATGTTTTGAACTTTGGTGTAAACTGGTTTTATGAGTTTTACAAGCAAGACAGCGGGCATGACCTTATAAAAGACCCTGCATTTACAGTTGTAGATATGCAAAGCACTGAGCTATTCAATGTAGTGCAGTCCTTAGTATTTGCAGGCATAAAAACAGAGGCAGCAATAAAAGGTACTGAACCACTTGAAAAAAGTGAAGTGACTAAGTATATCATGTGTATTGACGTTGCAGATGTAACAGATTTGCTTTGGAAGATTATTGCTTGTATATCAGGTGTGACAGTTGATGAATTAAAAGCCGTTCCTGTGGAAGAAAAAAAAACGGAACCGGAACCAGTTGGGATAGTCTGAAGTCGGAGGCATTCGGTGAGATAGGGTTACTGCCTTTTGAATTTTACCGAATGCACACTGATGACTATCTTTTGTTGAGGAAAGGGTTTTACAGCAAAAGAGAGTATGAACAGGCTCTCGTAAGAAAAGGGGTTGAGTTGGTTGTGGCTCCGTGGGTAAAGTCAGGCTTCAATATTAAAAAGTACTGGCCTATTGGAAGTGAGATTGAAGAAGCAAGTAAGGCACAGGATGAAGCCGTTAAGACATTGAACTATCTTAAAGCTAATGAGGGGAAATTCGTATATGCAAAAGTAAACGGTGTAATTGTCGAAGTACCAATAAATGATAATTGATGGCTGGAATTAGGTTTGATATAAGCACGAACACAAATCAGGCTGTTGCCGGTATTGAAAAGGTGACTAAGTCGCTGCAAAAAATGCCTAATGCCAGCAACCAGGCTACCAACTCATTAATGAACCTGTCAAGGGTGGCGCAAGATGCTCCCTATGGATTTATTGGTATTGCCAATAATATTAACCCGTTATTAGAATCATTCCAGAGGCTAAAAGCTACTACCGGTACAACTGGTGGGGCTATGAAGGCGTTAGGTAGTTCACTGATGGGCCCAGCCGGTGTAGGCTTGGCAGTTGGTGTAGTATCTTCATTGCTTGTAACTTTTGGTGATAGACTTTTTGGTGCTGGAAAAGCAGCAAAAGAAGCAAGCGAAAAAGCTAAACAGTTAAGAGATTCAATACAAGGCATATTTGAAAATGCAGGAAAAGAAGCTGCAAATGTAAATCTTTTAATATCTGTACTAAAAAACGAAACAGAAACAAGGGAAAGGAAGCTATCTGCAATAAAGCAACTTCAGCAAATACAGCCCGAAGTTTTTGCATCTCTAAAATTAGAAGGTGATACTGTAAATGGATTAGATTCAGCATATCAGCAATACCTTGCCAATCTTCAAAGCGTAATTAAGGTAAAAGTAAGACAGTCACAATTAGAGAATTTAATAACTAAACAGCTACAATTACAAGATAAGGTTATTGGTGACCAATTAATAATTGACAAGCCTTTTTTAGCAAGTGCAATACCTGGAGAAAGAGAAAAGATAACAAAGTCTTTAATAAATCAGGTTAGTGCTGCAAAAATTGAGCTTCAAAATTTACAATCTGAAATTAATAATATCTTAAAAGATATTCAATCAAATACACAAGGGATAGAGCTAAAGCCTCCACCAGTAACAAAAACAACGGTATCAAAAAAAGATAACATTGTTCCTCTTTTGGGTTTAGGTGATAGTGATCAGGCTTTATTCAGTTCAATAGACAGGATATTCTCCAAGATACAAGACAGGGTAAATTTCAGGCTTAAAAACCTGTTTAACCAAAAGAAGGGATTTGATATTACAGGTGGCAGTGCAAAAGAAAAAGGATTAATACCGGATGAAACTATAAAGGCCACGCAAGAGCAATTACAATTTTTATCACAGGCAATCGGCAGCGTTTTGCAGCCTGCGTTTTCTGGATTGTTTGATGCTTTTGAAGAAGGCGGTAACGTCATTAAATCATTCTTTGATGGATTTGTGGATGGGATCAAGCGAATGATTGAGCAACTACTGGCAACGGCAGCAATATCAGGGATATTGTCGCTTATTCTTCCAAATGCAGGCGGTTTCGGTAAAATATTTTCAGGATTAATTGGATTACCAGGAAGGGCAGCAGGTGGCCCTGTTGCAGCAGGCAGGCCGGTTATTGTTGGGGAAGCTGGAAGGGAGTTATTCATCCCATCCACAAGTGGCCGTATCGTTCCTACAAATGGTTTGGGAGGTCTTGCAGGGGCAGCTATGCAAATGGTATCAGTTACAGTGAACGGTCAGATAAGTGGCCGTACAATAGAATTAGTTCAAACAAGACAACAAAGATATAGGTTAGGTAATGGCTAAACCACTGACGATATATTTGATTAAATGGCAATCGTTTCATGAAAATACTGACATTCAGTGTTGGGTAGAAATTGCCGATTATGATAATATGATACCTGACGATGAGGCGCAAGACGTTTATCTTTTGCAGCCAGCAGGCGAACCGGCAACCTTATCTGTAATTGATAATGACGAAAATCCGTTTAAGGTAATCAGGGGGCAGCAGCTAACTATTCAGTTCATAAATTCACTCAATTATAATTTTGCCACATTTGCGGAAGGATCAGACAGGCGGTGGGGTGTTCATTACTTCATTGGTGATAATACAAAGACCATATTCAAGGGTTGGCTGAATATGGATGACATCAGCGAACCTTTGTTACCCTACGGTGGTGAAGTGGTTACACTAACGGCAAACGATGGATTGGGATCACTCAGAGATATTCCACTAACCAATGATGACAGCGAAGTACCAAAAGGCAAGTATCGTATATCTCAGCTATTGGCTTATTGCCTGAAAAAGACAGGCTACGAGTTAGAATTACGGGTTGCGTTCAATATAAAGCAGTGGGGTGATGTGGATGACATCAGCACTCCGAATGCGAACAATGAACATTTATTTACGACTACTTATTTGGATGCACTTTCATTTGAGGAAGAAATAGGAAAGTTAGAAAACTGTTATGATGTAATTGAAAAGATATTGGGTCATGAGGCGTGGCTATTCCAGTCTAAAGGTCAATGGTGGATTGTCAGGATTGACGAAGTAGAGCAAACCAGGGGCCTTTATGTAACTTCCTTTGATGCTGACGGTACTTTTATCGGTAATCTTGGAGAGGTATTTTTCAATAAGTCAATTGGGGCAAGTGAAACAATAAGACTAAGTGAAGAAGCAAGTATAATTAAAAACAACCGCCCTAAGAAATCTGTCAGGTTAAATTACAAGTACGAATACCCAAGAGAGCTTCCGTTTAACTGTAAAATGGAAACGGGGGGCTATGTTTCTGATATTTCCGCTACGAAAAAGAAATATAATCCTGATGACTATATTTTATTATCCGGTGCGCCTCCTTTCTCGAATAATAATAACGAGCATTATATCGTAAGGGAATTTGACGCTACCAATACACAATTAGAAATTGACAGGTATTTGGAGGTGACATTCCCTAACTATGTAGGTGGTAATGCCTGTATTGTTCAAACCTACCCTATTGAGGTTAGAGCTTTGGATAAGTTCAAATTCTCTTATCAATTCAGGTGGGATACAAATAGAACTGCTGGGTCTGGTACTATAACTGTTTTTCAATGCTCAATAAGACTTGATGCAAACGATGGCACTATTTGGTTTTTAGACGAGGACGGGGTTTGGTACGAATCTAACTCTACGTGGTCAACAAATTATAAGATATTAAATAAATCATGGGACGTTGATGCTGTTAACGAAAACGACTGGCAGACGGCAGAATGGTTTACAGAGTTCCCTAACGAATTAAGGCCAATACCGAAAAATGGCAGGCTTTATTTTATGTTTCATTGGGAAAACTATGAAGATTTTGAGGGCTATAAATTGAATATTAAAGACATCACATTTGAGTATATGCCGAATGTGGCCGGTCTTTATAATAAATACAATTCACAGTATTGCCAAACGGACAGGGGCAATACTGATTATGCCGCAAATATTGAAGAAGATGTTTTTGTTTCCGATTCAATAGACCTGCTAACTAAAGGCTCTTTATTGAAAATCGAGCAGTATAATACTGTTTTCTCTGGCAGCGTGACATTTACTGCATTAAATAGTTTCTCCGTTTCTGGTATATACACACATAAGTTTTTTGTTGGGCAGATACTGAAAATCAGCAATACCACAAATAACAATTTTACAGAGGCAAGGGTTACGGCGGTTGCATATTCGCTAATCGGTGGCACTACTACGGTATTTGTAGACAAGACCACAACAGTAGAAACAGACGCTACCACTACAATAGAAGAACCCGTTTATGATATTGCCAGTGAGTTCTATAACGCTGCTGTTTTCCCAACCGGTGCACCTGGTACTGAATATAACCAGAGATACGGACGCATACAACTTTTTGACGTATGGAATCAGCATTATTACGATATGCGGGCAGTTGAAGGCACTTTGCAGGGGCTTGACTTGTCAGAGGTTGACGGTGACGATTTACCGGATGCCGCCTCAATGCTTAATAAATGGGAGTTTACTGATAACTCTGTGAATTTAGCAGACAGATATTGGGTGTTATTGAGCTATGAACAAAACCATGATAACGCAGGCTGGACAGGATATTTCAGGGAAGTATTTAATACAAACAGGGAAAAAGATTATTCTAACTTTGAGTTTAAATATTTAGAAAAATGAGTGATCCGGTACATGGCAGGAATGTGGTTATTGAGATGCGAAATGATGACCTTTCATTCACCCCAATATTATGCGGGGAAGATTGCTCATTCAGCCGGTCGCCTGAATTTATCCCGGTCACATCAACAGGCAGTGGATTATTCAGAGAATATATGATAAGGAGGGAAGAATGGAGTATGTCAGTAAATGGGCTTACTAAAATAAACAACGGTGCTACACTTTCATTTTTCTATATGCTTCAAACATCAGTAAGAAGGGTATTGAAGTATTTTAGAATTACTTTTACAGATGATGTTGGTGATAATAAGCAAATAGAGGGCAATGCCTATATTGGGCAGATGGATATTAACGGGCCTATCTCAGATTTTGCAAAGGCAAGTATTGAGTTAAAGGGAAGCGGGGCATTTACGGTTACAACGGTTACCAATCCTGTTCCAGTTGAATATGAAATTATAAGCGATTACTGGCAGACTGTGAACGGGCAGAATTATGTAAACGGAACAAGTGAAAGTGTATTGATAACATTGCAAAATACTGATGAGGTACTGGCCGCATTCCTGGAGGGGATAGAATACGACTTGGTAGGAAGTACGCCTTCCGCAATGTCAAGGGAGTGTTATTTCAGTACTTCGCCATTGCGGGTAATTTTCCCGATTACATTTGACGGATCACAAAGGGTATTTTTAATATTAAAAAGGCCAGTGTGACAATAGAAAGAAAAACATACACGATTAGCAGGAGGGACTTGGGTATTTATGATCCTGCGTTGGCCTATGTTGGTGTAAAATTGCTAACTGTTGACGGCGTTCAATTTGATCCTGTTGCAAATTATCCGTTGGGGAATAGGGAATATCAGCATAATGTAAGTGCCGGAACGATTGAGGTTAGTGTTTTACCGTTTGATGAACCTTTAACTGTAAATGTTTTAATTGTATATTAATGAAAAAGATTTTATTTATTATCGGATTGTTTTTTAGCCTTGCGGCGGCAGCGCAGCCAACGAATTACACTAAAATAAATATGAGGTATCGTTGGTTAAGTGGTATGTTTGACAGTGTATTGTATGTACCGAGGTATAACGGTACTCCATCAGGAGTGAGAGTGAATGAAACGGCTGCAATAGATGGCATGATTGCAATGGACACGACTAACAATAGGCTATATATTTATTCAGGTGGGTCTTGGATAAGACTGGCAGCATTTACAGATATAACCGGCTCCACCCTCTCCAACATCGGCTCTGGCTACCGGTTAGCAGTGCCGGGTACGAATAACATAAAGACGCTTTTTGCAGGGTATGGGATAATTAAGGATTCGACTACTAATACTAATGGCATTACGACTAAGTTAGATACAACTACGGTGTTTCCGGCAGTGAGAGCAACGATACCGGCATACACCGCAGGAAACGGTATTACCCTTTCTGGTTCACAGTTTAAGTTAGGTAGTCCGCTGACGGAGAATACCATGATAAATGGGAATTATAATTTCACATTAGGTGGGGATTCTGTTAATTTCTATCCAGATGGTAGGTTTCGGGTATATGCGCAAAATGGGGATGTCAGTATCTATTCAGGTGCAGGTGACGCTTATTTAAATGGGCAAAATTTATACTTAGGTATAATAGGTTCTGTCTCCTCCACAACAGGCCGTAAGGTATTAATCCATGACACCGCCACAGGCAAGGTTGAGAGGATAGACCCTGCTACGTTGGTTACTACTCCTACACTTCAGGATGTTATAAGTGCAGGGAGTACGCTGACAACTGATAATACTATTGGAGGAGGCGGGAATACGCTTAACATAAATAATTTATGGGGCTTATACATAGAAACTGGCAATGGTAGAGGTATAGTTATGGATGACGAGGATGGGGAACCGTATGCAGTAAAAATATATCAAACTGTTAATTCGGCCAATGAATCCGCAGTAGAGCTAAGAGAAAGCTCTGTGGCGTTAAGGACATTAAAGGATTGGAGGGAAAACGATTTATTTGTAAAAAATGATTCTATATTTTTTAGGCCGTCTTTAGGGCAGATGAATATTGACTCCCTCCGCACATGGTCAGGTGTTTCTGATACAACCTATAAAAAACCTATGACATGGGACACAAGGAACGGAAGGTGGGAGTATGCGGCTAATTGGTATGGTGGTGGCGGTGGCGGCGGCTCTCAAGACTTGCAAGATGTAACCGACAACGGCAAC
>Ga0208916_10000715_pt1 | contig 15060 bp, 22 predicted proteins | sample DEB19_08_DNA_5_FD_184523 | JGI IMG/M metagenome (GOLD analysis project Ga0208916, IMG submission 184523) | Aqueous microbial communities from the Delaware River and Bay under freshwater to marine salinity gradient to study organic matter... | ecosystem: Environmental > Aquatic > Marine >... | reverse complement strand
ACTCGGTTCAAGGATCGTTCCTCGGAATAGGTGTTGCCTACCGTAAAGACTGGATTGTGTTGAAGTAGTATTGGGACACTATGACCATCACCAATGGCTACGCAACAAAGAACCAGATCAAAGCTGCACTTCGTATTGGTACAGCTGATGTTGTTGACGATGATCTGATTGACAACTGTGCTGGTGCTGCGTCACGTCTTATTGATGGATATTGCAACCGCAAGTTTTGGGCTGTTGGTTCTGCAACATCTCGTGTATATCAAGCAGAGAACGAGTTCTACTGCAACATTGATGACATCTCTGGAACAGCAATCACACTCAAAACTTCATCGTTTCCAGGTAACGGATTTGATGTCACTTGGACTGTGACCGATTATCAGTTGGAGCCGTTGAATGGAAACCTTGATGGACTCACTTGGTCGTATGACAAGATTCGTGCTGTTGGCAATTATCTGTTTCCAACTGTCAACGCTAACTACGGTGAGCAAGCGTTGGTTCAGGTGACAGCAAACTTTGGTTGGCCGTCCATACCAGAACCTGTTACACAGGCGACGATTATTCAGGCTTCACGTTTGTTCAAACGATACGACAGTCCGTTGGGTGTTGCAGGGTTTGGCGACATGGGTGCTATCAGGGTGAGCCGTGCGCTTGACCCTGATGTGGCACAACTTGTCGAGCCTTACCGGCGCATGCGTCTGTTCGCATGAGTTCAGCAACTACCGTCTCCCAAATCAAGGCTGGTTTGGCTGCGAACCTGTCAACTGTGTCAGGGCTTAGGGCATACGCTTATCAGCCTGACAATGTGAACACCCCGTTCGCTTGGCCGTTACTGGATTCAATTCAGTACAACGGGGCTATGGGTGGGGGTTTGATCACCCATAAGTTCACGGTGTCTGTTGTGGTTGGTCGTGCTGCTGAGCGTACTGCACAGTCAACTTTGGATGGTTATCTGTCTTATGCTGGTGCGACTTCTATTCGGTCTGCGATTGAGTCTGATCGAACTTTGGGTGGTGTGGTGCAGGATTTGATTGTTGAGTCAGCAAATAACATCTCTACTCTTGAGGCAAATGATGCAACATATTTGGCGATTGATTTCGTTGTTACGGTGTACGCCTGACCCCTTGCCAACAGTTAGTTGTGGCGTGTAGTGTTATCGCATCGGCTCAGCCGAGCAGAATCCCAACTCGATAGCCGATAAGGCAGGAGCATAATCATGGCAAAGCAAGTTCTCACAAACGTGGCAGTGACATTCGGTACTGCTGCAACCGACATCAGCAGCTACGTCACAAGCATTACATTGTCAACGACAGCTGCTGAAGTTGTTACCTCGGCAATGGGTTCCTCTTCTGTGACTCGTATTCAGGGCATGATTGATAACTCGGTCACGCTTGAATTGCAACAGGATTATCCAACAGTTGAGAAGTTGTTCTGGGATGCATTCTCTGCTGGCACTGCTGTTGCTATGACAGTCAAGCCAAACGGCACTGGTTCGGCTTCGTCTAGCAATCCAAGTTATGCATTCTCAGTTCTTCCGACTTCATGGACACCTGTGAACGGTGCTATCGGCGACCTAGCCACCGTGTCAATCACCTACCCAATCTCTGGTGCAATCACCAAGACAGGTACTGGCGCATAGTTTTTTAATAAACATAATCCCTTACCTGCGGAGGTAGAGAATGAAAATAGCACTCAGTTTGACTAGTGCATTAGATAACAAACAACGCACCATCATTGCTGCGTTTCCTGACTTCATTGCGTTTGAAAACAAATACAATCGCAGTGTTGCCAAGTTTGAAGCCGAACTCACATTGACTGATCTTGCGTACCTTGGATGGCATGCAGAGAAACGGTTGAAGAAAACAGGTTTGGATTTTGAATCATGGTGCGAAGAGATTGAAGCACTCGAAGTGGGAGATAGCGCAGACGCAGTGATCGTCCCTTTGGAGACAAGTCAGCACACTGGGTAATTTCCTATCTCGCATGCGAGACAGGAATATCTCCGAGTTCACTGCTGGCAGAAGAACCAAGAATGCTATTTACAATGTTGGCGTATCTTCGTTGGAGAGCCATTCATCTAGGCAAGTAGTATCGGTGCATGGCAGGTCTAAGTCGAGCAGGATCATTCTCGGGTCGTGATGATGTCACGAAGCCGGTACAAATCAATGGCATCATGGAATACCTCCGTGAACAATCCAAGACCTACCCTGAGTTTGACAAACAAGCACGACTCGCTGGGCAAAGCGTTGCTCAACTATTGGTTGTAGCAGCCACCTTTGAAGCTGCATCAGTGACTCGTAATCGCCAAGCGTTGGAAGTCATGAAGGGTATGAAGGCAAGCCGTGACCGTATTCCAACTATCAAACTTGCAGAGAACTCAGCATTCCAATCAAAGTCAAGGAAGTTCAGTTCCTCTTACAACATCAAATCCCATCGAAGAGTAAAACGTAAAGTCACTAGAGGAGATGTGTTCTTTGGTGCCGAGTTTGGTGGTGGATCACATGGCTCAAGCAATCTCACTGTGGCTGGGGCTAAGTCACGTTCTGGCACTGAGATGCCTCGCAAGGGTGGGGGTAGGACTACCCAGTTTCTTCGCCATCGTGGTCGTTCTGGTTACTTCTTTTGGCCTGCTGTGCGTAAGAACAAAGCCAATATAGCTACAGAGTATTTGGCTGCAATCCAAAAGGTTCTCAATGTTTTGGCTGATCCAGGTACTGGCAAATCTGAATAGTTGACTTTGCCTGTGGTTTCGCTAACCTGTAGATAGGGAGGCGTTCATGGTTGTCTATTTTGATTCAGTCAAATCTATCCAACCGAAGCCGTTCGCCTCTAATTGGGATGACCTCAAAGAGCGTTTGATGCACCATGAGGAGAATGCCAACAAGTCTGATGGTGCGTTGTGGTCGCCTGTTGAGTATTACCAAGGTAGGACTAGAGGCAACACTGCTGTTCGATTCATTGAAGCATTGGTTGTTGACATGGACGGTGAATCGTTTGCCAACGCCAACCTAGATGGCTATGAGTATCTTGCCTATTCAACATACTCGCATCGACTAGATGATCCTCACTATCACTTAGTTCTGCCATTGGGTGAGCGTGTGCCAGCAGGATTGTGGCGATCCGTGTGGGCTGAACTCCATGAACGGCTTAACCTCCAAGGCGACCCTGCAACCAAAGACCCTGCTCGTATCTTCTACCTTCCACAACATGCACCAGATCAACCTTGGGAGTTTCACGAACAATCAGGCAAGTTCATTGATACCGACTTCATATATGAACCTGCTCCTAATCCAACACCAACATCGCCACGTCAATCAGTTCAGCCTCGACGCAAGCGTGTTGTTCATGTTGAGATGGATGATGCTTGGTGGGATGCTGGCAAACCTTCAACACGCTATGCGCACCTTGAAGGTCAAGCAGTGTGGAAGGCAATGGCTAATGATTTCAGTGTGATGGTTGCCGAGTACCACGAAGCCGTGCGCTTGGCTAGTCAGGATGTCATCTAGAATTGTTGCATGGCTGGTGAACGCACATTCGTTGTCAAGTTCATTTCCGATATATTTGGTGCCACCAAAGGTATTAAACAAGTTGGTAGTGATTTAGGCAAACTCGGTAACGAAATCAATACTGGTGTCGGTTCCAAGATTAAAGACCTCATGCCGTCGTTCAAGCAGATGGCTGCCACAGCAACGGTTGCCTTCACAGCAGTCAGCGCAGCTGCATATAAAGCAGTTCAATCTGCATCAAACTTGGCTGAATCACAATCAAAAGTTGATGTCGTGTTTGGTGATTCTGCTAAGAGTGTGCAAGATTTTGCTAAGACAACGGCCACTTCTATCGGTATTACTAGGCAAGCAGCTCTTGAAGCGACTGGCACTTACGGCAACCTATTTCAAGCGTTTGGTGTAGGTCAAGATAAAGCATCAACAATGAGTACAACTTTGGTCACGTTGGCTGCTGACTTGGCTTCATTCAACAACACAACAGTTGATGATGCAATTCTTGCATTGCGTTCTGGATTATCTGGTGAAACAGAACCGTTGAAAAAATATGGTATTGCCATCAATGATGTTCGATTGAAAGAAGAAGCTCGCAATATGGGGCTATATTCTGGAACAGGCAACCTCAGTGTTTTGGCAAAAACTCAAGCGTCGTATGCTCTGATTCTCAAAGACTCAACTTTGGCTCAAGGAGACTTTGAACGAACTAGTGGTGGTCTTGCTAACCAGCAAAGAATCTTGAAGGCACAGTTGTCAGATGTGGTTGCTCAGATTGGGTCTGCGTTAATTCCTGCCTTCTTGGGTGCTGTGTCATTCATCAACGAAACAATGTTGCCAGCCTTCCGTGATTTTGGTACAGCCTTGCAAGAAGGTGGTTTGGCTGGTGGGTTTGATTTCATCGCAGCAAGATTCAAAGAAGCAGCACCAAAAGTTCTTGATGCATTAGGTGAGATGATCACACAGGCTGTTCAATGGATTGGTTCTACTGGTCTTCCAATGTTGTATGGCGGTATCAACAATCTTGCTACTTCTTTGACTGGTTGGGTTGAGCCTCGAATACCAATGTTCATTGACAGTCTCACAAAGTTCTTGATGGCTGGATACAAATGGATATACACAAAAGGATTGCCACAGTTGCTTGAAGCAGTTCAATCTTTGGGTGATACGCTTGCCAGTTTTGTTGGTAAAGCTGCACGTCAGTTACCTGCACAACTGGTTGACATGCTTGCAACAATCGGTGCATGGGTTATGTCTGAAGGCATTCCAGCGTTGCTAGGTATGGGTTTGCGTCTTGCTGGTTCTCTTGTCAAGTGGGCTGGGACGATTGGTCTTCAGTTAATTGCTGGGTTGGGCGGGGCTGTAGTGGCATTGGTTGCTGCCTTGCCTGATTTGTTTGTTGGGTTTGTACAGGGTTTAGGCAATATCGCTGTTGGTGCTGTGCAGTGGTTTGTTGGCAAGTTTGATGATTTGAAAACTAGTTTGGCAAATGTTGCTGTATCTGTTGTTAATACTTTGATTGATGTCTTTAACAAGATTCCATTGATCCCAAACATTCCTAAGATCACTTTGGCAACTCAGCAACTTGGTAGCCAGATGACTTATGCTGCTAATGACTTGGGTAAGATCAATGCTCGATTTGGTGATGTTGTTGCGACAACAAAGATTGTGACACCGGCTGTGAAGGCTGTGACTACTGAGACAACGAAACTGGATACCGCTACTGGTGGTGCATCTAAGAAGTTGAAGGATGCAGTGACCAAGTTGAAGGAGTACACGGATGCGTTGAAGTCCAGTAACTCTGCACATAAGTCTTTCACTGCTGCACAGAAGGCTTCGATCAAAGCCGGTGAATCTTTGACTGAAGCAAATACCAATTTGGCTACTGCTCAGGCTGCATTAGATCAAGCTGTTGCTGGCTATGGTGCTGATTCTCCAGAAGCAAAAAAGGCTGCAAAAGATTTAGCTTCTGCTCAACGTGATCTTGAACGTGCTGGTTATAACGTGGAAGGTTCATTGTTTGCTGTTGCTGATGCTGAAGCTGAATTGAAGAAGGTTCGTGCTGATCCTGAGTCAACTCCCCAGGCGATTCGTGAGGCTGAGATTGCGTTGGCTGAGGCAAAGTTGTCGTCTGCTGATGCGATTGATCAGCAGACTGAGGCGACTACAAGTTTGAATGATGCTTCTAAAATGTTGAATCAAACTATCTTTGGTGCTGCTATTGGTTCCGCCATCTACACCCAGTTGTCGGATGCGTTGACTGATGCTAAGGAGAAGCAGGCTGATGCTGTCGATAATGTGGCTGAAGCGATTGAACGTGAGGCTGAGGCGTTAGATAAGTATCGTGAGGCGATCAGGCTTGCAGGTGAAGTCGCAGCTAAGTATCCAGTGGTTGTGAAAAACAATCCGATGACTGGTGCTATTCCCGTTATTCCTGGAACTGCGACAGGTAACTCCACTGGGTTTGACACGAATGGTTCTCCGATTGTTATCAATGTGAACGCTGGGTTGATTACGGATAAGGATACTTTGGCTTTGGAGATTTCAGATTTGTTGACTGAGTTTGCTCGCAAGAATGGCGGGAATGCCCTTAGAGGGATTTCGTTCTAATGGCTAAGGCTGCGAAGTGGGGTTCAACGTATAAGGTGTTGTTGGATGTTGGCTTCTTGGCTGATGCGTTCACATTGGATGCAAGCCTGTTGGATGGCACTGATGTGTTGAATGGTTCAACAAACTTTGTGGACATCACCGAGTATGTGACGAACATCAATATCAATCGTGGCCGTGCAACCCAACTTGATTCGTTCCCTTCATCGTCTTGCACTATTCAAGCTGATGATCGTGCAGCTGCACGATACTTTGATCCATTGAATACAGCGTCAGAATGGTATTCGGGTGGAACTGTGGGTATCGCTCCACGTCGAGCGTTCCAGGTGTACGGAGGGACAGCCGGTACGACTGCGATGTTCTCAGGGTTTGTGTACGACTTGAACATTGACTATGCCGAACCGAACCTATCAACGGCAACGATTGTGGCTACCGATGCACTCGGTCAACTCGGTCAAACTGTGTTGACTGCATTTAACCCTTCATCACAGCTGACCTCTGCCCGTGTGTCTGCGATCTTGGATCGTCCAGAGGTGGCGTTCTCGACTGCGTTGCGGAACATTGAGACTGGGATTGCTACCTGTGGAACGGTTGCGTATGACGATGCAACGAATGTGTTGACTGCGTTGCAGGATGTGGCTACGGCTGAGGGTGGGCGTTTGTTTGTTGATCGTTCTGGGGCTGTGCAGTTTGATGCTCGGATTGCTGTGTCGTTTGGTTCGGCTGTGGCTTCGTTTGGTGGTACGGCTGGGTTGCCGATTCAGTCTTTGGCGAATGTGTATGGGGCTGAGACGGTTGTGAATCGTGTGGCTGTGCAGATTGATGGTGGTACGGCTTCGAGTATTGCGAATGGTACGGCTTCTCAAACTGAGTATGGGATTAAGGCGTTGTCGTTGACTGGGGTTCCGTTGGCTTCTGATGCTGCTGGGTCAGCGTTGGCGTTGTCGTTGTTGACACGGTTCCAGGAACCTGTGGTCAGGTTCTCGGAGATGGATGTGTTGTTGGGTGCGTTGACTACAGCCCAGCAGCAAACGATGGCAGCACTTGAGATTGGTGACATCCTTGCGGTGACAAAGACATTCTCGGTTGGTACACCGGCAACGGTCACACAGAATGTGGTTGTCGAATCCATTCGCCACAGCATCAACCCGTCACGACATACCGTCACTATTGGGATGGGTCAAGTCCAACTCGTGATACCGTTTATCCTAAACACGTCAGCCCTTGACGACACCGACTACGCACTACAATAGGAGCATTATGGCAACACCATTTCCATTCGGTTCAGGCAACGTCCTGACAGCTGCACAGATGAACGCAATCACCACCTTGCCAATCAACGACCAGACGGCCTCATACGTCGCAGTCGTTGGCGATGTCGGCAAACGTATTGTGATGAATGTCGCAACAGCAAATACTGTCACAATCAACAACTCAGTCTTCTCAGTTGGCGACACAATCTTCATCGCCAACAAAGGTGCAGGATCGACAACTTTGACAGCCGGTGTAGGCGTAACAATCAATACATCAAGTTCGTTAGCATTGGCGCAACACGGAGGTGGCACACTCGTAGCATTGTCAGCGTCAGTCTTCACTTTTTTTAGCGGTGGCGGTGCCAACTACGGTGCTGCAACGGGAGGTTCGAGCAGTTCAATCAATGTCGGCGGGATCGATTACACGCTGTTAAGTTTCACTACAGACGGCACGCTCACCGTTACAAAATCAGGTCTATTTGATGTCTTAGCCTTTGGCGGTGGTGGCGGTGGCGGTGGATATAACGGCGTAGACGGTACGGGCGGCGGTCAAGGCGGCGGTGGTGCAGGCGGTTACACAATCGAACAAATATATTTGGCTGCTAATGCAACAATCACTATCGGTGCTGGCGGTGTTGGCTGGAATAGTGGACAGCAAAACAACTACGGTTATCCCTCAAAACTTGTTGTTGGCTCAACTTCATTGGTGGTTGCTGCTGGCGGTGGCGGTGGCGGTGGCTACAACGGTGACTCTTTTAGCGGTGGTATGCAAGGCGGTTGTGGTGGTGGTGCTGGGGGAATGGTAAACGTCTACAAAACTGGCGGAGTGTCAAACGCAGGAATATACGCAGGCGGTGACGGTGGCGGTGGACTTGGTAAAGGTGGCGGTGGTGGTGGTGGTGCTACTGCTGTTGGGGCAAACGGTTCAACAACTTCAGGTGGTAACGGTGGCGCAGGCGGCGCTGGTTACGATGTCAGCACTTTTATTGGCGGTAGCGCACTTTACAAGGCTGGTGGTGGTGGTGGCGGTGGTAAAGGTACAGGTGGTGCAGGTGGTTCATCGGTTGGCGGTGCAGGTGCATCAGCAACAGGTAACGGTTCAGCGGCAGCAGCCAACACAGCATCAGGCGGTGGCGGTTCAGCCGACAATTCAACAGCAGTTCGTACAGGCGGCGCAGGCGGCAGCGGAATAGTTTATGTGAGGTTCAAGTAATGGATATTCCACAGTATTTTGCACAGGTCACTGACGGCATTGTTACCGATGTGCGTGTTGTGACGACTGAGTTCATGGCTGCTAACCCTGATCGCTATCCAGGAGTTTGGGTTGAAACCTTCATCAATGTTAAAGGCAAAACCTATGCCGGTGTTGGGTTCACTTGGGATGGTACAGACTTTGTTGCACCCATAACTATCGAGGAATAAGTGCGTGGGTCTCGTTGGCTGATTGTTGCGCCAGCGTTGTTGGCCACAGTTTGGTCGTTTGTTTCACCAGTATCTGCTGAGCCTTTGCCTGGGTTGGCTACGACCTACTACACGATTGATAAGGTTCCTCCTGTCAAATCTGACAGCATCTATACGGAGTGCGGTAGTGAAGTTGAGAATAACATCAATCGAAGCTATGACGGTGAACCGTATTTAGATTGCACGAACGATTTGTTCATGGTTCACATGACTGGATTCATCACGATCCCTGAACACAACACGATTGAGTTTTGGTTGGCTTCTGATGATGGTGGCATCATCAACATTGGTGGGAATGAGTGGGGCAACTGGGGAGATCAGGGTTGCTCGGCCACTGAATCGGGACAGATATACATTGTTGCAGGATCAATCCCACTCGACTTGTGGATGTATGAGAACGGTGGTGGAACGTGTTTGATGTTGGCATGGAACATTGACAACCAAGGCTGGGCAATGGTTCCCGATGAAGCATTTACCACCGACTATCAGCAACCACCAGATACCACTATTCCTGACACAACTATTCCTGACACAACTATCCCTGACACGACGATTGCGGAGACAACAACAACATGGACTACCAGTACCACGACAACTTCTACGACTGTCGCACAAACAACTGTTCCTGCTACAAACCCATCAACTACTACGACACCTCAAACAATTTACATACCCCCACCAGAGCCAACGATGCCAGAGCCACCTGCAACGGTGCCTCCACCACCCACAACAATGCCAACCCCACCAGCGACCATCCCTGAACCACCAGATAAATTGCCAGCCGTACTAGAACCACTGTTCCCCCCTATCCCTGACACGATGCCAGAACCGCCTGACACTATGCCAGAACTACCAGCAACGATACCGACAATCCCTTTACCCCCAGACACAATGCCCCCACCCCCAGACACCCTGCCCTTGCCCCCAGACACCCTGCCAGAAGCACCACAAGCCCCCGAGACGAGCCAACCAGCCGAAGACGCAGAACTCCCACCCATCACCGATGAGGCTGTAGTCGAAGCCCTAGCCAACATCGAGCAGGCAACGGTTGAAGAAGTCAAAGCCATCGTCACCGAGCTGCTCACCCATGCCCTGACCACCGACCAAGCCGTCTCCATCGCATCCGAGCCGGCGGTGTTGGCGGTGTTGACGAATGAGGAAGCAGCACAAGTATTTGAGCAGGTTGCGGTTGAAGAACTCACAACCGAGCAGGCAGTTGAATTAGTTGCAGCAGTGCAAGATGCACCATCATCTGTGCGTAAAGCATTCGAGGCCGTGTTGAATCTGTTCCAAGGTTTTGCTGATGATTATGTGATGACGAACCAAACTGTGCCAATCAAAACTCGACGTGCGCTGATCGCCTTGGGTGCTGTATTCTTGGTGTCAGCCCCTGCACCAACACGAAGGAATCGGCGATGAAGATATGGGGTGAGTTCCATGCGTTGCTGTGGACTATCGCTGCATCTGTCACGACGATCCTCACGTTGTCTGGGGCTATCCAACGAGTCGTAATCTGGCTTACTGTTGGAGCATTAGTTCTGCACCTAATCGGCGCACTCACCAAGAAAGAAGAATCAGAATGAAGAAGTTACAAGATGTCGCAGGTCGCATCGTCGCAGTGTTCCTATCGTCAGCTCTTGCCATCGTTGGTGGTTCAGCCGTGATCGCACCGGAACTGGAGATATGGAAGTCGGCTGTGTTGGCTGGGTTCGCAGCTTGTGCCACTGTCGTCCAGAAGTTGGCTCAAGCATCCCTTGATGGCAACCTGACGATGGAAGAAATCAACGACGCATTCGGCGCGAAGAAGAAGTAGCCCTGATGACCAAGATGCCTTGGCCTGTAGTCCCTATCAAGTGGTGCTCACACCTTCAAAACAGGAAGCCTTCGCAGATAGGGCTGACGATGTTGCGACCCATAACAGGTGGCGGTCAGTTGCATCATTGTGCTGCTCGGGCTTGGGAAGCGATGAAGCATGCTGCGATGGCTGAGGGTGGGATCAATTTGAAACCGACTAGTTCCGGTGACACGTATCGAAGTATCGCTCAGCAGAAGGCTGGGTTCCTGCAAAGATTCCAGTTGGAAGTTATTGAAGGCGCACAGACTCGAACTTATGATGGCAAGAAGTGGTATCTGAAGAAGGGCATGGCTGTACTTGCCAGTCCTGTTGATGATCCTGCGAAGTGTTCACGTCACATGATGGGCATCGCAGTTGATGTCGCAAATGCCTCTGGGAAGGTACTTGCGTGGCTGTTGGAGAATGAGCAACGGTTCGGATTCAGTCACGAAGTTGTTGACATGCCTGGTGCAGAACCTTGGCATCTCAGGTTCACCGAAGGTCAAGCAATGCCACAAGCCGTCCTCGACTACGAGGCAGCTAACCCGACGCTGGGCGCATGATGGACTGGGGCATTGTTCTTGCAGCGTTGATCACAGCCATCGGTGGCGTTATGACAACGCTGATGTTGGTGATGCGTAAAGAAAACACAGAAGATCACGCAAAGGTTGTGGGTGCCTTAGACACGCTTAGTGGAAATGTAGACAAGATCGGTACTAAGTTGGATTCACACATCGACTGGCATCTAAAGGGGACTATCAATGGCGAAACTATTGCAGGAAATAAAAGCGCAAAGCCTAAGAGGAACATCAAAGCTCGATGAGATAGTTGCTCAACTCTCTGCCGAAGATGGCAAAGACCTACGGGACGCAATGGCAGACCCCACCATTAGACCCATGCAAATCGTGCATGCCTTGAAGAAGCGTGGATTCAAAATGTCTCCATCGGTAATCACCCGACATCGAGACAACCTCCATGACGCTCGCTGACGACCTACGAGAAGCAGGCGCACCAGCATGGCCTGTCATCCAACAAGGCAAACGATACACAGTCCCCACCCTCAACCCCAAAGCAATAAGACACGGTGAATACCAGACGGCTGTGATTCTGCCTGACATGCAGATCGGATACTTCCATCAAGTCACCGGCATGGAACCAATCCACGATGAGCAAGCCATCGAAGTTGCGATGCACATCATCAAAGCATCCAAGCCTGCACAGATAGTTTTGGTTGGCGACAACCTAGACCTCTGCGAGTTTGGCAAGTACAGGTACACACCAGCGTTCGCCCGAACCACCCAAGCTGCGATAGATCGGGCAACAGAGTTGTGCGCACAGCTACGCAAGATTGCCCCTCAAGCCACCATCACATGGATTGCAGGCAATCATGAAGAACGCCTAGGCAACTATGTTCTGGACTCTGCCTCAGCTGCGTTTGGGCTTCGACGAGGAAACATCCCTTCTGAGTGGCCTGTGATGTCGGTGCCATATCTGTGCCGTCTAGATGAGTTTGAAGTGGAGTATCTGCCTGGATACCCAACGGGTGCGCATTGGATCAACAACAATCTCAAAATTATTCACGGCGACAAAGTCGCTTCTGGCGGTAGCACTTGCCATAAGTACTTGTCATCCGAAAAGGTGTCAGTCATCTTCGGTCATATTCACCGGCGTGAATGGGCTGAGCGAACTAGGGACTATCACGACGGTGCGCAAACAATTATGGCTGCATCACCAGGTTGTTTAGCTCGCACCGATGGAGCCGTGCCATCCACTAGAGGGGCAACCGACACCGATGGAAGACCGTTATTCAGATCAGAAGATTGGCAAACTGGAATAGCAGTCGTGGACTATGAACCTGGTGACGGCAAGTTTGTGTATGAGCAGGTTGCTATCAGTAACGGTTGGGCAAGATGGCGTGGTGTTGATTACTTTGCTGGAGGTAAGTGATGAGCCAACCAATGGTCTTGGTGACTTGGGCTGACGCTCATTCAGGTGTCGCAACGTGGACACCGATTGACTCGCTCGACAAGGATGAAATGATTGTCTTGACTTGTGGGTTCCTGCTCGCGACCATTGATGGCGGTAAGCCTGATCACATCACCGTGTACCAGTCACGGACTATGGAAGACGACATCGATCATGTTCTCCATATTCCATGCGCAATGGTACGCAAAATAGCAATCTGCACCCCTGATCAACTAGGGTAGGTATTGGCTCGTTCGCACCCATTGGTCGCAGAACAGCCCCCACACCTTCCTCCTTGGGTGTGGGTTATATACCCATCAACCTGCGAAGATCGGACAGACCATGAGACGCATCACAGCAACCATTGTTACCACACTTACCCTGCTCATCGGCATCGGAACTGCACACGCAGTCCAAGCCCCCAAACCCACCCACAGCCCTTCCGTCACCCGAACAGAAGTGATACCAAAAGAACGCCAACCGAACATCGTGTTCCGGCATGGTGACATCAGTTGGTTGCCACAGCTCGCAGCTGAGGCAGGTTGGCCACCTCGCACCTGGAAGAAACTAGGCATGATTATTCTTCGTGAATCTGGTGGATGCCCAAACCGAAGGGGAGGTGACATCGTGAACAAGGACTGTGAAGTCGTTGGATTTGACGGGTCGAATCATCGCTCAGATACATCGCTGCTTCAGATCAATGGAGTGAACTACGACCCCAAGCGAAACAAGTATGCGCCTATCTGTACGCAAATGAAGATATGCACCCAAGAACCGTTGCTTGATGCACTCACCAATCTGAAGGCTGGACTGCTCCTGTTCAGAGCGACAGGTTCTGATTGGTCACCTTGGATAGTTCCTGAAGGTGGTTGGTGAGTATCCACCACCATGCAACAGCATTGCTCTACAGTCGAACATGACCCAAAGGAGGGTACACAATGGAACCAATGACAGATAGAAACAAGGCAGGCTGGATCATCGCATTCACACTGATTGGATGGATGTTCTTCTTCCTGCCAGGTGGTGAAGACATCAACCAGCCACCACAAGGAGAACCTACGCAACGGGCATGGACTATTTGGATCATCATCAACGTGATCCTTCTAGTCAAAGTTCACCTGTTGATTAGTCGTGAGCATCGTGCAGCTAAACGATTCAATCGTGCGATGCAACGGGCAAGAAAACTGCACCCAACGTGGCGCAATGACTGAGGTTCATGTTGTTGAAAGTTGGTCTGAAGGCGCACATGTCTTCAGACCAACACAACCACAATGGATGATTCAAGCAAAATGCAAAGGGCAAACTGATCTGTTCTTCAACGAAGGCAACAGCATCTTTGTTCGTGCAGCCAAAGTTATTTGTGGCACTTGCCCTGTGCGACGCGAATGTTTAGCGTTCGCAATGAAGAACGATGACCAAGGCATCTGGGCTGGTACATCAACCAACGAACGGGAACGCATACGACGTGCGCTGAGGAAGAACATTAGAGTCTTGACATCATGACATCACCACAGAAGCGCAAAGGATCAGCAGCAGAGTTAGCGGTGGCCAAGTGGCTCAACCGTCTCGGCTGGACTGGTGCTGAACGCAGTCGTGCCGGATGGACGGATGATCGAGGCGACATCGATGGCATCCCAGGTGTGTGCATTGAGGTGAAGAATGAGAAGCGGATTGATCTGCCTGGGTATCTGCGTGAGCTGGAAGTGGAGATGATAAACGCGAAGGCTTGGGCTGGTGCAGTGATCGTGAAACGGCGTGGTTCAAGCGATCCTGCTGACTGGTATGCGGTGATGCCGGCTCAGAAGTGGGCTGAACTGCTGCTCGAATTAGACCAACCAAACAACCCTGCAACACCCTCAGACAAGTATCCCCATCGGCACACATAACTAGTGCTACAGTCACAATCCTAATAATTCCCAAGCACTAAGGAGCCTGCGAAATGAGTACAGAAGACTTCATTCAAGAAGAAGCACCGAAGGATCGTTGGGGTCGATACCTGATCCAACAACCTGAAGGCAAGTCACGCGGATATACCAGAGTCACAACTGTCGCAAAGACACTTGATGATACAGCATCACTTGCTGATTGGAAAGTACGCATGGCAATTACAGGTTTGGTTCAACGACCAGACCTACTTGCACAAGCATCAACAGCGATTGATGATCGCACTCGCATGAACAAGATTGCGAACGATTGTGTCGAAGCAGCAGGTGCGTACAGTCGTGCCAATCTTGGTACAGCGTTACACGCAATCACCGAACAGATTGATCTTGGTTTGAAGCCTGCAATCTTGCCAGGGTTGCAAGCAGACATTGATGCGTATGTTGCAGGAATCGCTGCTTACGGAATCAAGATGCACGACGAGTTCATTGAAGTGTTGTTGATCAACGATGACTTGGAGTACGCAGGTACAGCAGACCGCATCGTCACACTCATGGATGGCCGT
>Ga0208916_10000714_pt1 | contig 15072 bp, 16 predicted proteins | sample DEB19_08_DNA_5_FD_184523 | JGI IMG/M metagenome (GOLD analysis project Ga0208916, IMG submission 184523) | Aqueous microbial communities from the Delaware River and Bay under freshwater to marine salinity gradient to study organic matter... | ecosystem: Environmental > Aquatic > Marine >... | reverse complement strand
GGGCGCTGCTGGTATCGTCATTGTCGAGGAATTCTACTGATGCGGGCCATCATCAAGCTCGGGGATGAGATCATCAATACGATCGAGATCGAGCCCGATTGCGTGGCCATCACGCCTGAAGAAGCAGACGCCATGCCAGTGGAATATCTGGCGCTCGGGAAATTCTACGTTCTGGACGCCAGCTATACCATTGAGTTCGAAAATCCCACAGCCACCGAGGCGTGAGGCTTAGCCCATGATCGGCAATCCGATTGGCTATCCCATTGGTGGCGTGTTCGTTCCACCAGTGGCCGGTGTCTTTTCCTACATCGGGTCTGGAGCTATCACCCTTGGCGGCACAGCAGCTTGTGCCAAGGGCAAGGCCTACCTTCCAACCGGCGGGATCACGATTTCCGGCGCCGCGCCGGTTAGTTTCACCAAAGTCTACGCCGCATCCGGCGGCATCAGCATCGGCGGGGCTGCTGTGACGCAGCTTGTTAAGTCCGCAGGCGTTCCAGCGCCAAGCCTTCTATTCGGTGCCACAGGCGGGGCGTCTGTCTTCCAGGCCACTTCGGCAGGAGCTTCAAGACTAGCCGCAAAGTCTGCCGGCTCATCATTGGGAAGGGTTTACTGAGACCATGCAAAGCCCAGGCGTCAACCGCATCGGCACAACCCGCCGCCTGACAGCCTCGTTCGAAGACGAAAACAGTCTTCCCGTCGACCCCACGACGGTCATTGCCAAGACCTACAGTCCGTCCGGCGCCATCACGGACTACACTTACGGATCGTCTGCCAACGTCGGCAGGACGGCAGTGGGCCACTTCTATCTGGACATGACACCCAACGAAGCCGGCCGGTGGTTCATCAGGTGGGAAGGAACACAAGCAGCCGGTGCCCTCGTCCTCGAGGACAATTTCATCGTCCAAACAAGCCCGTTCATCGGTGGGGTTGCGAGAGCCTACAGCTAACCTATTGAAAAAGCTTAGCTGTATGAATTCTTTGATTGTCTTTGATTAGCAAAAGGAAATCAAACATGACCAGCAAGAGGGGAGGACCGAGAGCAAACGCAGGCCGGAAATCCAAATCCCGTGAAATTCTGATCGAGCGTTCCAGGGACGCCGCGCTCAATGCCAAGGTCACGCCGCTCGAATACATGCTGGAGATTCTCCAGGACGTACAGAACCCGCAAAAGATCAGGTTCGACGCAGCGATCGCGGCAGCGCCTTACGTCCACCCGCGCCTGACAAATTCGACTGTGACCACGACCATCAAGAGAAGCGTGGATGAACTCACCACAGCAGAACTTATCGCGGCCCTTCAGCAGGACGCAGATCGCTCAGGAGCTGCTGCGCCGGAAGCAGGCGACGCAGAGTCTGATAGCGTTCACTGAATTCACGTTTCCTCGCTATAGGACGGCGGAGCATCATAGCCGGGTCGCCCATGCCCTTGAAACGGTGGCTCGCGGCGAATGCAAAAGACTGATGCTTCTGCTTCCGCCCCGGCATGGAAAGTCGGAGCTTGCCTCCAAGAGGTTCCCAGCGTTTTGCCTCGGCCAGAGGCCTGAGCTTCAGTTCATCAGTGCTTCGGCAACTGCTGGGCTCGCAGAGGACTTCGGCCGCGAAGTTCGAAATATCATTGGCTCGGAGGAATACTCTCACGTGTTCCCGCGCACGACTCTGGCGGAAGACAGCCAGGCGAAAGGCAAGTGGAACACGTCTGCCGGCGGGGTTTACTATGCGGTCGGTGTCGGCGGTGCGGTTATCGGGAGAGGCGCGGATATCTTCCTCATCGATGACCCGTATTCGACGATGGAAGATGCGCAGAGCGAGAACACGCGCAAGAAAGTTTGGGAGTGGTACACCGGGTCTGTCTACAATCGTCTTCAGCCCGGCGGGTCTATTGTCCTCATCAACCACCGGATGCACGAAGACGATCTGACCGGGGCTCTTCTTAACCAGCAAGCGGCCGGCGGTGATGAGTGGCAGGTTGTTGAGCTTCCTGCGATCAACGATGATGGCGGGGCGCTTTGGCCAGAGGCGTATCCGATCGAGACGTTGAGGCAGATTCAACGCAACACGCTGCCCCGGTACTGGTCAGCACTTTATCAGCAAAAGCCCGCCCCGGATGAAGGCGACTATTTCAAGCGGGAGTGGTTCCGCTGGTACACCGAAGCGCCGAAGCACTTGAGGGCCTATGGAGCCTCTGACTATGCCGTCACCGCAAAGGGCGGTGACTACACGGTTCACGTCGTCGCCGGCGTCGACCCTGACGACAACCTCTACATTCTGGATATCTGGCGGTCACAGTCTGAGACGCACATTTGGGTCGAAGAGTTCATAAACCTCGTTGCCCGATACAAACCGCTGAACTGGGCGGAAGAGCAGGGGCAGATCATCAAGTCTCTCGGTCCGTTTATCGATAAGCGGATGCGTGAACGCAAGGTGTACTGCCGCCGTGAGCAGGTGGCGTCCGTCGCGGACAAGCCGACGCGGTGCCGTTCATTTCAAGCTCGCGCGGCGATGGGGAAAGTCTACCTGCCCATGAATGCTCACTGGGCGGCGGACCTGATTACCGAGTGTCTAAACTTCCCGGCCGGGAAGCATGACGACCAGGTCGACGCCCTCGGTCTGATCGGCCGCATGATGGATCAGATGATCGCGGGCAAGGGACCACGGCCTGAAAAGCCGAGGTTGGATCGGTGGGCGATGGCATTTGCCAAGCGCAAACAGCAAGGACAGAGCGGATCGTGGAAGTCGCGCTAAAGTCAAAACAGATCACCAACGCGGTCCAGCCGGATGGCGAGCAGACCGAAGACGTGACGCGCTACGTCCAGATGTATGAGGACGCGGAAGAATCCGCTATCGACGCCGTCAAGGCCTCCAACCGCAACCGCGACTATTACGACAACAAGCAGTTGACGAAGGACGAGCTGAAAGAGCTTCAAGACCGGGGCCAGCCCGACGTTATCTTCAACATCATTCAGCCTAAGGTCGAGTTCTTGCGTGGCTTTGAAGCCATGAACCGGACCGACCCACGCGCCTTTCCGCGCACTCCAAAAGATGAGCCCGTGGCCGGCGCCGCCACTGATGCGCTGCGCTATAGCCAGGACAGCCTGGACCTAAACCCCAAGTTTTCGGGCGTCTGGGAGCAGATGCTGGTGGAGGGCTATGGCGGCATCGAGCTTGTGCTGCAAGACCCTGAAACCGGTGAGATCGACGCGGTCGAATGGGAGTTTGACAGGCTGTTCTACGACCCCCACAGCCGCAAGCCGGACTTCAGCGACGCCCGGTATCTTGGCGGCGTGGTGTGGATGGATGAAGAGGACGCTAAGGAAAAGTGGCCCGAGGCCGTTGATGTGATCGACGCGACGGTTCAAGCTGACACCGGCCAGAGGCACATGGACAGGCCAAGCTGGAAAACTTGGGTGTCTGGCAAGAAGCGCAAGCGCGTTCGAATTGTCCAGATGTACCACAAGCAGGGCCACAAATGGCACTGGTGCCATTTCACCAAGGGCGGGAAGCTCGATGGCGGGTCGGTGCCGTTTGTCGATAGCAAGGGGCAGAGCTGGTGCCCGCTGTTTCTACAGTCGGCCTATGTCGACCGCGAGAACAACCGCTATGGTTGGGTGACGCCGTTGATCTCGCCGCAGGACGAGACCAACAAGCGGCGGTCAAAGGCGCTTCACGAAATCACGCAGCAGCGCACTTTGGGCGAAGCCGGCGCTGTTGACGATGTCGAGTTGATGAAAGGGGAGATGGCCAAGCCCGACGGCCATATCGAGATCAATCCAGGGTTCCGCTTCGAGCTTCTAGAGAACAATTCTAAGGCCTCAGGCAACATTGAGCTGATGCAGCAGGCCATGCAGCAGGTTCGGGATGTAGGGCCGAATGCGGCGATGCAGGGCAAGAACCAGCAGGATGCCTCGGGCCGAGCGCTTCTCGCCAATCAGCAGGCTGGCCAAACGGAAATCGCGCCTCTGGTCGACAGACACAGGCAGTTGAAGCGCCGGGTTTATAAAGGCATCTGGGATTTGACCCGCCAATATCGCAAGGGCGAATGGTGGGTGCGGGTGACGGACGATGAAGACAATATTAAATTCGTCGGCTTCAATCGGCCCGTGACCATGCTGGAAGACTTGCAGGCCAAGCTTTCAGAAAGCGGCGCCCAACCAGAGGAAATTCAGCAATTCATTGCCCAGGTCCAGCAAGACCCGTTCCGCGGCCCAATGCTTCAGCAGGTCGTGAGAACCGAGAATGTTCTTGCTCAAATGGACATGGACATCATCCTCGAGGAAGTGCCCGACGTGGCCAATGTCCAGGAAGAGCAGTTCCAGGCCCTGGTGCAGTTGGCTCCGGCCGTGACGTTCCCGCCGGAAATCTATCTTGAGGCCTCATCGCTGCGCAACAAGAAGCAATTGATCGAGAAGATCAAGGCGCCTGAGCCTGATCCTGTGCAGCAGCAGCTTGCCGCAACGGAAATCGACCAGAAACTTCGCCGCGGCGAAGCGGAAATCGAGAAAATCAAGGCGGATACTTTGGCCGCGCTTGCCAAGGCTGATCAGGCCGACGCTCAGACGGGCCAGATCGTCAGGCCTCAGGTTACAGACGGCGGGCAACAGCAGCCTATGCCGCAACAGATGCCGCCTCAGGCCGGCTTCTAATCGTTTTCCAGGTTCTCAACGCGTAGCCGCCGCCGGGCCACGGGCGAATTTGCGTGTGCGTGCTGCCGCCGGGATTTCGGGCGATATTGAGGGACCACATGGACAACCTGAAGGACGCAACGTCACTCGACAGTTTGCTTGACGGGTCTGCACCTGAACAGGCCAAAGTTGAAGCGGCTCAGCCGCCAGAACTTGAGGCCCAACCGGCGCCGATTGAAACGGGCGAAAAAGACCAGCATCTGGCGCCGCCGGCCGATGCAAAAGCAAATCCTGGTCAGGACGCAGACGGTCCCCTGGTGCCACGCAAGGCCCTTGAAGACGAGAGACGCAAGAGGCAAAGCCGCGACAAGGAATTTGAAGACCTGCAACGGCAGTTCGCTGCCATGCAGGCTCAACTCCAGCCGCAGCCGCAACAGCCTCCACAGCCGCAAGACGCGCCGCCTGATCCATGGATCGACCCGCAAGGGGCGTTCGAATATCAGCAGCGGCAGTTTCAGCAGCAGCTTTATGAAACCCGCCTGTTCACATCGGAAGAGATCGTCAGGGCACAAGTGCCCGATTACGACGATCTCGTTTCGGTGTTCATCCAGGAGGCAAAGTCGGTACCAGGCCTTCAAAGGCAGCTTGTGAGCCATCCTTTCCCGGCGAAGTTCGTCGTGGATGTTGCTCGCAAAATCAAGCTGATCAAGGAAGTTGGGTCCGATCCTGAAGCCTACAAAAAGCGGGTCATTGAAGAGTGGCAGGCCTCCCAGGCTGGGGAAACTCTCCAGTCGCAGCAGCAGCCTCAAAAGGTCTCTGTCCCTAAATCACTGGCAGGAACGCCATCTGCTCCAGCGCGCGATGCGAAGGGCAGATTCCAAGGCCCTGCCTCTTTGGATGAAATTTTAGGAGGCTAACACTATGGCAGTTGGAACTGTGCCGTCAGGCTTGACCGTCCAACAGTGGGACGAGCGCTACTTTACCCAATATCTGAACAACAACTTCTTCAAGCCGTTCATGGGGACCGGCTCGTCGAAGATGATTCAGGTCAAGGAAGACCTGACCAAGAAGCCGGGTGACAGCGTGACGTTCACGCTCGTTAACCGCCTGACTGGGACGGCCACGGACCAGAGCGGGACCCTTGAAGGGAACGAAGAGGCCGTGAAGCTTCGTTCGTTCAAGCTGACGGTCAACGAGTACGCGCACGCGGTCAAGCTCAAGAAGTTCGAAGCACAGAAAACCGCTATCGATCTTCGCCAAGCCCATCGCGATATTCTGATGGACTGGAACATGGAGCTCGACCGCGACAAGATCATCAAGGCGCTCGGCTCCATCAACGGCGTCGCCTATGCGTCGGCGTCTGAAGCCCAGAAAGACGCTTGGCTTGTTGACAATGCCGACCGCGTTCTGTTCGGCGCGGTCAAGGGGAACAGCGGGTCGGATCATTCGGCCGCGCTGCTGAACGTTGACGCGACAAACGACAAGCTGACGCCGGACGCGCTGAGCCTGATGAAGCGCATGGCAAAGCAGGCAAACCCGAAAATCCGGCCGATCAAGCCGAAAGACGATATCGCCGGGTCTGACTACTACGTCGTGTTCGCTCCGACCGAATGTGTGCGCGATCTCGCGGCGAATGCAGCGTTCCAGCAGGCCAACCGGGAAGCGCGCAACCGTGGCACCGACAACCCGGTGTTCACGGGCGCGAACTATATTTACGACAACCTCGCCATTTACGAGATCGAGGACATTCCCTCGCTTGGCACAGTCGGCGCCGCCTCAGCGGTTGTGCGTCCGGTCTATCTGTGCGGCGCCCAGGCGATCGGCATGGCGTGGGCCATGCGGCCGGAAACCGTGACAGACGAGTTCGACTACAAGCGGTTCGAAGGTCTCGGCATCAAGCAGTGGTACGAGGTCGACAAGCTGCGCTATGGCAGCGGCGCGACGGACACCGATGATCTCAAAGATCACGGCGTTGTCACCGGCTACTTCGCCGCCGCCGCAGACGCTTAAAGTTGACGGTCAGGGCCGGGTTGTCCCGGCCCTTTCCATCTTTCTGGGGGCGCTATGACGACGAAAACCAAAATCGAACTTGCGGCCGCGGTGTTGCGCAAAATGGGCATCGTTGACGCCAACAGCAGCCCGTCAAGCGTCGATACGGCCTATGTGGTCAGCGAATATGCCGACCTGTTGGCTGAGTTAGTTGACGACGGTTACGCCTATTGGCCCGAAAATGCCATCCCGCAAGCCGTGTTTCAGCACGTCGTCAGGTTGCTGGTAAACGAGACCGGCCCTGCGTTCGGTGTTCAGAGCACGCTGGAGGATCGAGAGGCGCGAAAGCAGCTTTTGAAGAAGCCGATCATCAAGCATTGCCGCCGCCGTCATTCGGGGCTTCCTGTCAGGGCCACCTATTTCTGATGACCATCGTTCCGATCAACCTCGCCCGCCGATCGAACCCGGCACGGTTCAAGGCCGAGGGCAGCGCGCGTCTGATCAATGCCTACGTCGAGGACACTGGCTCCGACGCCAAGTCGGAGTGGACCGTCTATGCCACCAGCGGCCTCGATCTGTGGACCACGGTCACGTCGAGCGGCCTTGGCGGCGTCAAGGCCTTTCTGGCGACCGATTCCTATCTCTATGTCGTGGCCGGCCGCAAGGTGTCGGCCATCGATGTTTTCGGCGCGGTGACTCTGGTCACAACGCTCCCCTCCGATGGTGCGGCGTATCTTGCAAGAAACCGCCGTTCGCCGACGCCTGAAGTCTGCCTTGTCGCCGATGGCGTCGCTTACATCATCACCGGAACGTCGATTGCGACCGTGACGGATGCCGACCTGCCGCCGCCGATTTCCGTCAGTGTTCTTGACGGGTACTTCCTTCTGCCAACGACCTTCGACCGGGTGTGGATTTCAGGAGAAGACAACGGCACCACGTATGCGCCGGCCGATTTCGGCAAAGCGCAGCGCCAGCCTGACAACACGCTGTTCGTCCTGGGCGGAGAGCGCGATGCCATGGTCTTCGGTGAAAAATCCATTGAGTGGTGGAACAATTCACCGGATGGCTCGGGCACGTTTCCGTTTACGCCGGTCTATGCCATCAGCCTCGGGTGCGCCGGGGCCCGGACCATCGTCCAGCTTGACCGCGTGGTCGCATGGATCGCCAACGACGGTACGGTGCGTATCCAGGACGGGTATTCGGCCAAGGTGATTTCGACCTATGCGCAAGAGCGCATGATCGGAACCACGGATCAGAGCACCATCATCGGCTTTGGCTGGACCGAACAGACGACGGGCCACGCGTTTCTCGCCTGGACCTGCGAGTCCTGGACCATCGTCTATGACATCGGCACGGGCGAATGGCATGAGCGCAAGAGCCACGGCCGGAGCAATTGGCGCGGGTGCTGTGCCGCCCACTGGCAGGGCTTGACGCTGATCGGCGATTACACGGACGGGCGCATTTATTCTGTCAATGCACGGGTTGCGACCGAAGGCGGCGATCCGATCCCCATGGAGATCGTGACGCCGGTCATTCACATGGCGCCCAACGGGTTTCAGTTGAATGGGGTGTTTGTGGACGTGGTGACGGGGGTTGGAATCGGCGTCTTGAGCGAAGACCGCAATCCCGTGCTGATGCTGTCCGCGTCGATCGATGGCGGGCAGACGTTCGGGCCTGAGCGGCGCATTGAGATCGGCCCGCACGGAGACAGGCTGAAGCGGGTCAAGGAATACCGGTTCGGCATGTTCGGTCCTTCGGGGTGTGCGTTGAGGCTGGCGATTTCCGCGTCCGTTGACCGGGCGATTTCCGGGCTCGCCATCGATGCCGAAAAGCTAGGGGCCTGATGGTCAACATTCCTGAGCCATCGGTGCCGATCGTCAGGACCAAGGACGGCCAGCCGGTCTTGATGGAAAAACCGTGGTATCAGCTTTTTGCCGGGCTGATTTCAGGGACCAACGGCCTGATCAATGCCACGGGATTAGCCGGCACAATGCCGGGCAACTTCACAGGCGCGGCGGCGGCCGATGCGCGGCACAACAAGACGGCCGTCAAATCGTGGCTGGCGGTCAGTGCCGGCGATGTTTCAGGGCTTTCGGATGTCGCCACGGCTGGCACCTACGCGTCGCTGACAGGAACGTGGTCCTTCGTCGATTTTCTGAGCGGGTTTATTCTGGTCCCCGCCAACCAGGACTACGTTGTCGGGCTCAATATGCCGTTCGGCTTCACGGTCAACAGCATGACGACGATCTGCAGCGGAGGAAGCTGCACGCTCGTCACCAAGAAGAACACGACGGCGGTCACGGGGCTCAGCAACTCCGTCACCACGTCTCAGCAGACGACGACGGCGACGGCCGGGAATGCGTTTGTGACGGGCGATGATGTGAGGCTGACGATCTCGGCAAATGCGAGCTGCGTTAATCTCGCGTTCCTGCTCAAGTACACCCGGACGCTGCCCTGATGCCGATGTGCGTGATCATCGGGCGCCCGGTTCCTGAGATCGTCTACACGGACGGCGCCGTTGATGGGACGAGCACGGCGACGCATACCTATACGGGGATTTCGCTGGGGACGGCGGCGGCGGGGCGGGCCATTCTTGTCGGTGTGGCTGGTGGGGCTTCCACGACGGCGGTCACGGTTGCGGGCGTTGCCGCAACGCAAATCGTCGCCAGCTCCGGCTTTGCCAACATCTCGATCTGGCTTGCCGTGGTGGAGGCAGGAACGTCGGGAACGGTTGTTGTCACGCAATCGGCGGCGGACTTCAACATCTTCATCGGTGTTGCCGCAGCCTACAATCTTGAGAGCACGGCGGCCATTGATACGGCGGCGGCCCAAAGCAACACTTCAAACGTGCTCACCGTGTCCATGAATACCGTTTCAAATGGCGTGGCGTTCGGCGTGACGTTTCTGTCGACGCCTGATGCCGGCGCTAACGCGACGTGGTCCGGGCTGACGGAAAACGCCCAGATCGGCGGCGGAAGTCCTCTGTCGTGTTTGAGCATTGCGTCACTCGACACCACAACAACCGAAACGCCGCGCGGGATCACCGCGACCTGGAACCAGACTGCGACCTATTCGAAGGCGGCCGTTGCCGCGTCGTTTTCATAAAGAGGGACTGAGCAATGGGCTTCTTCGGGTCATTCATGGGGACCGATCAGCGCAAGGACGCGAAACGGGGCTATGCCGATTCCACGTCGATGCTGGAAAGCGGCTACGGCGCGGCGCGCGGCAATCTCAGCCAGGGCTTCAACAAAGCCGAAACGGCCTATGGGCAGGCGCGCGGTGATGTGACCGGCGGCTATGGCAACGCGCTTTCGGCACTCCAGCGCGGCACCAGCCAGGCCGTTGGAGCGCTCCAGCCGTTTGCCCAGAGCGGGCAGCAGGCCAACACGCTCTATGGAAACGCTCTCGGCCTCAACGGCGGGGCGGCGCAGCAGACCTTCATGCGCAACTATCAGGACTCTGATCCGTTCAGGGCCTCGAATGCGGAGTTTGCAACCAACGCCCTGATGCAGGCGCTGAACGCCAGAGGGCTCAGCGGTTCGGGCTATGCCGCCAACGCCGTGGCGTCTGAAAATTTGAAACGCGGGTCTCAGGATTACGAGAACTATCTGAGCCGGCTTGCCGGCCTGCAGGGGCAGGGTCTTGGCGTTGCCCAGAATATCTCCGGGCTTTACGCCGATCAGGGCGCGAAGGCGGCGCAGTACGGCTACAATCAGGGCTCTGACCTCGCCAATATTCAGGGCCAGAGAGCGGCGACGGGCTACAACTACGGCGGCGCTCAGGCCGGTCTTGACACCGATCTTGCCGCAACCAAGGCCGGAAACCGGATCAACCTTGGCAATGCGCTGGCGGCCAGCCGAAGCATCGGCCCCAACAATCTGCTGCAGCTCGGAGGCCTGGCCTTGAAGGCCTATAATCCGGGCGGGTTTGGTGGTGGCGGGTACACCGGCTCGATCGCAGGGGGGGCGTAATCGATGCCTCAGCTTCCGGCAATTCAGATCGAGCCGCGCAACGCGCTTCTGGACTTTTCCCCGATCAGCAACGCGATCGACTCCAACCGGCGCAATGCGCTGATGCAGAGGGAAGACGCGCGCCAGAATGAAGAGCTGACGCTTCGCAAGGATCAGATGCAGTACCAGCGCGGGCGCGACCAGAAGCTGGACGCGCGTCAAGAGCTGGAATGGTACGGCAAGGCGGCCATGGCCGTCGATCAGATGCAGGACGGGCCTCAGCGTCAGGCGGCGTGGCAACGCGTCGTGGCACGCCATGGCGCCGATGGGCTGACGCCGGAAGAGCTCGACCACAAGTCTGGCCCGAAACTGATGGCCGCTCAGGCCGGGCAGTTTCTCGATCCTCTGGAGCAGCAGACCAAGCAGCTTCGCGTTCAAGCGTTGCAATCCGATCTGTCGAATGCCCCGCTTGAACGCCGGTATAAAGAAGCTCAGATCAAGGCTCTTGAGGACAAGAGCAGCGATCCTATCGAGCAGCTTTTGATCGAGCGGCTCCGCGGCGGGGGCCGGCCTGCTGTGCCTCAGCCCCCGTCCCAGCAGCCGATGCTGCAGCCTCAGTCCTTCAACGGTGCCGTGCCGATGCCCGGCGTGCAGCTCATCTCCGATGAGGCACAGCCGCTTGTGCCGGCGGCCCCCACCGCGGAAGCCCCGCGGCAGTATTCGACGCCGTACGGGAAAATGACCAGGGAAGAGGCGGAAAGCCTTGCCGGCCCGATGCTGCTCAACCCGAAGTATTCAGCGGCGGGCAAGGCCATTCTCGATTCCATTCAGGGCGGCGGGGAAGGCGCGCTTGGCAAGGCCGGTGAAAACGCCGTTGATGAAAAAGCGATCGGCATGATCGACCTCGCCGGCCGGCTCGATAGCATCGCGCAAGGGTTCAAACCGGAGTACCAGACCTATGAGACGGCGGCGAAGATGTACGGCCTGTCATGGCAGGACAGCTTCGAGGCCACCCGCAAAAACATGAAGCCGGAGGACCGGCAGAAGCTTGCGGACTACACGTCGTTCAAACAGAACGCGACCAACAACCTGTCCGAATACATCAAGTACATTACCGGCGCGGCGATGGGCATTCAGGAAGAAGGCCGCATCCGCAAGGGGATGCCCGATCCCGAGAAGGATAGCCCGGCACAGTTCGAGGCCAAGATGAGGAACGCCGTTGGGCAGTCCAAGCTGGCCTTGGCGCGCTACAATTACCTGAAGCGTAACGGCTATGATGACCGCACCATTCAGACGCTGGCAAAGTCCGACCGGATCGGCGCCATGGTGCCGCTGTCGGACATGCAGGGCATCATCAACCAGCGGCTTGATCAGGCGGCTCAGGAGATGAAGAGCCGCAATCCGTCGCTCGACCCGCAGTCCTTGAAACAGCAGCTTCGCGTCATTCAGCGGCGGGAGTTCGGAATCTGATGGATTGGTTCTCGCAGATCAACGACACCGCGCCATTCGATTGGACCGACCCGAAGCGCAAGAGCCCGGACGGCCCGCCGGCCTGGTCGTTGCGCCGCGAGCCTCAGGCCCAGCAGCCTCAAGCCACCGGCCCGGTTGCGGCCGAGCCGCGGCCTGCACCGGCCGCACCGGCTCCCGCCGCGCCGCCGCAGACTTCGGACTGGTTCTCCGAGCTGAACGGCGTCGCCTCGCCCCAGAGCGCGCCGCAGGAGGGCCAGAAAGAGGGCTGGGGGGAATGGCTGGTCAACTCCATCCGTGGCCGCCAGGACCCAAGAGAAGCCGGAACACGCACGGTCTTTGAGCAGTACCCGAAGGAACTCAGAAACCCTACGGCCAACGCCGCTATCTTCGGTGCCGACGACGCCGGCATGGCCGACATTATTCAGAAGTCGCTTGGCGACCGGTTCGTGCGCCGCGAGCGCGACGCCAACGGCAACCCCATCATCGTGACCCGCGGCCCCGATGGCCAGGAACAGCGCGGCTATGTCAACAGGCCTGGGCTCGATCTCCAGGACGTGTCTCGCGCGGTCTATGGATCACTGCCCTATATCGCAACGGGCGGTGCGGCGGGCGCGGGCCTCAAGGGTGCCGGCGTTGCGCTCAATATGCTCGGCCAGGGCGGTGCGGCCGCAGCCACCAGTGTCGGCGGTGATATCGCCTCCGGGCAGATGGGGTCGGAGCAGGGCATTGACGGCGGCAAGGCGCTGGTCATGGGCGGGTTCGGTGCCGCCGGGCCGGTCGTTGGCGCGGCAGCAGGGTCGCTGTGGCGGCGGTTCGTGACCATTCCGGGGCTTGTCGACAAAACCACGGGGCAGCTCACCGCCAAGGGGCTGGAAGCGGCCCGTGCCGCGGGCATTGATCCGGCGGATGTGACGCCGGACTTCGCCAAGTCGTTTGCCAAGTCGTTTGCCGAATCTGGAAACCCGGCGCAGGCCGCCGTGCGCGCGGATGCCAGCCAGTTCGGCATTCGTGTTTCACCGGGGCAGGCCACAAAGCGCAAAGACCTGCTTCACACCGAGGAAGCTTTGCGATGGGGCAAGTACGGCGACAAGGCGCAGGCTGAGCAGGAGACGTTCGACCTTCTTCAGAGGAGAGAATTGCGCAACGCCGCCATGGGCGGAAATCCGACCGCCGGCAGGCCCAGCGTCGGGGCGATGATTGCGCCCGACCGGGCCAACAAAGCCGTGGGCATGATGGGGGCCGATCCCGCGCCACTCGGGGAAGACATTCAGGCCGCGCTGCGAACCGCCCGTCAATCCGCCGGGCAGCTTGAGGACGAGGCCTGGAAGGGCGCGACCAGCCTTGAAATCACGCCGGAAGCGGTGAAGGAGTTGCCGGACATTCTGAACGCCAAGCTTGGCGGGCGGATGATCAACGAGCGCGCCAACCCGGCCGCCTTCGAAATGGCCAAGGAGGTCGAGCGGATCATAGCCGGCGAGGCGCCGGAAAAGGCGGCCGGATGGTTGGCCAATGAACCAACCAAGAACGTTGACCAGATGCGCCGCAACCTTCTGGAATTGTACAAATCGGCGGCCAACGACTCCGACAAGAGCGTCAGCAGGGCCATCTATGACGGGTTCAACGACTGGATCACCACGTCTGCTGAAAAGAAGCTTCTCGCCGGAGACCCCGAGGCGGCCTTGAAGCTTGTCAATGCGCGCGGCTTCACCAAAGAGGTCAGGTCCATCTTTGAACCTCAGGCGGCGGACGGGGCGAAAACCGGAGCGGCCCGGCGGATCGGAGCCATTCTCGACACGGCGAAAGCTGACAGCGGGGAATCCGTCATCCGCGAGCTGTTTGGTTCGAAGGGCTCGCGGACCATCACGCAAAATGGCGTTGGCACGTTGAAGAACATCAAAACCGCTTTCGACAAGTTCTTGCCGAAGGGGGAGGCGACGCAGGCCTGGAACGACATCCGCCTTGCCTACTGGTCCCGTCTCGTCACCGGCAAGAACGGCGAGACCATGAACCCGTTGCAGTTGTCGAGCACCTTGAAGGAGGCGATGACGCAGCAGCGGTCTGTCATGGCAACGCTCTTCACGCCGCAGGAGTTTGCGGAAATCCGTCGGTTCTCGCGGGCCGTCGAAGCGATCGCCTACAAGCCGCCGAATGCGTCGGGATCGAGCTACGGGGTTGACAGCTTCGCCCGTGAGGCGATCGGGAAACTGACCAACGCGCTCATGACCAACCGAATGACGGGCCTTGTCATCAAAACTGTGGTGGACAAGCTTGGTCTGGCGGATTCCTACGGTGCCGTGGTCGCGCGCCGGACTCTGGCTCAGGGTCTCAAGTCGCAACGGCCGAACGTCACGCCGGCCGTTACCGGGGCCGGTCAGGCCATCTACAACGGTCAAAGAGGCGGTTCCCGGTAGTCCTTAAGGCGCCACATGATGATGACGAGCACGGCGCAATAGATCGCGAAGTAGTCCCAGCGTTGCGTCTCTCTCACCCATTGGAGCCAAAGGCCCAACACCGTCATGACGACGGTCGTGACCGTGACAACGAAGATACGTCCCCAGCGTTCCGGGTTTTTCACGTTCCATCCTTGACATTAGGAACGCCTGCACATGGCCAACGCTACAGCGGTCTTCGCACCCGGTCAAAGACTGGTCGATACCTCCGGGACTCCCTATTCCGGCGCGACCGTCCAATTCCGGGAAGCCGGGACCGATACGCCCAAAAGCGTGTTCGCCGACGCCGATCTCACCGTGTCCCTGGGGTCGACCGTCTACACCGATTCCGCAGGCTATCCTGTCACGTCGCTTGGCGGAAGCACAAAGACGCTCGTCTACACAGATGACGAGTCTTACAAGATCACGATCAAGACTTCTGCCGGCGTGACGATTGCCGAGCACGACAACTGCAAGGGCGCGGTGATAGCGTCATCAGGCGGCGGCGGGTCGTTTCTCACCCAAGACGCAGCCGACGTGCGTTATACCCGCAACGCCAACGCCCTATCAGCCATAACAAACCTTGCCTCTGGCGACACGTTTGCGCATTGGAGTG
>Ga0208916_10000712_pt1 | contig 15082 bp, 19 predicted proteins | sample DEB19_08_DNA_5_FD_184523 | JGI IMG/M metagenome (GOLD analysis project Ga0208916, IMG submission 184523) | Aqueous microbial communities from the Delaware River and Bay under freshwater to marine salinity gradient to study organic matter... | ecosystem: Environmental > Aquatic > Marine >... | reverse complement strand
CTTGGTAGTGCTGAAAAATGCCAATTGGGGAAGCCCAACCGATCAAGACACAGCCGAGGATCTCACCTTTCAAATAGTTATCGACATCATTTCGAAACTTAGGAAAGATTACAAAGAGCAAACCATCCAATGGTTCACCTCCCAAAATCTTCGAATATCCCCCATCGACACACTTACCCTCGATGGCGATATCGGCTGGCGTTGCGAGTTCCTCATTAATTCACAAATAGACCTTTGTTTCGACCCACTTAAATGGAATTTCTAAAATGAAATACTTAACAACAGTACAAAAAACCGAACTATCCAAAGAGTTCAAAATTGATTTAGCCATCATCAATACTGTACTCGAAATTGAAAGCTCAGGGAATGGTTTTGATCCAAAAACAGGCGAGATAAAAATTCAATTCGAACCATACTGGTTTCAAAAATACACAGGCCACCGCATCGCCAACGGAGTCGAAAACCAACTAGCCGAATGGAAAGCCTTTCGCCAAGCCGAAGCACTCGACAAAACCGATGCCATCAAATCCACCTCTTGGGGTTTAGGTCAAGTAATGGGATTCAATCATCAAGCAGCAGGGTTTTTTAGTCCTGAAAAAATGGTCGAAGCCTTCAAACAATCCGAAGAGGCACAGCTTAGAGGAATGCTTGAATTCATTCGTTCCAATCCACCTATGTACAAAGCTCTAGTATCAAAAGACTGGCGCACATTTGCCAGACATTACAACGGCCCTCAGTACGAAAAATTCAACTACCACACCAAATTAGCCACCACCTACGCCAAATATTCAAAATAATGAAATACCTACGCCCACACCTATTCCTATTAGTGCCAATGATTATCATTGGTATCTATCTAATCATCCAAGCCCTACAAGCAGAAGAATATGTACTTGATGGCTGGAAAATAATAGGCATCCTATTAAATGTCGCAGTATTCTGCTTCACCACAGCCCACTACATTTCAGAAATTAAAAAAGCCTAGCCATGATTCTTACACTTACACTCCTACTCTACTACTCCGCCATTTCAGGCATCAAAGATGGCATCCTTTGGAGTCGCAAAGGCACAGAAGCATTCAAGTGGAACGAACACCTCATTTTTATGATCGAGCGCATCACCATTGGCCTGCTCCCATTAGCCTACATTATCATCGAACGGTTCACATGGGTCGACTATGCAGCCATGCTCATAAGCTGGGTACTCATGTTTTCATTTATTCATAACGGCTTTTACTACGAAACCAGAAAACGAATCGATGTCAAAAATTATCACTGGTTCTACGATTCACGCACAAGTACTGCTTGGTTCGAAATAGATATTATTACCCGTTTACTAGCCTTCATTGTTGGCATTTTATCCTTCTCATCCTACCTAATTCTAAAATAAAATGTTGAACTATTTCCATTTTGGAAACAGTTGAAATTTCTACTAACCACTATTTAATATGAAACTAATCGCCCAACTCATACTAGGACTCATTTTCATTTGCCTAGCCCTATTCATGTGCAACAAACTCACATGCACCAGCCATCACCCAAAACCACAAACACAACTGCTCGACTCCCTCACTAAAATTCAGCACATCCAAAACCAACACCTCCAAATCCTGCAAGCCGAAAAAGCCCAAGCCTATCACCTAGCCGATTCTATACTTGCCATCAATACCCAACTAGTAAGCATAAAAACACTAATGCCAAAACGAAAAAGCATATCAGAGGGACATCAATGTCCCTCTGTTAAAGGCAAAGTATGTATAGACACCAACCTATACGATTCCATTCAAACCATATGCAGCCAAAAAGAACAACTACTCAACCAATCACTTGCCATCATCCAGCAACTAAAAACCAACGACAGCCTACAAACCATTGCTAATACTATCAAAGATTCAGCCACCACCGCCACCATCGCCCAACTGAGGGACATCAATGTCCCTCAGTCAAAACCCAAACGATTTTCAGTCAACCTATCAGGCGGATATGGATATACGTGGGGAGCTACCACCCCATCCCCACAAATCGGACTCACCGTAGGGCTTAAACTATTCAGTTTTTAATTTCATTCGAAGTCCTTAAATGCCTAATTTTCAGAAAGTAACGAGCTTTATTGTACTAACGACTAGCTACTAGCCACTAACCACTAAATGAAAGTAAAACTCTACCACAAAACCTACCACCTCCCCATAACGTGGGAGCAAATACCCTACAAAATCCATTTGCTACTAGCACCCGTATTGCTTCAATCCAATACCATTGGTTTACCCTATGCTATTTTATGCCAATACATCCCCAAAAAAATACTCGATACCCTTCCCGATGCCTACATACAACCTATCATCGACCTTTTGAAATGGGCCGAAGAAACACCCTATTCCCATCCATTTACAAAATTTTGGGTTAGCAAATGGTCACTTAATAAATATAGAATCGACCTCGATAAAACCACCCTATTCCAACTCGCCTACGCCCATTTCTACCTCCGCCAGCTATCCAAGCCAGCACAATTCACAAAAGCACTAGACGAAATCTTTTTCACATTGTCATTATTCAACAATGACGAAGAATATACAGACAAAGCCAAAGAAGCCAACCAAAAATACTATGCCAACAAAATCAGTATTAATCAAAAAATACTAATAGCCTTGCAGTTTGCCCACTGGCACAAAACCACCATCATCGACCGTTACAGTCCCAAAAACCAAGAACCCGAAGTCGATTTCGTAACAGGCCAACCCATCGAAACCAAACCTCAAAACGACCAATACGGCTACTTTCCACTGATCCTTGACGTAGCCCAATCAGGCATATATGGAAATTATGAAACAGCCTGCAAAATACCAGCGCATACCATTTTCTTTAATGCAATGATTAGTAGGAGTTAGGAGCTAGTCGCTAGTGGTTAGTAGTTAGTATATTTGTATACTAAAACTCAGAAAATGATTTATGCATTTTACAAATTTTATAAAGTAGCCATTCCATATTATTTGATAGTTTTCAGTTTGTTATACTTTCTGATCTCACTAGCCACTAACCACTAACCACTAAATGGAAGACCTCAAACCCTACGCCATCGCCATCGATGCCGAACTAAAAGAACTCCACACCAAACTTTTAGAACGTTTCAACGAAAACATGAGCCGTTACGGGATTGATGGCCCTACAGGTGCGCTAAAAAACGCCACCACCATCACCCAAAACCAAGTAGCAGATGATCTTGTTGGAGGGCTCGACATAGTCACATTAAAATATGGCGTTACCCTACAATCAACGAAGCGGTTTGTAGTAAAAGCACCCATCGAAAACATTATCGAATGGATTCGAGCCATTGGCCTAGCCCGTTTCAAAGCCAACCCACACCGCTACCCTACCGAAGATGCCAACATCAGAGCATTAGCCTGGGGAATCAAACAACACGGCCGAACCAAAAAACAAGGAGCCGACAGCCTCATAAAATCAGGCCGCAGAGTCTCCGACCCTTGGCTATACCGAGACTTCTACGGCTATGTCGCAGCTTTCCAAGAATCACTAGCCCAAAAAACCAACCCCGAACTCGCCAAAGGCATCGCCAACGCCAGACAACTAGTCCAAAAATAATTCCTAACCACACTTGTATTATTCATTTTAAATCTCCTATTTTGGTCATGATTTGGTACTAATCAAGTACTAATAGTTTTATCCAGTAATACTAAAACCATGAATCAAAAAACATTACCCCCAATCAAAAGGAGAAACGAATTCGATTGCCTAGTCATACTCCGTGGCTGCATGACCATAGCCGAAGACGTACTCCACACCCTCAAAAAAAATCCAAGCTTCCAAGACCGTGAGTTTGACAATGCAAATACCAAATTCCTTAGGCTTATAAATAGGAGAATGCGCATGGTGCTAAAAGACGAACACCCAGAAACCACAGCAGCCTACAACAAGTTTGCCGAAAACCTAGTAAAAGCCTTCAACGATTCCGCTCAACTAGAATTTTTAGAAGACCCAGAAAAAGAAATCACCAAAGAAGGCCAGTGGTTCTCAATTCAAATAGATGGCGCAAAAGCCTATGCGCTATATGCTAACGAACGCTATTGGCTACCACGCAACCCAGTAGGATTCAAAGAATCAGAAATAATTGTAAACGGTATAATGGTACAGTAATATGAAAGACATCGAATGCCCATACTGTGGCCACGAACAAGACATCAATCATGATGATGGTTATGGCTATCAAGAAGGAATCAAACATCAGATTCAGTGTCACGAATGCGAAAAAACATATGTATTCGAAACATATATTTCATTTCACTACGAAGCGGAAAAAGCCGACTGCCTAAACGATGATAAACATGACTTTCAACTCACACATACTATTCCAATAGAAGCCTCAGAAATGAGGTGCATAATGTGTGATAAAGAAAGACATCTCACCGATCAGGAAAGAAAAGAGTTTGGAATTGGAACATTAGAAGATTATTTCAAATCATTATAATATGCGCTTTCAGTACAAGGACAAAAATATTTTGTACTAGAACTTGGGGAAATAGTACCTTTACATTCTTGCTAGAAACAGCTATCACCCAGATAGCAGCCAGCCCCCAAAAAGGCTGGTTTTCCTTTTTTATACTAGCCACTAACTCCTAACCACTAGCCACTAAATACCTAGTCCCAACACCCCACCATAAAACCCGCCATCTTCAAGTCTAGAAACCAACTAGCCCGAAAATGGCCGCTACAGACCCAATAATAATTCCTCTCGTAATCGATGGCAAGCAAGTAACGCCAACTCTTCGAGAAATGGAAAACGAGCTAAAAAAGCTCAACAAAGAACTCAAAGATTTACCCGTTGGTACCGATGAATTCAACAAAAAATCCCAACAACTAGACCAAACACGCCAACGCTTTGATGAAGTCCGCAACTCAACCGCAGGCGCACGAGTCGAGGGTACAAAGCTACTCGACTCCATTCGCCAACTAGGCCCAGGAGGCCAGCTAATCGGCAATGTAGCCGATAACTTCCGAGGCGTCCGCGAACAAGGCGCACAAGCCGCTGGTGGAGTTTCCACTTTTGGCCGTGCCTTAGTCGCTATTCCTATCTTGGCAGTAGTAGCCGCCATTGCCGCACTTATCCAGTATTTTTCTAAAACAGACGAAGGCGCTACCAAGTTAGAGGGAATCATGGGCGGCCTACGTGCGGCCTTTGGCCTTATCCAAAAGCCATTAGTCGACTTTGGAAAGTTCCTTTTTGATGCCTTCGAGAACCCCAAAAAAGCAGGCGAACAATTCTTGCAATTTCTACAAGATCAATTCGTTTCCCGTGTCACGTCACTACTCACACTAGGCGAAGCCATTTACAAAGTCTTTACAGGCGATTTTGCAGGCGGTGCCAAATCAGCCACCGATGCACTAGGTCAATTTGTTTTAGGCGTCAACAATATTACCGACAAAGCATCCGAAATGGGTGCCGAAATGAAAAAGGCCGCACAAGATGCCTATGCGCTTGCCTTAGCCATGGACGATCTTTCAGATCGTGAACGTGCCTTTTCTACCACAGCCAAAGAAGCAGAAAACCAAATATCTAGGCTACTACTACAAGCAAAAAACAGAGGACTTGAAGACGAAAAAAGGCTCGAACTACTAGATCAAGCCAGCGCCATCGAAACCCGTTTGCATGCCCAGCAAGTAGCCTTTGCACAAGAAAACCTTTTACTCGTTCAGCGGGAAAATGCCCTAAAAAAAGCAGCAGGCGAAGACACAGACGAGATGGCCCAAAAAGAAGTAGACGCACAATTGCGTATACTCGAATTGGATGGAAAATCAATCGAACTAAAAGAAAAAATTGCTAATCGTAGAAGCGCACTTACCGAAGCCATCCAAGCCGACCATGACAAAGAACTTGCGATGCAAGAAAAAGCCTACAACGATGAACTAAAACTGAACGAAGACTTTGAAAATGCCCTTTTGAAACAAGAACAAGACGCCAAAAACGTCCGTCTCGACCTTATTACCACCGAAGAAGAAGAAGCTAAACTCGCCATCGAGCAGCAATTCTTTGGACAAATCGAGGCCAAAAAGCAACAAGAAGAAGCCCTTTATCAAGTCGAAAAAGCGGCCAAAGAACGCAGGCTAAAAGAAATTCAAGGCGATGGCCTCAAAGAACGTGCCGACCGTGCCAAACTTCAATCTGATATTCTAAAAGGAGAAAGTGAACGTGCTGGGCGTGAAATAGAACTCGAACAAAGAACCAACAAACTGAAAGACACCCTCCGCCAAACTAATTTGGCCATGGCAAGCTCAGCCTTGCAATTAGGGATTCAGTTTTTAAGTCGAGACGAAGAAAGCCGTAAAAAATACGGGGTTGCTATCAAAGGTCTAGCCATTGCCGACATTGCCGTAAACCTTTCCAAAGAACTTTCTTCGATTGCAGCCGCAGCCGCAGCCAACCCAGCCAATGCACTCACATTTGGTGCCGCTGGAGCTACTCAAGGGACCATTCTTTCAGGAATTGCCATCGGTCGAGCAGCCTTACAAACCGCTACTGTTTTAGGTACACAATATTCTTTAGGAGGAATAAGCAAAGGAAGCCGCCACGGATCTGCTTATGGCGTGGCTGGTATTGCCATGATCGACCGAGTTTCAGGACTTGAAGTAGGAGAAATGGAAGGGAATGAAGCCATTTTAACAAGTGGTGTAGTCAATAACCCAACCCTACTACAAGCCGCATCACGCATCAATGTACTAGGCGGAGGCCGAGCCTTCGCAGCCGAAGGAGCCATACTAGGCGGTGCACCTACCAGCCTAGACCTAGCCGACCCATCTAGCAACGCATTAATTCAAGAATTCCGCACTATGTCCGCCAAAATAGACACATGGCAACGTGAATTAAAAGTCACCAACAACATCACCAGTTTGTACAAAAAACAAGCGGAGTACGAGAAAATGGTCGAAACCACCAACATTTAAAATCTAAAAAGAAATGGCTATAGTTAGTATTATCGCTCCAACGCCCAGCGTCATTTTATCGGGTAACCCCATGTTTTACCAAGTTACTACCAACACCACCCTTACTAGCATTCTCAGGCTCAATGCCACGATCCTAGCCCGTGCCAATGTGTCCGATAGTTGGGAAACCATTACCACGCTGCAGCTTACCTACTCACCATTCAATGCCACTACCGTTTTCGATATTCGTAGTATTGTCTCCAACTTGTTAGATGTTTCTGAACTACCAGCCCCTTCTACAGATTGGGTCAACTCCGTACACAGCAAGCAAATCAAACTTTCGCTTTTCGAAACCAATTTAGGATCAGAAACACCGCTTGACGATGCCACAGAAACTGATCCTTTCTGGTGCATCAAAGGAATAACCGATTTTATCAAAGCTTCAGATGCTAGCAATTACAACTACCAAGAAGCATTCACCGCCAAATTCCTCACCGAAATGCCCAAAACACGAGACGCCTATTTCAGTCAGCCGTTTTGCGTTTCCTTTGCCAATCTTTCGATAGCTGGCACCGCAGTGACATATATTTTACGGGTGTTTATCTTTTGGGAAAATGGAGAAGACGATCTCATTCAAGAAACAATCGAGCTCGATTTTGGCAAAATCAAAACATTTGTCTGTGACGATTCATTATTCGACATTCCAGCAGGGCCACCACAACGGGTCAAAAAAGTACAAGTCAAACTTTTTTCTGATGCCGATGTGCAACTAGATGCTCTAACATTCAATTACCGAGAAGCACCAGCTAAGCGTTCACGGCATTTTATATGGCTCAACAACCTAGGCGGCTACGACTTCCTTACCTGTACTGGCTTACTCGAACAAAAACTAAAATCAGAAGGAACTATCATTGCTACCACTGTATACCAAAACGACTATACCAGCCAGCAAGCCGACAACCTAGAAGTAAATTTTCGTTCCGATACTTCTTACAAAATCAACACAGGCATGCTCACACGTGCTGAGGTAGATGCCTTTTTGCATTTCTTCGCCAGTCCACAATCGTTCCTTTTCGCCAAAAACGGCCTAGAAAATACAGATTTTTGGTATTTGCCAGTATCCAAAAAACTATCCGCCAGCTTCCGAAAGGATCGCAATTACGAAAATGCCGTCTCGTTCGAATTCCAAACCCTATTCAATCCAAAAACATCATTTCCTATTAACTAACCACTAACCACTAACCACTAACCACTAGTTACTAGATGATACAGCTACAAATCGAAGGGCAGTTTTTGGACATGAACCCAGACACCGCCCTCAATATTTCGGTCAACTCGCCATTTTTCAGCACCGATACCATTGCAGGCTCTACGGTTTACGATTTCGAAATACCCTTTTCAGATCATAACAACCGCCTACTCAGGTATTCAGGAGTCGAAAGCGTCAGTACCATTACAGGTTCTTACCCTGTTATCGTTTACTACAACGGCAGTCCGTTCAAAGAAGGAATTCTGTACATTAAATCCATTCGTACTACTTACAATTGCTACGTAAGCCTAGATGCTGGCTTATTAAAAGCAGCCATTGCCGACAAAGATTTGAGCGACCTACCTCTCGAACCCCTTGAAATTAAAGACGTAAAAATTGATGCTGACTACCCGTTTGTAACCCTTCGCGCGCAGCAATTAGACAGATGGGACCCTTTTTATACACTGCTAATATCTCGAAAATTAGATGGTACCGATTATTATACAGCTAAGTATAAAATAAAAAAACCAGGGCGTACAGGGGCATTTATTCCAGTCGTTTATTTTCTTGAAAAATTTGTTAACCTAATTAATGCTGGTAGCCGTATTGAGCGGTTTGTTACTGGTCGAGCTTATCGCTTAGGTTCAAACTATGTTGCATATACCAACGACCGTTATGGAAATCCAGTATATCGACCCACCGAGTTTGTTAATAAATATTTTTGGGTAAATTTTGGGGGTGTTGGTGGGCTCAAAAGATTGGTAAAAGTAAATAGGCCTGATTCATACACAGGGGCAATATTTAGAGTATCTGAACCAGAACTATACCCATCTTGGTGGTATGATAATAATTATTTTTATGAAATTGCTGACGATTTCGAAAACGATGCAAGCATAGACGAGGAATGCGGATGGTTCAAAAATCAAAACAACATAAGGGCCTCAATTGTAGGCGCACCAACATGGCCAGTACTCGAATATTCTACAATTGATCCAGACATAGACGAGGCTGGATATTTGGCCGAAACAGCCGCTTTTGTTGCCGCTTATGATGCTGCCTATGTTGTTGCCAGAGTAACATACGAAGCATGTACCGACATCAAGATCGAAGACCTTTCGAACGGAAACCCTTCTCACCTCAGTATTGATACAGATTTTGGCTATATCAAAGGCGGCTGGGAAGTAGTCGATTCGTATACCGAGCCGATTATTGCAGGCTTCGACCCTGCTAAGATTGCCGCTCGCCTACAAGAATCCTATCACAAAACCTATCCAGCCGAAAACTTTATAGTTGCACCGGTACGAAACGAAAAGTTTCTTGGTGATGATACCGATTTCTTAAAGTATCAAAACAACATCGATTCTGATGCCAACCTTATATTAAATTCCAACACCATTGGCACCCGAAACCGCAACGTATTCACTGCCTTTCCTTACAACAACTATGTACTTGATAGCATTTTCAAACTAGCCAGCCTCACGCTGTATGGCGGCTTGCTGAACGATGCCGAATTGAACACTGTTTGCATTTGGAACAATTTCAGCAACGACATGGTACTCGTGGACGAAGCCGACCCAACCAACCAGCTACGTGTACCAAGCACAATCATTGATTTACGCCAAAACCTAAAAGGAACATCAATTAAAGATTTTCTTTATGCCAATAGAAAGACTTTTGGCGTAGATTTTATTTACCGTGCCAATGGAGCCGTTCAATGTGTGTTTAAAAAAGACATTGCCCTAAGTATCGAGGCGGACGATTGGAGCGCCAAAGAAATCCCACAAGCCGAAATCTATATCGAAGACGATATCAACGGTTTTGCCTTCCTTCCTTCTTCAGATACCGATGCTTATTATTCCAGTGTCATCAAGCCCGAAGAAACCTACCAAATAGCCGAAGACGTAAACACCTTAACCGACCTAGAAGCCATCCAAAACGATCCAATCAACACCATCCGAGGCGTTTTGTCTGATTTCGAAGGTATTTATATAAAACTTTATCGTTGCACGTTCAGGTCTGACTATAAATATACATGGGTATTTTTTGGCCTTAGAATAGCAAACGTGACACTAGGCGATGGCAAAAACACCATTCAATCTGAAATAGGCGTGCCATTGATGTACTACAATTACGAAGGGGCATTTTTCCCTATCTGGACAATCCCAAGAGTTGATACCGAAGGCCGTAGTTTATTTACACTCACCGACCAAAGTACCGCAGGCTTAAAATTCATGTTTTACCGAGGGCTAAAAGAAGACATGCCATTTGCCGATGCTCCCATTCCTTTGATTAGCACCATCTATTCTACCAATAGCCTTTCAGAATTTAACTATTCACTTCATATTAATGGTGAAAAGAACTATGCCTCAGGCGATGTGTACGACAACACCGCCAAAGGTACATACGAAAGTTTTTGGAAAGATTGGTGCGCTATGCTAATGAATGCACGCAAAGTTCAAAAACGCTTTGCCCTCACACAGTTAGACATCTTACAGCTAGACATCGCCAAGAAAAAGTACGCCAACGGCAAAACTTATCTAATCCAAAAAATAGACTACGAAATAGGCCGAAACGAAACCATCATCGCAACGGCCGATTGTTGGAGGTTGTAAGCTAGCAAAAAAAAGATCGGCCTCTCAAAAAGAAGCCGATCATACTAAACCATAAAGCAAGTCATGAAAAGAATACAAAAGTAATTATTTTATTACTGGATCAGGCATGTATCCTTTTTTTAAAGTTATATAGGGCGAATATGTAAAGACAGTACTGCCCTTTTTCTTATATCCAACCTTCACAAGATATTTATAATATATTTCAGAATTTCTTTTCTTAATATTTAACAATCTTGCAGCCCATCTAAATTTCAAAGAACTGTCTGCATAATAGGTATTGTTTTTGCTTTTAAAAATATTGGGCGATTGTATATATAATGGCACAATAGTAGAATCTGATCTCTTAACGCCACATATATATAAAGACATTGTAGATTCTTCAAAGTATTGTGTTTTTTTGAATCCAACTCGATAAAAAACATCAATAGGAGAAAGCGTTCCATTTGTGTCTGCAAGACTTACAGATGCATCATATAAATACAAATTGTCTTCAAAAAAAACAGTATCCGCACCCTCTGTATTTATATCTTTCAAAAGATATTTATTTGATGGTGGTGCAATAGTATTTACAGGATTTGTATTTGATACTGTAGAAGGCTTTGGTGCTTCCTTTTTTACACATGAGCAAATTGCTATTGATGCAATTATTAATATTTTTTTCATAGCACAATTTTTTTAACGTTGTCAAATTTAATAATTTTTAAAATGTTTTAAGAAGTACTTGTATTGTACATTCTAATTGTCTTATTTTGGTCATGATTTGATCATAATCAAGTCCTAATATAGTACTAAACGTTATACTTTCCTAAAAGGTTTGAAAATGAAGAATACAAGTAAGATTAGACCATTGTTACCCAAAGGCTGGTTATTCCAGTTAGTAAAGAGTACAGGCCACTGTAAACAGACTGTGAGTAACATAGTTAACAAAGATTTAGTATGCCATCCAGCATGGCCAAAAGTGCTAGACCTAGCCGAAAAACATCAAAACGCACTAAAACTAAACACTTTTAGAACGAAGTCTTTAGTGGGGGGCATTCCCGAAAGCGAAGCTAAAAAAGCAGCCAAGAGTCAAAAACTTGCTTAATTTTTTTTGCCTTTCAAAATACAACCATTTACATTATTCAAAACATGCGAAACCTTGAAAGTCAAACTACCCACACCCTCGAACATTATGCACGTCTGCTAGATATGATGGTTCAGGTCAACAATTACATCTTGAAAACTGCGACAGATTGCGACAAACGTCTTTCCTTAATATTTGAAAATAAAGGACTTAGAGCTAGACAAACAGATGTATTTGAGGTGCTAATCACAAGACAAGAAAACGAAACAGACAACCTAATTGAAACACTCGACCTATGCAAAGTAAAACTATCATCGAGCCTATAATCACTTTTTCGGACAAGATTGCCGAATGTGATTCGTCTATCAATAGACTCAAAAATGAACTAACAGCCGTCCCCGATTGGGCGCAAGAATGGCGAACAATTGCCATCAACAACGCCATGAAGTTGAAGCACATGTATTTAGAAATTTTAGAAAAAGAAGGCGATCTGGATTTCAACAAATGGAAGTTGGGCATCAAAGAACCAGTTATTAAACAAACCATTTTTGAAAATGAACCAGCTATTTAATTTTCTCGACACAGCTCGATTGGCTCAATTTGTCGCAATAGGGATCGCCCTTTTTCTCACTTGTTTTTCACTATACGATACTTACAAAACACCAAATCATGAGCGATAAGAAAGCAAAAGACCTACTCGAAGCTTTTTTGGAGTGGGCTAGAAACCATACACAAGGCATATTTTATGTCCAAGATAATCCAGAACAAGCCATCATCGAATTTTTAAAAGAACGTGAATAATGGGCGCACTAGATAAATATACCGAGGAAGTAAACAAGCTAACCTCAATAAGTAATAAAGCGATTATATCAAGCTGCATGGCTCAAAGTTTCAAGTATGAAAAAGACAAAGAAGCGGCAGCGAAAAAAGGGAGGCAAGAGCTAGCCAATAAGCTAGAGGCTCTTTTAGCTGAAATCAAGAAGGATATTGAAATCTCTACTTGTGGCGGTTCGTGTGGGTTTTGCACAGGCACATGCTAGATGGAAACTCGACAAGATTGGGAGTGTCTTATTATCTCGTGCTGTTTGGTCGAAAAAGAAGCATTTCTCACTGTTTCCAATTACATGGCTGGGAATAATTTCAAAGATCCGCTACACAAAAAAATATTCGAAACCATGGAAAATCTATTTCCAATCTCCCCAATAAATGTCGTTTCTGTGTGTTCATTTATGACTCAGACCGAAATAATGCAGATATGGGACTTGGTAGCTAATTATTCGTGTAGCGTTGGAAACTTGAAATATTATGCTGGATGCATTTTAGAATCTGACCTAATAGTAGGATTTAAAGCACACATAGAACGCTTGGTAAAATACTACTACAACGATCCTATTCTCAAAATATATGCACCAGAAATAGAAATGATTGGCAAAATGACGCATGAATGGTGCAATGTATTTGAGATAATTAATACCTCTCTAGCATTTTTCCGAACAGACGCCAGTTTCAACAAAGCAGCTGAAGAAACAGAAGTATTTATTGCCAAAATGGACAAGCGAATACTTCTGATCAAAGCACAATCAAAAGTTGATTCATTGTTTCACCACCTAAGTGCATTGGAAAATATACCATCATCCAACCGACTGCTTATTCACAAACTGGCCGAAATCACCAAGCATTTGGCCAATGGGTTTAGCCTTTCGCAAGCCAATCAAGATTCAATTCTAAGACTTAAAATAAATGAGAGTTACTGACTTCTTTTCAAACAAATCCAATGCCGCCACTCTCCCCAGCAAGGAGCTGGAGAAAGAATTGGAAACAAGAAAGATTAGTTCAAACGTATTTCCACTTTGGGCTTTCAACGAAAAAGTGCAGCCTTACATTAATGCACTGGTTAATGATTATGACATACCAAGAGCCTATGTTGGATTGGCCATGCTTTCGGCTTATTCTACTGCCATTGGCACCGCTTACGCTATATCTACCAATGGCGAAGATGTAAATTATTTGGGCATTTGGGCTTGTAGCGTGGGGATGTCAAGCTCTGGAAAAACACTTGGATTCAGTAAGCCATACGCCCAGCTGAACCGAATCCAAAATCAATTCGACCAAGATTGGAAAGAAGAAACCGAAGGAGTGTCACCTCACGACTTATACAAGTATCGAATGAAGACGGTTCTGTTTCGTGATGTACATATACCCACCCTTACACGTTCGGTCATGCCAGCGAATCCAAAAGGAGTATGCAAGTTTGCCGATGAAATAATTGAGTGGATAAATGGCCTTGGAGCATTGGCAAAAGGGAAAGATGGCACAGACGAACAATTTTGGCTCAGTTCTTGGAACTGTTCGCCCTATTCGGGTATTCGATCAGGCAATGTAAAATTTACCGATCCACGCCCATTCGTGAACATTTACGGAGGTATTCAGCGGTCTATTTTATACAAACTATTCGCTAAAGACCGAGATACTACAGGCTTTATTTTCCGTTTGCTTTTCGCCCTTCCAGATGGGGGATTTGGCCCACGTGGTAAAATTGCCGACCCAGACTCAGCCGTACGAATACCCAAAGAAATTCTTGAACTCCACGACTTTTGTATTGATTTGGTTTACAAAGAATTAGAGGTGGACGATCATTACCAGCCACCAAAAAAGGTCATTGTTACACGAGAATCAAACGCCATTATTCGTGCGTGGGTTAAAAACAGAATCGCCCAGGTTAACGCTATTGAAGACCGTATTGATCAGGAAATACACGCCAGTATTTTCGGTAAAATGAAAGAATACGCTACACGGTTTATTGGGATCCTTGCCGTAATAGACGAAGCCTATAAACACGACATCACTAATGTGTTTTCCAAGTTCCCGAACGAAATACAAGCCAGTTCAGCCGTAACAAAACGGGCATTAGAAATAGCAGACTACTTCTACAATTCGGCTATAGAAGTGTATGAAGATGTCCGTCAAGAAAAGATAGCACCTGAAGAGGTATTAATCGCTTCAAACATGTTCAAACGTGGCGAGAGCTATAAAAAGATTGCCAAAGTATTGTATGGTGACGAGAAGTTCGCCTCTAAAGCACACCGAAACACTAAGAATTGGATTGTTAAATATCCAAACCAGTACAAAGCCGAAAACAAGAAATAGTACAATAAAAAAGCACAAAAAAATAAACATGCTAAATAATTGTACTATAAGAGTCGATAAGCCCCAAAAAGAACTTTTACAA
>Ga0208916_10000711_pt1 | contig 15088 bp, 11 predicted proteins | sample DEB19_08_DNA_5_FD_184523 | JGI IMG/M metagenome (GOLD analysis project Ga0208916, IMG submission 184523) | Aqueous microbial communities from the Delaware River and Bay under freshwater to marine salinity gradient to study organic matter... | ecosystem: Environmental > Aquatic > Marine >... | reverse complement strand
GTTGGCTTGGGACGCAGAAGCTGGCAAGGTCAACTTTGAATTCGCACCCTCCAAGTTCCCACCGCGCAAGACCGCTGGACCGCCGCGCACCGGCACCGTGAAAACCCCGTTTGGCAAAACAGTCGCCGCCAAAGGCGCCGCGCCTGCCGCGAAGAAGGTGGCAGCGAAGAAAGTCGCTGCCAAAAAAGTAGCTGCCAAGAAAGCACCTGCTTCGGACAAACCGAAGGTGCCGCGCAAGACCACGCCGGGCACCGGGCTCAAGCCGAGCGATGCACTCGCCGCCGTGATTGGCGCCGATCCGGTGGCTCGCACGCAGGTGATCAAAAAGCTTTGGGACTACATCAAAGCCGAAGGTTTGCAGGACGCGGCCAACAAGCGCGCCATCAACGCCGACGCTAAGCTGTTGGCGGTGTTTGGCAAGCCGCAGGTGACCATGTTTGAACTGGCCGGGATTGTCGGCAAGCACCTGAGCTGAGGCGTCAGCTCAGGTCTGCAGCATGCCGACAAAGCGCACGGTGACGCGTGTGCCGGGCATGCCGGGTTGGCCAGTCCGGCCGGCGTCCTCGATGCTGATCGTCGCGCCATGTTGCTGCGCGATTTCTTGCACAATCGCCAGCCCTAAGCCAGTGCCGTCGACGTTGGTGCCGAGCGCGCGGTAAAAGGGCTGGAACACCAGCTCACGTTCGGCCTCGGGAATGCCCGGCCCCGTGTCTTCGACCAGCAGCACCACGACACCGCTGAAGCGGTCCGTCAGCAAGCGTGCTGTCACTTGGCCTTTGACCGGTGTGTAACTGATGGCGTTGTCCAGCAGGTTGCGCACCAGTTCTTTGAGCAGCGTGGCGTTGCCTTGGACTCGGCTTGACGCCTCGCCTTGTTCCGGGCCTTCGTAGCCGAGGTCGATCTGCTTCTCAAACGCGTGCGGAAACGTGTCCTGAATCGCTTCCGAGACGATGTAGGCCAGATCGACGGGGAGCTGCGCTAAGCTGCGTCCGGTGGTTTCTGCGCGCGCCATCGCCAGCAATTGGTTGACCGTGTGCGTGGCGCGAATGCTGGCGCGGCCGATTTGTTTCAAGGACTTTTTCAGCTCGTCCGCATCGGTTTCGCGTTGCGCTAAATCGGCCTGCATGCGCAAGCCGGCCAGCGGTGTTTTGAGCTGGTGTGCGGCGTCTGCCAAAAAGCGTTTTTGGGTGGTCAGTGAGGCTTTGAGTCGGGTCAGCAAGTCATTGATGGACGAGACCAGCGGCGCCACCTCTTCGGGCACGGCGCTTTCATCGAGCGGGCTCATGTCGTCAGGCTTGCGTGCACGGATGCGTTTTTCGAGTTGCGCCAACGGCTTGATGCCGCGCACCAAGGCCAGCCAAACCAGCAACACCGCCAGCGGCAGCGTGACAAACTGCGGGACCATCACGCCTTTGACAATTTCAGTCGCCAGCGTTTTGCGTTTTTCGAGGGTTTCGGCGACTTGCACCAGTAGCGGCTGGGCGCCGGGCACATCAATGTCGACCCAGGTGTAGGCGACCCGCACGTCTTCGCCGCGCATCACGTCTGCGCGCATCCGGACCTCGCCATTGACGGGTTTGTTTTCTGAGGGCGGTAGCGGCAAATCGGCTTCGCCACTGAGGAACTCACCACGCGAGCCGAGCACTTGGTAGTAGACCAAGTCGCTGTCGTCGGCGCGCAGAATTTCACGCGCCGGCGCGGGCATGGAAAAGATCACTTGCTGCTGCCGTACCACCACCAGTTTGGCCAGCGCTTGCACGTTGTATTCGAGTGCGCGGTCAAACGGTTTGCCGGCGATGTTTTGCGCCACCAGCCAAGTCAGCGCGAGGCTGATCGGCCAGAGCAGCAGCAGCGGCGTCAGCATCCAGTCCAGGATCTCGCCGAACAGACTGCGCTTGCCGCGCTGGAAAATCTTCAAGGGATTTTTTCGAGGCAGTAGCCCAGGCCGCGCACAGTGGCAATGCGGATCGGTCCTTTCTCGATTTTCTTACGCAGCCGGTGGATGTAAACCTCGATCGCGTTGTTGCTGACTTCTTCGCCCCATTCGCAAAGGCGTTCGACCAACTGGTCTTTGCTGACCAGACGGCCGGCGCGTTGCAGCAAGACTTCGAGCAAGCCCAGTTCACGCGCTGATAGTTCGACCATGGCACCGTCAATCGTGGCGACACGCCCACCTTGATCGTAAATCAGCGGGCCATGCTTGATGGTGCTGGTAGCGCCGCCCATGCCGCGACGCGTCAGGGCGCGCACGCGGGCTTCGAGTTCTTGCAGCGAAAAGGGTTTGGCCATGTAGTCGTCGGCGCCGTAGTCCAGACCCTTCACGCGTTCCTCGACGCTGTCGGCGGCAGTGAGGATCAAGACCGGCATGGTGGAGCCTCGGGCGCGCAAGCGTTTGAGGACTTCCAACCCGTGCATGCGCGGCAAACCGAGGTCGAGGATCAGCAGGTCGAACTCGGTGTTCGTCATGAGGGCGGCGTCGCACTCTGAGCCGCTGGCCACGTGATCGGTGGCGGCGCCTGAAGCACGCAAGGTGCGCAGCAGTCCGTCGGCCAAGACTTGATCGTCCTCGGCAATCAAAATACGCATCGCTGTCTCCTCATTTTGAACCGCCAGCTTCAGTCGAAACCGAAGCGTTTAGCGTGCCCGTTTGTTATTTTGGAACCGTTGCAAATTCTAGGCTCAAGCTGGCCGTGGGTAGCTGACATCTTTGCAAATATCAGTGGCAGCATAGCCTTAGCCTTCATAACCGCCGGCATAGGCTTCCAAGCCGAGTGCGACCACGGTCGCCACATCAACCCCCACTGCTTGCGAAAATTCGGCTTCAGCGCGGGCCACGGCCTGCCTGAACGCCTCCAGCCAGAGCAGACCTGATGGCGTGAAAACCACTTGCCTCGCTCGCTTGTCGTGCGGGTCTGGCTGGCGCGTCACCAGCCCCCACGCTTCACATTGGTCGACCAAGTCGCCCATGGCTTGCTTGCTCATGCCGGCGCTGGCGGCCAAGTCGGTCAGGCGCGAACCGCCGATGCCTAGATGCCGCGTGATGTGGATGTGCGCAGCACCGACCTGCGCCCGCGCGGCGAGGTTGGAGAGCGCCAGCGGCACCTGAACATCGCTGGCCATCAGGGCCAATACGCGCGCATCAAAGCGGCGTAGCGCATGACCCAACAGTCGACCCAAGTGGGTTTGCCGCCAGCCACCTTCAGGCGCATCGGTTGCGCTCGGTGTGGGTGCCGCCTTGGCGTCTGGGGTGCTGAGAGTGCTTAAAAATTGCATTTCGATAATGGTAAGGCAAACTGACCATAAATACCATAGACACGATTCAATCAGCTGATAAAGTACTGTTCATGCATCCAGTTGGCGAGTTAATTCCCCAGCATGATGTTTCTGCTAAATGTCACAAGACCGTTGGTTTTAAAGGAGATTTTCATGAACGATATCGTCAAGCCCTCTTCCGCCCTCAACACCGAAAAAGCCAAAGCACTGCAAGCAGCGCTGGCCCAAATTGAAAAGCAGTTCGGCAAAGGCACCATCATGAAACTGGGCGCTGGCGAGGTGATTGAAGACATCCAAGTGGTTTCTACCGGCTCGCTTGGGCTCGATATTGCGCTGGGTGTTGGCGGTCTGCCAAGAGGTCGTGTGGTCGAGATTTACGGCCCGGAGTCTTCAGGCAAAACCACGCTGACATTGCAAGTCATCGCTGAAATGCAAAAAATTGGCGGCACCTGTGCCTTTGTCGATGCCGAGCACGCGTTGGACATCCAATACGCCCAAAAGCTCGGCGTGAACCTGCAAGAACTGCTGATTTCGCAGCCAGACACCGGCGAACAAGCACTTGAAATTGTTGACGCCTTGACACGTTCTGGCGCCGTTGATTTGATCGTCATCGACTCAGTGGCTGCCCTCACACCCAAGGCCGAACTTGAAGGTGAAATGGGAGATTCGCTGCCCGGCCTGCAGGCACGTTTGATGAGCCAGGCGCTGCGCAAGCTCACCGCGACCATCAAAAAAGCCAACTGCATGGTGATTTTCATCAACCAGATCCGCATGAAGATCGGCGTCATGTTCGGCAGCCCTGAAACCACCACCGGCGGCAATGCGCTGAAGTTCTACGCCTCGGTTCGTTTGGACATTCGCCGCATTGGCTCCATCAAGAAAGGTGACGAGGTGATCGGCAACGAGACCCGTGTCAAAGTGGTTAAAAACAAAGTGGCCTCACCCTTCAAGATGGCGGAGTTCGACATTCTGTATGGCGAGGGCATCAGCCGACTCGGCGAGGTGCTAGACCTCGGGGTGGCCGGGAACATCGTCGAAAAATCGGGTGCTTGGTATGCCTATAAAGGCGAAAAAATCGGCCAAGGACGCGACAACTCACGTGAATTCTTGAAAGAGAACCCGGAGCTGGCCATCGAGATTGAAAACAAGGTGCGAGAGTCGCTCGGCATCCGCTTGATTCAAACCACCGCCATTGAAAAGCCTGAAAAAGCCGAGAAGCCCGAGAAGGCAGAAAAAGCTGACAAGGCCGAAAAACTCAGCAAAGCCTGATCTTCAGGCATCCACTTAATCATTTTTTATGCAGGAGTTCAATGTGATGTCTAACCGAGTGACGACTGTCGGAGCCTGGGTTTTTATCGTTTTGAGAAAAGCGGCCATCGCCTTGTGGCGAGCTGCCTGAGCGGCGAACGACATGGCAACGGGTTTTGCTTTGTCGCTCAAGGGGCGGGCGCTGCGCCTGCTCACCGGCCGAGAGCATTCTCGTGCCGAGCTTGAGCGGAAGTTGGCCGCGCACGAAGAAGAACCCGGCCAGTTGGCCAAAGTTCTCGACGAACTGCAGGCCAAAGATTTCATCAGCGAAAGCCGGGTTGTTGAGTCTGTGTTGAACCGGCGCGCCAACCGTTTTGGTGCAGCCCGTATCCGTCATGAGCTTCAGGGCAAGGGCTTGCAAGTCGAAGCGATCAGTGCTGCGGTGCAATCGCTCAAGGGCAGCGAGACCGAGCGGGCTCGCGGCGTCTGGCAAAAGAAGTTTGGTGCGCCAGCGGCAGACGCCGCTGAGCGCGGTAAGCAGATGCGGTTTTTGGCCGCACGCGGTTTTGGCTCTGAGGCGATTCGCCGTGTCGTCTCCGGCGCTGACGAATTGAGCGAAGACGATTTCAGCGGCTGACCCTTAACTGCGGATCTCTTGCGGCTGACCTTTAGCGCTGAGACGGAACGCCTGCAGCGCTTGGACCCACGTCAAACGGGCTGCAGCCAAGTGGCGCTCTTTCACATGACCAAAGCCTTTGATCTGCTCCGGAATACGCGCAATCTCTAAAGCCGCAGCATAGTTGCGCTCATTGAGTGAGGCCAACACCTCTTCCATGCTGGTGCGGTACTCGTCGATCAACGCGCGTTCGGTCTTGCGTTCGGCGCTGTAACCGAACACATCCAGCGGCGTACCGCGCAGACCTTTGAGTTTGGCCAGCACTTTGAAGCCGCTGTTCATCCAAGAGCCAAATTTCCGCTTTTGCAGTTCGCCCTTGTCGTTCTTGGGAGACAACAAGGGCGGCGCCAAGTGGTAATTTATTTTGAAGTCGCCCTCAAACATGGATTTGATCTTGTCTTCAAAACCCGTGTCTGTGTGCAAGCGCGCCACTTCGTACTCGTCCTTGTAGCTCATGAGTTTAAAAAGACCGCGAGCGACGGCTTGGCTCAATAAGTTTTTGCCGCGAACGGCTTCCGGCAGCACCGCTTCAGCGGCTTCCACGCGGGTGACAAACTCGGCATAGCGCAGTGCGTAAGCAGCATTTTGATAAGCCGTCAAAAATTCAACCCGGCGCGTCACCAAGGCGTCCAGTCCTTGCCGCGGGGTTGGCATGCTGATGACTTGCGTGGGCGCCAAGAGTTTTTCAACACAAGCGAGCTCGTGCGCCGCGCGCCGGCCCCACGTGAAAGCCGCCTTGTTCTGCTCCACAGCCACCGCGTTGAGTTCAATCGCGCGCATGAGCGATGCAAGACTCAGCGGGACCCAGCCTTTTTGCCAAGCGTAGCCGAGCAACATTGGGTTGGCATAAATGCTGTCGCCCATCAATTTGGTGGCCGCTGTGTCGGCATTGAAAGCGCCGACCTGTGCGGCCCCCACGGCCTTGGTGATTTCGACTTGGCAGGCGCTGCCTGGGTTTTGCCAGTTGCCGTTGTGCACAAAAGCGGCTGTCGGCGCGCTGTGCGCGTTCAGCGCCACATGGGTTTTGCCCTCACGCATGCGCAGCATGGTTTCTTTGTGCGCTGCCACGATGGGGTCGCAGCCAATGATGAGGTCGGCACTGGCCATGCCCACGCGCGTCGTGCAAATGTCAGACGGCTGCTGGCTGATGAGCACATGGCTCCAAGTGCTGCCGCCTTTTTGGGCCAAGCCCGCCGCATCTTGCGTGACGATGCCTTTGCCCTCTAGGTGCGCCGCCATCCCCAGCAACTGGCCGATGGTGATGACGCCAGTGCCGCCAACGCCGGCGATCACAATGCCCCAGACACGATCGGTGCGGCCGTCGGATCCGTCCAATGGGGGAACCTGCGGCAGCGGCAAAACGCCCAGCGCGGCATCGTCAAACGGGTTGAGTTTGTTGTCGCCTTTCGCTTTCTTCTTCAGTTGCCCACCTTCAACCGTCACGAAGCTCGGGCAAAAGCCCTTGACGCATGAAAAATCTTTGTTGCAGGTGCTTTGGTTGATCTGACGCTTGCGGCCGAATTCGGTTTCTAGGGGTTCGACAGACAAGCAGTTGGATTGCACGCCGCAGTCACCACAGCCCTCGCACACCAACTCATTGATGACCACGCGGGCAGCAGGATCAACCAATACGCCGCGCTTGCGGCGCCGACGCTTTTCAGTGGCGCAGGTCTGGTCGTAAATGATGACGCTGCAGCCTTTGATCTCGCGAAACTGGCGTTGAAGTGCGTCCAGCTCGTCGCGGTGATGGACGGTCACGCCCTCGGCCAAGGCCATGCCGTTGTACTTCTCCGGCTCGTCGGTCACGACGATGGTTTTGGCCGCCCCTTCGGCGCGCATCGACTGCGCAATTTGCAGCACCGAATGACCTTCAGGCCGCTCACCGACGGGCTGGCCGCCGGTCATGGCGACCGCGTCGTTGTACAAAATTTTGTAGGTGATGTTGACGCCCGCAGCGATGCTCTGGCGAATCGCCAACAGGCCGCTGTGAAAGTAAGTGCCGTCTCCAATGTTTGCAAAAACATGCTTTTCGGTGGTGAAGGGTTGTTGGCCGACCCAAGGCACGCCCTCGCCGCCCATCTGCGTGAAACCCATGGTGCTGCGGTCCATCCACAGCGTCATGTAATGGCAACCAATACCGGCCATGGCGCGTGAACCTTCAGGCACTTTGGTCGAGGTGTTGTGCGGGCAGCCAGAGCAAAACCAAGGCGTGCGCTCGGTGTCGAGCACCGTCACTTGCATGGCGTTTTCTTTGGCAGCGATCAGCGCTAAACGGGCGTTGATGCGTGCGCGCATGTCGCTACTCAAGTCGAGCTTTTTGACGCGGGCCGCGATGGCTTTGGCAATCAGCGCCGGCGACAAATCAGCATTGGCGCGCAGCAAGGTGTTGGCCGCCGGATTGGACATGCCCCACTCGCCACCGCTGAAGTCGCTGTCGACCTCGTTGAATTTGCCTAGTACGTTGGGCCGCACATCGGCACGCCAGTTGTAGAGCTCTTCTTTCAGCTGGTATTCCAGCACTTGGCGCTTTTCTTCGATCACCAAAATCTCTTGCAAGCCGGTGGCGAATTCGCGCGTGAGCTGGGCTTCAAGCGGCCAAACCACGCCCACCTTGTGCAGTCGAATACCGAGTTGGCGGCAGGTGGCGTCGTCCAGACCCAAGTCGACCAAGGCTTGGCGCGTGTCGTTGTAGGCCTTGCCGCTGGCCATCAGGCCAAGCCTGTCGTTCGGGCCTTCGATGGCGTTGTAGTTGAGTCGGTTGGCGCGGATGTACGCGAGCGCGGCATACCATTTGTAGTCAAACAAACGCTGCTCTTGCTCCAGCGGCGCGTCGGGCCAGCGGATGTGCACGCCACCCGGCGGCATGACAAAGTCAGTCGGCAGTTTGATCTGCACACGATCTGGATCAATCAAGGTGCTGGCAGATGACTCAACGATTTCCTGAATCGTCTTCATGCTGGCCCAGACGCCGGCGTAACGGCTCATGGCCAGCGCGTGCAGGCCAAGGTCCAAAATTTCTTGCACGCTGGCCGGGAAAAACACCGGCAATCCGCAAGCTTTGAAGATGTGGTCACTCTGGTGCGCGGCGGTCGAGCTTTTGGCCACGTGGTCGTCGCCGGCCACTGCCAGCACACCGCCCCAAGGCGTGGTGCCCGCCATGTTGGCATGTTTGAAAACGTCCGAGGTGCGGTCAACGCCCGGGCCCTTGCCGTACCAAATGCCGAACACGCCATCGTACTTGTTGGTGCCCGGAGGCGCAAAACCCAGTTGCTGCGTGCCCCAGACGGCCGTGGCGGCAAGTTCTTCATTGACGCCGGGCTGAAAGACGATGTTTTGTGCTTTGAGGTACTTTGACGCCTTCCAAAGGGCTTGGTCGTAGCCGCCCAAGGGCGAGCCGCGGTAACCGGAGATAAAACCGGCGGTGGTTTTACCCTGCTGCTGGTCGCGCAGGCGCTGCAACATCGGCAGCTTGACCAAGGCTTGTACCCCGCTCATGAAAGCGTAGCCGTAGTCGAGAGAATATTTGTCGTCGAGGGTGACCGTTTCAAGCGACTTGCGGATGTGCTCGGGCAGCGGTGCATTCATGTCGGTGACTCCAAATTTATAAATTTTTATACCGACAAAGTGTAGGCGGCCGAGCGGGATAAGTCTTTGCGTTCTGTGCCCTATTTAGGTTATCCTGCGCAAGATCCTTTCTTAAATAGGCCGTTTATGCAGACGCTTGATAAATTTGACGTGGCGATTCTGAAAGAGTTGCAAAGCGAAGCGCGCCTCACCAACGCCGAGCTGGCTTCCCGCATTGGGTTGTCGGCGGCGCCCTGTTGGCGGCGCGTGCGTGCGCTTGAAGAGTCGGGCTTCATCACCGGTTACCGCGCCGAAATCAACCGCCAAAAAATCGGTCTGGGCGTGTTGGCCTTTGTGCGCATCGACGCCGAGCGCAATACAGGCGAAGCCACCCGTGAGTTGGAAGATGCCATTCGCAAGCTGCCTGAGATCGTCTCGTGTCACTACATCAGCGGCACCGGCACTTTTGAGTTGCAGGTGGTCGCGCGCGACTTAGAGGCTTTCAGCAAATTCGCGCTGCAAAGCATCATCAACCTGCCCAACGTCAAAGACCTGCACACCAGCTTTTCACTGGGCGAAGTGAAGGCCGGCGGGGCACTGCCGCTGGGGCATTTGGAGAATTGACGAGCGCTCACAGTTCAATCGAGCTGAACCGTTGACAAATCAAACGACTTGGGCGGAAAAGCCAAGTCCATCTTTTCAAGCGTGTGCACCAGCAGCTCGGCCAAAAACAAATCACGGTAGCGTTTGGAGTCAGCCGGAATCACGTACCAAGGCGCATTCGGGCTGCTGGTGGCGGCCATGGCTTCCTGGTAGGCCTCCAAATAGTCGGGCCAGAGTTGGCGGTCTGAAAAGTCTGAGGCTTGGAGCTTCCATTGTTTCAGCGGGTCGTCGAGCCGGGCTTGCAGGCGCTTTTTCTGTTCTTGCTTAGAGATGTGCAAGTAGCACTTCAGCACCGTGATGCCTTGGTCGTGCAGCAGCGCTTCGAAGTTGGCAATGTGCTGGTAGCGTTTAAGCCAGAGGGACTTGTCAATCCAGCCGCGTACCCGCGGCACCAGCACGTCCTCGTAATGGCTGCGGTTGAAAATCGCCATCTCGCCGAGCGCCGGTGCTTTGCGGTGAATCCGCCACAAAAAGTCGTGACGCTGTTCTTCTTCGCTGGGCACACCAAAGGCTTCGGCGCGCACGCCCAAGGGACTCACATGCGAAAACACGCTGCGAATGCTGCCGTCTTTGCCGGCGGTGTCCATGCCTTGCAACACCAAGAGCAAGCCCTTACTTTTGCCGGCGTGCAACATCAGCTGAAGTTTTTCGAGTTTTTCGGCGGCTTTTTGGAACAGCGCCGGCCACTCCTTGTCTTGAATGTCCTTTGTCATGTCTGCGTCCGCAGGCAAGGTTGCTAAGTTTTTGAGCACGAAGGCTTGCTCGGCTTTGACGCGCCATGTGGAAAGATCAAGGTGGGTCATGGGTTTGAGCTGGCGTTGGCGATGAATTTTGGAGGTTTTCAGGATGTATTGAATGTACCTAGGCCCGTGGGGAACGCCAAACTGCCCCCAGCTTTACCCGCACTTTGCCGGCGCGCAGCAACGCAAAGCCCGCCGGCCTTGTAAAGTTCGGCCTATGCCAAAACCCGTAGCCATGAATTCCACCGCTTCCAAACTGTCCAATTTTCTCAGCCGCTGGCGCTACCCGTTGGCTGCGCTGGTGCTGCTGGGGCTGGGCTTGGGGGTCAAATTTTATTTTTTCCCGACTCAGAAAGCGCCGGCTTTTGTCACCTCCACTGCGGCTTTGGGCGATCTTGAGCAATCGGTGCTGGCCACAGGTACCTTGCAGGCTTTCAAGCAGGTCAGCGTAGGCGCGCAGGCATCGGGGCAGATCAAGAGTTTGAGCGTGGCGCTGGGTGACAGCATCAAGAAAGGTCAGTTGATCGCCGAAATTGACGCGATGAAACAGGAAAACGACCTCCGCAATACGCAGGCCGCTTTGCTCAGCGCAGAGGCCTTGCTGGGCTCGCGCCAAGCCTTGCTGAAGCAGGCCGAATTGAATTTCCAGCGGCAAAAAGAATTGCTGGCAGCGGATGCGATCGCGCGCCAGACTTACGAGCAGGCCGAAGCCACGCTGGGCACCACCCGCGCCGACATCAAAACCTCTGAGGCGCAAATTGCGCAGGCTCGCATTGCGGCCGACACCGCGCAAGTGAATTTGAACTACACGCGCATTCTGGCGCCGATGGACGGTGTTGTCGTGGCCTTGGTCGCGCAGCAGGGACAGACCGTCAATGCCAACCAGAGTGCGCCCATCATCATCAAGCTGGCGCTGCTCGACACTATCACCGTCAAGGCGCAGATTTCGGAGGCCGACGTGGTCCGCGTCAAGCCCGGGCAAAAGGTTTACTTCACCATTTTGGGTGCGCCTGAAAAGCGTTACTACACGACGCTGCGCAGCGTTGACCCGGCGCCTGACTCGATCGTCACGGACACGGCAACGACCGTTAACACGGCCACGGCGATTTATTACAACGGCCTGCTGGATGTGCCGAATCCCGAGGGCTTGCTGCGCATCTCGATGACGGCGCAGGTCTATGTTGTACTCAACGAAGCCAAGGGCGTCATCACTATTCCGTCGGCGGCCATACAGCAATCTGGTCGGCGTGGCCCGGCCAGCGTGCGCGTGGTGAACGCTGCGGGCAAGGCTGAAAAACGCGAGGTCAAAGTCGGCTTGAACAACAACGTGAATGCAGAAATTTTGGAAGGTTTGGTGGTGGGCGAAAAAGTTGTGCTGAGTGAAGCGGCAGCGCCCGGCGCCCAAGCGGCTCAGCGTCCAGCACCGCGCATGCGTTTTTGATGGTTGATGCTGTGAACGCTAACGCCCCGACTGCTCCTCACGGCGCGCCTGCCTTGCTCGAACTGCGCGGCGTGCAACGCGACTTTTCGGCCGGAGAAGGCACGATCACCGTGCTCACCGACATCAACCTCGACATTCACGCCGGCGAGATGGTCGCCATCGTTGGCGCCTCCGGGTCGGGCAAGTCGACGCTGATGAACATCTTGGGTTGCCTCGACAAACCCAGTGCTGGGACTTACGCCGTGGCGGGTCGACCGACCGGCCAGCTCGGCCCCGACGAATTGGCTGAGCTGCGGCGCGAGCATTTCGGGTTTATTTTTCAGCGCTACCACTTGCTGGGCGACTTGAGCGCGCTGAACAACGTGGAAGTGCCCGCAGTCTATGCCGGACGCGACCGGCAGTCGCGCCGCGAACGCTCGACCACCCTGTTGACGCGCCTCGGCATGGTTGATCGTTTGCAGCACAAGCCTGGCCAGTTGTCTGGTGGCCAACAGCAGCGCGTCAGTATTGCGCGTGCGCTGATGAATGGTGGCCATGTGCTGCTGGCCGACGAGCCGACCGGCGCCCTCGATACGCAAAGTGGCGCCGAGGTGATGAAGATTTTGATGGAGCTGCACGCCGAGGGCCACACCATCATCCTCGTCACGCACGACATGCAAGTGGCTGCCCACGCAGACCGCATCATTGAATTGAGTGACGGCCGCGTGGTGGCTGATCGATTGACCCGGCCTGAAGCGGTCAAGGCCAGCGCAGTGTTGGCGCCGGTGTCCCGTAGCAGTGGCCGTTGGCAAGCCGGAGGTGACCGTTTTCGCGAAGCTTTTCGGATGGCCGTGTTGGCCATGAACGCGCACCGCTTGCGGACGTTTTTGACCATGCTTGGCATCATCATCGGCATCGCTTCGGTGGTGTCAGTGGTGGCTTTGGGCGAAGGCTCGCGCCAGCAGATTTTGAAAAGCATCAGCGCCATTGGCACCAATACCATTGAGATTTTTTCGGGCAGTGGTTTTGGCGATAGACGCGCCGGTCGCGTGCGCACTTTGGTGCCGAGCGACGCAGCGGCATTGGCCGAACAAAGCTACGTCGACAGCGTCACGCCGACTTTGTACACCACGGTCACGCTGCTACACGGCAACATCGCGTTGACCGGCACCGTCAACGGCGTCGGCGAGCAGTACTTTCGCGTGCGCGGCGTGCAGATGGCGTTGGGTCGTCCTTTTGACGCCGACAGCGTGGCCAGCCTCGCGCAGGAAGTCGTGATCGATGACAACACGCGCAAACAACTCTTTCCAAACAACCCCAATCCGGTTGGCGAAGTCATCTTGATCGACCAAGTGCCGTGCCGCGTGGTCGGCGTCACCAAGCGCAGCGACTCCGCCTTTGGCAATCCCGATTGGCTCAATGTGTGGATTCCGTACACCTCGGCCATGAGCCGTGTGATCGGTCAAAACTACCTGCGCAGCATCACCGTGCGCATCAGCGACGATGTCTCGGCCGAAGTCGCCGAGCAAGGCATCAACACCTTGCTGCTGCAGCGCCACGGGGTGGTGGATTTTTACGTGCTCAACACGGACACGATTCGCCAGACGGTTGAAAGCACCACCAAGACGATGACGCTGCTGATCTCGGCCATCGCGCTGATCTCTCTGATTGTTGGCGGCATCGGCGTGATGAACATCATGCTGGTGTCGGTGACCGAGCGCACCGGCGAGATCGGGGTGCGCATGGCTGTTGGCGCGCGTCAAGGCGATATCCGGCAGCAGTTTTTGATCGAGGCCGTGCTGGTGTGTTTGTTGGGCGGGGTGCTCGGCATTTTGTTGTCACTGCTGATCGGCTGGGGTTTTGAGCAGTCTGGCAGCAGCTTCACGATGGTCTATTCCACGCTGTCGATGGTGGTGGCCTTTGTCTGCTCAACACTGATTGGCGTGATCTTCGGCTTTATGCCGGCCAACAGCGCCGCGAAACTCAACCCGGTCGACGCGCTGTCGCGGGAATGAACACTGTGAAACCCATGACCTTGACTCCTTTGGCTTTGAACCTTCGATGCACACGCTTGACGACGGCGATTGGCGCAGTCTTGTTGGCGAGCGGTTGCGCTTCAAACTTCAATGGCCCTTACCAAGCCCCTGCGCTCACGCTGCCGGCGCAGTACAGCCAAGCCAGCGCTGCGGCAGTTGCTAACGCCGACGCCGCTGTGCCCGCATCGCTCGGCGGACTCTGGTGGACGCGTTTCAACGACCCCGAGCTAGACCGTTTGGTGGCCGATGTCTTGCAGCGCAACAACAATCTGGCGGCGGCCGCGATTCGCGTGCGGCGCGCGCAGCTGCTGGCCGGTCTGGCTGACAACAATCTGCAACCGCGCTTCGGCGGGAATCTCGACACTGGCGCCAAGCTGCCACTGGAAGCCGGCGCGGTGACGACACGCAGCAACAGCGTGTCGCTGAGCGCTGCTTACGAAATTGATTTGTGGAACAGGCTTGGCAGCCTGCGCGATGTGGCGCGCTGGGAAGCCTTGGCGACTGAGCAAGACCGGCAAAGCGCAGCGCTGGCCTTGGTCGGCACCACGGCGGCGCTGTACTGGCAAGTCGGCTTCTTGAACCAGCGGCTAGCGGCCAATGCCCAGAGCATTGCCTATGCGCAGACCACCTTTGATTTGGTGCAGACGCAGTACCGCGCGGGTGCCGTGTCGGGCCTGGAAGTGGCTGAGGCGCAGCAGACGCTGGCAAGTCAACAGGCCAGCCAGAGCGCTTTGCTGCAACTGGCGTTCGAAGCCCGCACGGCGTTGGCACTGTTGTTTGATGGCCCGCCCGGCACCAGCTTGTCCAACCCCGCCACCTTGCCCGTGTTGACGCTGCCAGCGCTGAATGCAGGTGTGCCTGCGGCCTTGCTCGGCCGCCGGCCTGATTTGCGTGCAGCTGAATTGCGTTTGCGCGGAACGTTCACCGGCATCGACGCGGCCCGCGCCAGTTATTACCCGGCCTTGAGTCTCACCGGCAGCCTTGGGTCATCCAGCGCGCAGTTGAGCAACGTGTTGCAAAACCCGGTGGGCACGCTCGGACTTGGCATGACGCTGCCGTTTTTGCAGCGCACTGCCATGCAGCTCACCATCCTCGGGTCTGAAGCGCAGTATGAAGAAGCGGTCGTGAATTTTCGGCAAACGCTGTACACCGCGCTCGGCGATGTTGAAAACGCCTTGTCATCGCGCCAGCAACTGGCACAACAGAGCTTGCGGCTAGAGGAAACATTGCAGGCCGCGCGTACCGCAGAGCGACTCTACGAAATACGTTACCGCGCAGGCGCGGCCACCCTGAAGCTGTGGCTTGATGCGCAGGAAAAACGCCGTTTAGCGGATATTGCTTTAGCAGAGAACCGACTTGCGCGTTTGAACAATCAAGTTGTGGTGTATCAGGCGCTGGGGGGGGATGCGGCTGTAACGTCGCCATGAGCCGGCAGTGCGGCTTCGGCGTTATTCGCGCAAGTGGGTTA
>Ga0208916_10000710_pt1 | contig 15098 bp, 18 predicted proteins | sample DEB19_08_DNA_5_FD_184523 | JGI IMG/M metagenome (GOLD analysis project Ga0208916, IMG submission 184523) | Aqueous microbial communities from the Delaware River and Bay under freshwater to marine salinity gradient to study organic matter... | ecosystem: Environmental > Aquatic > Marine >... | reverse complement strand
CGAGGCGCTGATCCCCGGGGGCGAGGCCATCGCACCGACCATCACCATCGACGACTTCGCCAAGATCGATTTGCGCATCGCCAAGATCGTCAACTGTGAGCCCGTCGAAGGCTCGACCAAGCTCTTGCGGCTGACACTGGACGCTGGCGAGGGCCGGATGCGCAATGTCTTCAGCGGCATCGCTTCAGCCTACCAGCCGGAGCAGTTGATTGGTCAGCTCACCGTGTTGGTGGCCAACCTCGCGCCGCGCAAGATGAAGTTCGGCATCAGCGAAGGCATGGTGCTCGCTGCAAGCCACGCCGACGAAAAGGCCCAACCCGGTATTCATGTGTTGACACCTTGGCCTGGCGCTAAGCCGGGCATGCGGATTCATTGATGCGCCCACGGACACGCCCATTACTGCTCGCCCTCCTGCTGTCAGTCTCAACGCTGACGCTCTCGGGCTGTGTCGTCGTGGCGGTGGTAGACACCGCCGCCTCATTGGCGGTGGGTGCGGTTGGGCTGGTGGGTGATGCGGCCATTGGCACCGTCAAGGTGGCCGGCAAGGTGGTCGGCGCCACAGCCGATGCGGTACTGCCAGGCGCTAAATGACCCTGCCTGTGCAGCTGTCTTCTTTTAGACCTCGCCTGCTCGACGCCGTCAAAGACTACTCACAAGAGCGCTTTTTCAAAGACGCCGGCGCAGGGATCACTGTCGGTATCGTCGCGCTGCCGCTAGCGATGGCGTTTGCCATTGCCTCTGGACTTCAACCTGAAGCCGGTATCTGGACGGCCATCATGGCCAGTGCGCTGGTGTCCTCACTGGGCGGTTCGGCGGTGCAGATCGCCGGTCCGGCAGGTGCCTTCATCGTCATCGTTTACGGCATTTTGGAACGCTATGGTCTGGCCAATCTGCTCATCTCCACGGCTTGCGCTGGCGTGCTGATGTACCTGTTGGGATTATTCAAACTCGGCACACTCGTGCGCTATGTGCCGGTCAGCATCGTGGTGGGGTTCACCAAAGGCATTGCCGTGCTGATTGCCCTGTCGCAGGTGAAAGATTTTCTGGGTCTGCGCGTGGACAAAATGCCGGCAGATTTTTTCTCACAAATCGGCGTTATTGGCAGCCAGTTAGGGACGACCAATCTTTACGCCTTGGGTCTGGCGCTGACCTGCCTGATAGGTCTTTTCGTCTGGACGCGGCTATTCCAAGTCTTGCATCAAGTCGAGGGATTACCGACCGATCGCGTCACGCGGTTGACCTCCCGCATGCCCGGCCCGATTGTCGCGTTGATCAGCCTAACGATCTTGGCCTACGCAGCCAGTTTCCCAGTCGAGACCATCGGCTCACGCTTTGGCGGCATTCCGCAAACACTGCCCGTCTTTGCCCTGCCCGACTTTTCATGGGACACGGTGCGACTGCTGTTCGCACCGACACTCACCATCGCCCTGCTCGGCGCGATTGAATCGCTGCTGTGCGCCCGTGTTGCTGATCAAATTTCGGGCCTGCCACGGCATGACCCGAATCAGGAACTGATGGCGCAAGGACTGGCCAATTTTGTGGTGCCATTTTTTGGCGGCATGCCGGCCACCGGCACCATTGCCCGAACGGTGACCAATGTGCGGGCTGGCGCGACTTCACCGATTTCCGGATTGGTGCACGCCCTCACCCTCGTGGTGATCGTGCTGCTGGCTGCGCCGCTGGCCGCGCATGTGCCGCTGGCGGTCCTAGCAGGCGTCTTGATGTACATGGCTTGGAACATGGGTGAGTGGCGCGAATTGGTGCACTTTCGTCAATACAGCACCCACTACAAACTGCTCATGCTCGGGACGTTTTTCCTGACCGTGGTGTTTGACCTGACGGTGGCGCTACAAGTCGGGCTGATTCTGGCGTGCGTCTTGTTTGTCAGGCGGATGAGCTCGTTGTTTCGCGTGGTCGAGACCTCCCGGGATGCCGAATCGGCCAGCTTTCAACTTTACGGCGCCTTGTTTTTTGGGGCAGTGGCCAAGATCGACCCGATCCTGACTGCGGTCGAAACCGCGCCACAAGGGCTGGAAATCCGGCTTGACTTGCAATCGCTGCAGTCGCTGGACCACTCCGGCTTAGAGGCGCTGGAACAACTCCACAAGGCGGTCGTGATGCGTGGCGGACGACTCGTCATGACTGGACTGAACGCCCAACCACGGGAAACCATGGTGCGCGCCGGTTTTCTTGCCAAGGTCGAGGCCGCCATCCCCTAAAATGCTCGTCAAAGGTATCCGACATGTCCATTTTTCGCCGCCCCGACTACACCTCAGAAGTGACTCAATTCATTGACACCCTGAAGGCCAAAAAACCAACGCTTGAAGCTGAGCAGCGCCAAGGCCGCGCGATCTGGTGGGACCAGAAGATTGACCGCAGCGCAGAGCAGGACTACCTAGATGCCCGCGTGGCGCAGCAGTCTTACGTCTACCAGACTGGCCAGCACCCGAACGGAAAATAATGGGTTCGCCTGCAGACCTGCCACTTCACAGCGACCAGTCGCTGCTGCCTGCAGGTCTTAACGACATGTCTGGCATGCCCGGAGTGATTGACCAGGTGGCTCTGGCCCGCCTGTATGGCGAGCCTTTGTTTGCGATGCCGCACGACCTTTACATCCCACCGGATGCACTGAAGGTTTTTCTGGAGGCCTTTGAGGGCCCGCTGGACTTGCTGCTCTACCTGATCCGCAAGCAAAACTTCAATATTCTGGACATCCCGATGGCGGCGGTCACGCGGCAGTATCTGGCCTATGTCGATGAAATCCGCTCAACCAATCTGGAGTTGGCAGCCGAGTATTTGCTCATGGCGGCGATGCTGATCGAGATCAAATCGCGGATGTTGCTGCCACCCAAGAAAACGGCTGAAGGCCATGAGGCTGAAGACCCGCGCGCTGAACTGGTACGGCGTCTGCTGGAGTATGAGCAGATCAAACTGGCAGCGCACCAACTCAACGACATTCCCCAGTTCGGCCGAGATTTTTTACGTGCCCAGGTGTATGTGGAGCAAGCCCTGCAACCACGCTTTCCAGACGTCAGCGTGGTCGACCTGCAAGATGCTTGGCGCGACATTGTCAAACGGGCGCGGCTGGTGCAGCACCATGTGATCACCCGAGAGGAACTCAGCGTGCGCGAGCACATGAGCATCGTGCTGCGTAAATTGCAGGGCAGCCGCTTCGTTGAGTTTGAAGACCTGTTTGACACCACGCGCGGCATGCCCGTGTTGGTGGTCACCTTCATCGCCATGCTGGAGTTGTGCAAAGAGGGGCTGATCGACGTCACGCAGGCTGAAGCCTTCGCCCCCATTTACGTTCGACTGGCCTACACGCCCGCTTGAAGCCGGTCAATGGCAGGCGCTGGCCGTCGCATGAAGCCCTTTCAACAACGAAGCAGATCAACCATTGCGTATTCACGGAGCCCAAATGACTCAAGACACAGCAAAACTGTCCACCGACAATTTGGCATCCGCCTACGGGACCTTGCCGCCCGCTTCAGCGCCGGCTCAGCGTAAACCCGTCAGCCTGCCACGCATCCGCGAGATGCACCAGCATGGGGAAAAAATCACCATGCTGACGGCCTACGATGCGACCTTTGCCGCCGTGGCTGACGCGGCCGGCATCGAATGCATTTTGGTCGGCGATTCGCTTGGCATGGTCTGTCAAGGTCTGACCAGCACCGTCGGCGTGTCTCTGGAAACCATGCGCCACCACACCGAATGTGTAGCCAACGGCCTGCGCCGCTCACAGGCCACCGCCTGGCTGATCGGCGACCTGCCCTTCGGCAGTTACCACGAGTCGCGTGAGCAGGCTTTTCGCAGTGCCAGCGTGCTCATGCAAGCCGGTGCGCACATGGTCAAGTTAGAGGGCGGCGGCTGGACCACCGACACCGTGCGTTTTCTGGTGGAGCGCGGCATTCCGGTCTGCGCCCACCTCGGGCTGACGCCGCAAACCGTACATGCACTGGGCGGCTACCGGGTGCAAGGGAAAACCGGCGAATCAGCGGCTTTATTAAAGCAACACGCGCATGAGCTGCAAGACGCCGGCGCAGCCATGGTCGTGCTCGAAATGGTGCCGGCCGCCGTTGCCTCGGCCCTGACCACCGAACTCACGCGCTGCGCCACCATCGGCATTGGTGCGGGCAAAGACACTGCCGGTCAAGTGCTGGTGCTGCACGACATGCTCGGCATCAACCTCGGCAAAATGCCGCGCTTTGTGCGTAATTTCATGGACGACGCCGGCAACGTACGGGGTGCCATGGAGGCCTATGTCAAAGCCGTGAAAGAAGGCAGTTTTCCGGTTGACGCCCTACACGCTTGGTAAATTCTCACTTTTCAATCACTCTGGCTTCTAGGATTTTTTGATGCATATCGTTCACACCATCGCCGACCTGCGCCAGCACCTCAGTGCTTATCGGTGCCCGGCTTTCGTGCCAACCATGGGCAACCTGCATGACGGTCATATCGCGCTGGTCAAACAGGCCACTGCATTGGGCGACGTCACCGTGTCCAGTATTTTTGTCAACCGCTTGCAGTTTGCGCCGCATGAAGACTTCGACAGCTACCCACGCACTTTAGACGCCGATGCAGAGCGCCTCAAAGAGGCTGGCTGCAACGTGCTGTTTGCACCCCGCGAAAAAGAGTTGTACCCAGAGCCGCAAACCTACAAGCTGCACCCAGAGTCGGGGCTGGCAGACATTTTGGAAGGGCACTTCAGGCCCGGCTTTTTCATTGGTGTCAGCACCGTCGTGCTGAAGCTTTTTTCATGTGTTTTTGCTGGCAAGCCGGAAGGTGTCGCAGCTTTTGGCAAGAAGGACTACCAGCAGGTCATGGTGATTCGCCGCATGGTTCAGCAATTTGCCTTGCCGATCGAGATCGTCACCGGTGAAACGCAACGTGCGGACGATGGCTTGGCTTTGTCTTCCCGCAACAATTACCTCAGCCCAGCGGAGCGCGCAGAAGCGGTGCAACTCTCGATGGCGCTGACCGCTTTGGGGCATGCCGCCATAAACGTTCAAGCGGCTGACCTGCCTGCACTCGAAGCGGCTGCCATGCAAGCGCTGGCGCGGCGCGGATGGAAGCCAGATTACCTGACAGTGCGCAAGCGATCCGACTTGCTGAGCCCGCACCCGCAAGCTGGACCGCTGGGCACCGAACCCTTGGTGGTTCTGGGCGCAGCCAAACTCGGCATGACGCGGTTGATCGACAACCTAGAAATTTGAGCTCCAAGCCGAGACTTCAGCCCTGTTCAACTGTCGCGTTTCGCTCCATCAGTGACGCGACAGCCTGCAAGGGGGTCACTTCGCCGTCCAGCAAGGCCACAACGGCTTCGGAAATCGGCATTTCAATGCCGAGCACCTTGGCTCGCTGCACCACCGTCCGAGCGCAATAAGCGCCTTCGGCGACATGGCCTAATGAAGCCACTGCCTGGGCCAGCGTTTGACCTTGTGCCAGCAACAAACCGACTTGGCGGTTGCGGCTCAAGTCACCGGTGGCGGTGAGCACCAAGTCGCCCAAACCCGACAAACCGGTGAACGTTTCCATTTGCGCGCCAAGGGCCACGCCAAGCCGGCTCATCTCGGCCAAGCCTCGGGTGATGAGCGCTGCCCGGGCGTTCAGACCCAGCTTCAAACCATCGCAAAAACCTGTCGCAATGGCCAGCACGTTTTTAACGGCACCACCCACTTCAACACCAATGATGTCGTCGCTTGCATAGACCCGCAATGTGTCGCTGTGAAAAGCCTCGACCAACGCCGCCCGCACATCCGCATGTTCACTGGCCGCGACCAAGGCCGTCGGCTGACCGGCAGCCACTTCACGCGCAAAACTGGGGCCGCTCAGAACGCCGGTTCGCAAGTCTGGTGCGACTTGCGCGCGGATCTCATGAACCAGTAAACCAACACTCTCTAAGACCGCAGCTTCACCATTAGCAGCCCCTACAGTGCCAGCCAGCGGCGCCTCAAAGCCCTTGCTCAGCCAAGCCACCGGCACACGCACTTGGGCCTGCTGCAACCGCTGAAAAATGCTGCGAACGCCCGCAATGGGCGTGGCGACAACGATCAAATCTTGTCCGCCGAGAGCGGCCTCTAAAGAGGCTTCAGAACCGCCCAGCACGTGCAAACCAGGCACCAGGGTGATGCCTGGCAGATAGCGCTGGTTCTGCCGGGTCGACAGAACAGCCTCGACCAAGGTCGCATTTCGGGCCCACAACGACACCTCATGCGCCGCTTGTCCAGCCACCCATTTGAGACTGGCCGACACAGCCAAGGCCGTACCCCAGGCGCCAGCGCCGATGACAAGAATTTTCATGCCAAGCCCTGCCCTGCAAGCACGCGACCATTCAAGGGCAGGAATGTCATCAAAGCTTAAACAATGATCTGTGGCGCAGCCTGTGCAGCTGCATCGGCTTGCTGTTGCAGGAACATCGCCTGAAAGTTGATTTCAGCCAAATGCACAGGCGGAAAGCCGCCGCGCTGGATCACATCGGCGACGTTGCCACGCAAATAAGGGTAGACGATTTGTGGGCAGGCGATGCCGAGAATGGAGCCGAGTTGCTCTGCCTCAACGTTGCGAACTTCAAAAATGCCGGCTTGCTTGGCTTCCACCAAAAATACCGTTTTCTCATTGATTTTGGTGTGCACCGTGGCAGTCACGGTCACTTCAAAAATACCGTCGGTGACAGGCGATGTTTCGACACCCAGTTGGATGTCGACGCTTGGCTGCTCCGGGTCCAGCAGAATGCCCGGGGAATTGGGCTGCTCCAGCGAGATGTCTTTGAGGTAAACGCGTTGAATCTGGAAAACAGGGTCAAGGTTGGCTTCAGCCATGGTGGTCTTTCAACATACTAAAAATGAAACGCCTGCGGCCTATGAATGGACTGCAAGCTCAAGGATTATGTCCGGGCGATTGGCAAAACAAGCCTCGACAAGCAACAGAAAAATTGCCGATCAAGGCGCGCTCAGCAGCGGCAGCAGACCACCGCGACCGTCTAGGGCCACCAGATCGTCACAGCCGCCCACATGCGTGGCGCCAATGAAAATCTGCGGCACGGTTCGGCGACCGGTGATCTCCATCATTTTTTCCCGCTCCCCTTGCAGCATGTCGACACGGATTTCATTGAGTTCAATGACCCCGCGCTGCTTCAGAAGCGCCTTGGCTTGGATGCAATAGGGGCAGGAGCCCGTGGTGTATATCTTGACGGCTTGCATATTCAGGCCTTTTCGACCGGCAAGTTCGCTTCGCGCCAAGCTTTCAGCCCACCGCTCAGGCTTTGAGCTTGGTCGTAGCCAAGTTTTTTAGCCACCGCGACAGCGCGGGCTGCGCGGGCACCCGCCGGGCACAGGAAAATAATCGGCAGGGCCTTGTTCTTGACCGTGCTGGTCAGCTTGTCTTCGAGCTGTCCAAAAGGAATATTCTTTGCGTTGGCCGCGTGGCCGGCCGCGAACTCATCGGGTTCGCCAACATCAATCATCACGGCTTTTTCACGGTTGATCAATTGCACCGCACCCGCAGCACTGAGGTTTCCGGCGGCCGCACCGCTTGCAATCAAGGGCCAAATTAGCAGGCCGCCCGCAGTCAGCGCCACGGAAATCAGCATCCAGTTGTCGATCAGAAATTTCACTTTTGAACCTTTTAAGTGTTGTGCCGTTGGGCAGTTAATCCATGATTTTAGAATGGTGGGTGAAATAGGCACAGTGAGCCTTCCCCCAAACCCCTGTAAACCGACTTTTCCTAGCGTCCCTCCATGTACAAATTAGTGCTTATCCGCCACGGCGAATCCACCTGGAATCTTGAAAACCGCTTCACCGGCTGGGCCGATGTAGACCTGACGCCGACCGGTATTGCCCAAGCACTGAGCGCTGGCAAACTACTGAAAAATGAGCACTATGAGTTCGACGTGGCCTACACCAGCATGCTCAAGCGGGCGACCCGGACCCTCTGGCATGTGCTCGATGAGATGGACCGGACCTGGCTGCCCGTGGTGCACAGCTGGCGCCTGAATGAACGTCATTACGGTGCGTTGCAAGGCCTGAACAAAGCTGAAACTGCCAAAAAATATGGCGATGCCCAAGTGCTTGCCTGGCGTCGCAGCTACGACGTGCCGCCACCAGCCCTGTCGCCTGACGACGAGCGCTGCGAACGCGATGACCCGCGCTACGCCAAGCTGACCCCAGAACAGGTGCCACTGACGGAATGCCTGAAGGACACCGTGGCCCGGGTCATGCCACTCTGGACAGAATCAATCGCGCCCGCCATCAAAGCCGGCAAGCGCATTGTGATGGCAGCGCACGGCAACTCCATCCGGGCCCTGATCAAGTATCTGGACAACATGACAGACGACGATATTGTGAGCCTGAACATTCCGAATGGCGTTCCACTGGTCTATGAGCTGGACGCTGAACTCAAGCCAATTCGCCACTACTACTTGGGCGACACGGAAGCGATTGCCAAGGCCGCCGCGGCAGTGGCGGCTCAGGGCAAAGGCTGAAGTTAACGAGGTCAAACCCCTGGGAAGCCTGTAACAATTGTTTGAAATAGCGCGGTTTCACCCGACTATTTTGACCTTCGTCAGGTTTACGGCGGAACTGTCTAGCAGGGCTTTTCTCCAAGGTGTATATTGCGTCAGATTCTTGCCTGGGGCCTGTACAGCACATGTTGTAACGCCTTTGGGACAAGGCCAAAGAAGGTGTTTTTTATGGGTCAAAAACTCAAGATAGCTGGCTGGATTTCGATAGGTGCCGTTGCTGGCGCGTTGACCACTGTGCAATTACAGGCAGTAGCGCGTGGCGGAATGGCGCCACTGCCACTCGAAGAATTGCAACAACTCGCCGCTGTTTTTGGCATGGTCAAAAGCGACTATGTCGAGCCCGTTGATGAAAAAAAGCTCATCACCGATGCCATTTCCGGCATGGTCGCCAGCTTGGACCCACACTCTGTTTATTTCGACAAGAAGTCCTTCAAAGAATTCCGCGAAGGGACCAGCGGCCGGTTCGTCGGCGTGGGCATTGAGATCAGTCAAGAGGATGGACTCGTCAAGGTGGTCTCGCCCATTGAAGGTTCGCCCGCCGACCGGGCCGGCCTCAAACCGAACGATCTGATCACCAAGATTGATGACAGCATCGTCAAAGGCATGAGTCTGAATGATGCAGTCAAAAAAATGCGCGGTGAGCCACAGACCAAAGTCATGCTGACGATCTTCCGCAAAGACGAAAATCGCACGTTCCCGGTGTCCATCACGCGTGAAGAAATTCGAACCCAATCGGTTCGCAGCAAAGTCATCGAACCCGGCTACGCATGGATTCGCCTGAGTCAGTTCCAGGAGCGCACTGTGGACGATTTCGCCACCAAGCTGGAACAGATTTACAAACAGGAACCCAACCTCAAAGGCTTGGTGCTTGATCTGCGCAACGACCCGGGCGGTTTGCTTGACGCGGCTGTGGCCGTGTCGGCCGCCTTCTTGCCGGAAAACGTCACGGTGGTGTCGACCAACGGGCAGCTCTCCGAAAGCAAGTTCACTTACAAGGCTTCACCCGCGTTTTACGCGCGTCGCGGTGCTGACCCGCTCAAACGTCTGCCGGCTGCATTGAAATCCGTGCCGTTGGTGGTACTGGTCAATGAGGGCTCTGCTTCGGCCAGTGAGATCGTGGCAGGCGCATTGCAAGACTACAAACGCGCCACCATCATGGGCAACCAGACCTTTGGCAAGGGTTCTGTGCAGACGGTTCGTCCGCTCGGCCCAGACACCGGTCTAAAGCTCACCACCGCACGTTATTTCACGCCCAGCGGCAAGTCGATTCAAGCCAAAGGCATTGTTCCTGACGTGATGGTCGATGAAACGCTGGAAGGCAGCCCGTTTGCCGCGCTTCGCACGCGTGAAGCGGATCTGGAAAAACACCTGAACAGTGGCCAAGGTGCTGAAGTGAAAGATCCCGGTCGCGAAAAAGCCCGAGAGGAAGCCATGAAACGGCTTGAAGAAGAATCGCGCAAGACGCCAGAACAACGCCGCCCACCAGAGTTTGGTAGCGCCAAGGACTTCCAACTGATCCAAGCCATCAATCACCTCAAGGGCAGCCCCGTCATGATCAGCAAGACCATGGTTGAACGCAAGGACGAGAAAAAAGAAAACTAAGCGTCGCCTTGGCCCGCCTTAGCCGGTCTCTGCTCTGACACTATGAATGACGCACAGTTACTGCGCTACTCCCGGCATATTCTGCTGGATGACATTGGCATTGACGGGCAAGCACGGCTGCTAGGTTCTCATGCGCTGATCATCGGTGCAGGCGGGCTGGGTTCACCCGCTGCCCTCTATTTGGGGAGCGCTGGTGTCGGGCGCATCACGGTCGTCGACCATGACCGCGTCGAAGCCACCAACCTGCAACGGCAGGTCGCCCACACCATGGGGCGCATCGGCCATTTCAAAGCGCTGTCGATTGCTGAGGCCATTGCACAGATCAATCCCGACGTACAGGTCACCGCCGTGACGCAACGTGCCAACGACGAACTGCTGAACGATCTGGTTCAACATGCCGATGTGGTGCTCGACTGCACTGACAATTTTCAAACCCGCCACGCGATCAACCGAGCCTGTGTGCAGCATGCCAAACCGCTGGTGTCTGGCGCGGCCTTGCAACTCGATGGCCAAGTGTCGGTCTTTGACGCACGCCAGCCATCTGCGCCCTGCTATGCGTGCCTGTTTCCGGAGGCTGAGGCGCCTGAGGAAACCAACTGCGCCACCATGGGCGTCTTTGCCCCGCTGGTGGGCATCATCGGCAGCATGCAAGCAGCAGAAGCATTGAAGTTGCTGTGCGGCTTCGGTGAGTCTCTTGCGGGCAGGTTGCTGATGCTGGACGCTCGGCACATGAGCTGGGCAGAAATGGGTGCGCGGCAGCAACCCGATTGCAAGGTCTGCGGCCATTCTTAGTCGGCCTTGGTGGCCCTTGAAACTCGAGCTTTGAGTTTTGAAAAGATGCCGTATTCCCGCTGCTGTAGAGCGAACATTTTCTTATTTGGACAACATCTTGAAAACTGTAGGAGTTGCCCTACACACTCGGCGCCGAGTCACTGTCAGAATTCATCAGCGATACATTACGAAACACGAATTCTCCCCAAAGGCTCATAGCAGGTGCTTTTCTAAAAACGGAAGGCATCTGAAACTCAGCCGTCAGGATGACTGGACCTCAAGTGAGATTGAAGACTTTTATTGTCGAAGACAACGCCACGATCAGAGAGAACCTGATCGACACCCTCGAAGAGCTGACCTGCGTCCAAGCAGTTGGCACGGCGGAAACCGAACTCGAAGGCCGGCAGTGGCTCACCCAAAATAAGAATTTGTGGAACTTGGCCATCGTTGACCTTTTTCTTCAGCAAGGCACCGGGCTCGGGGTTCTGGAGGCCTGCCAAGGTCGCCGCGCAAATCAAAAGGTCATTGTGCTGAGCAACTACGCTACTGCAGACATTCGTCTGCGTTGCGCCCAGTTGGGTGTGGACGCTGTCTTCGACAAGTCCAATGAAATTGACGCCTTGGTGACCTACTGCCTTGAGCAGTGTCAGCATTCCAAGGACTAACGCTGTCAGTCGATCAACTTGTTCTTGAGCGCGTAATAAGTCAAATCGCTGTTCGAGGAAAGGCTCATCTTTTCCATCACGCGCGTGCGGTAAGTGCTCACCGTTTTAACACTCAAAGACAGCGCCTTGGCGATGTCTCCGGCGGTTTCGCCCTTGGCGAGTTTGAGGAAGACTTGGAACTCCCGCTCCGACAATTGTTCATGCGCCGCGATGTCGTGAGGCCGATTGAGTTGCTGTGCCAGCAATTCCGCAACGCCCGGTGTGATGTAGCGCTTCCCAAGAGAAATGACGCGAATGGCGTTGACAATCTCCATCGGATCGCACTCTTTATTCAAGTAGCCACTGGCACCTTGGCGAATCAAGTTCACCGCGTAATGTTCTTCTGGATAACCACTCAAAATAAGGATCCCAACATCCGGCGCCTTGGCGCGAATCATGGCCAAGGCATCGATACCGCTTTGCCCGGGCATGGACAAGTCCATCACCAAGATATCCAATTCGACGTTGCGCACGAGATCAATAGCTTCCCGGCCGCTGGCGGCTTCACCCACAACCCTCAGGTCGACATGGTCGGAGAAGAATTGCTTGAGTCCAGAACGAACAATCGCATGGTCGTCAACAATACCGATTTTTATCATTTCATGGTCTTTCCAGTGAATCTATTGTGTGCGGCATTGCCACGCTTTTTTAAGCTGGTCATTGGGAAATATTTAAATTATCACAATATTCCATTATTGACGAATAATTCATCGAAATTAAATGGGAGGCCACGTTGAAGCAGTTATCAATACCAAAGATGGTGATCAGCTTGCCGCTCGCCATCCTTGGAGCGGCCATATTGATCACGATCAATGAAGCCAGTTTTCACGCGTCCACGGAAGCCACCCGGAAGATAGAACTTGCCGAGTCTGCGCGTCAGTCAGTAGGCCAACTGATGCACACCATGTTGGATGCGGAGACGGGAACACGTGGTTTTTTACTCACTGGCGATGAAAAATACCTCCAACCCTACGAGAGAGCACTGACTAAACTCGGACAAGATCTAGCCCAATTGCGCCAGAGCTTGTCCGACCAGCCGGAAGATTTGGCCGAGTTCGAATTGATGGCGCTGTACATCAGCCGAAAACAGAGCGAAAACGACTTAAGCGTGCGCATGCGAAAAATCGGTAACGATGACGCTTGGAAGTTCATGTTGACGACAGACGTCGGCAAGAAAAATATGGATGCCATTCGGCTGCAGTCTGAAAAACTCATGACATCCAGCAGCGCGAAAATGCAGGCCGCCCACAGTCAGATCAACCACTCACTGCTGCTCTCGCGCATCGGCATTGCCGCTATCACCTTGGCCGGGTTGCTGGCTTTCTACATGTACTTGCTCCAAACGGAGGCCCTGCTAGCGGCGGGTACGAGGGAGAAGCTATCGCTCAAAAATGAGCGCGACCGACTGGAAGCACTGGTGCGCGACCGCACTGCCAAACTGGCCAAATTGGCCACCCACCTTCAGGAAGTTCGAGAAGACGAACGCGGTCACCTCGCGCGTGAGTTGCACGACGAACTCGGCGCGCTGCTAACCGCAGCCAAGCTCGATGTAGCACGCATCAAGTCACGTCTGGGCAACGGATTACCGGAAGCCAACGAGCGGCTTGAACATCTGGTCAGCACCCTCAACAGCGGCATTGCTCTGAAGCGCCGCATTGTCGAAGACTTGCGTCCATCCTCGCTGTCACACCTAGGTCTGGTGGCATCGCTTGAAATACTGACGCGTGAGTTTGCCGATCGTTCTGGGATTGAGATTAAAACTGCGCTTGCACCGGTTGAATTGGGCGGCTCGGCTCAACTCACGGTGTATCGGCTGGTGCAGGAGTCACTCACCAACATGAGCAAATACGCCAAGGCTACCCATGCCGACATCACGCTGCGGAACAACGATGACCACGTCATCATTGAAGTCAGCGATGACGGGCAAGGTTTTGACACCGACAAGGTCGCAGCCACCAGCCATGGGCTGGCTGGCATGCGACACCGTGTAGAAGCCGCAGGCGGTCAATTGTTCATTGAATCCAGCCCTGGCAAGGGCACCCACATACGCGCCAACTTGCCAAAGACACGCTGAGGTTCACCACGCCTGCGCGCCCGTGACCGCGCCAGCAAGTCCCCGTCCTACAGGGCCTTGACACATCCACTGACAAAGTGACCCGCGGCTAGCCGATGAAGCTCATCACAAGAGCTCCCTAAACTGGTAGTCAGACGTTGGAAGAAGCATCCCCCGGATCGGGTCGGATGAGTCGGCGTCGGCTGAAAAAGCTTTTACGACACCCATCGTGGAGCGGCTTTGTTTCATCACTCAACCCAAAGGATCAATCATGACCCCCAACAATTCCGGAACACAAAGCGCACGCAGTACGCGAGATGAAGCTCTGCAGGCAACGGTACAAGCGACGGAACTCACACGCAGCTATGCAAAAGAAGCTCTCGACCAAGCCGAAGACAAGATCCGTGAGTTACGTGGAAGCGTCGACCCTATGGTCGACAAACTGGCGGACACCGCCCAAAAGCTGGCTCGCCAAAGTATGGACATGGCGACTGAAGCCAAGCACAAAGCTCAAGAATCCTTGGCCCGGTATACCGATGTCACCACTAAATACGTCAGCGAGCAACCATTGCGATCGGTGCTCATTGCAGCCGCGGTAGGCGCTGCTGTCGCACTGCTGGTGACTGCCGCCCGTAGCAATAAACGCTATTGAACTACCTTTAGCCTCCTGTAAGCCCTTTTATGCTTCACCCACTTTTCGCTACGCTGATCAAACGCCCAGATCTCATCGCTGATCACGTTTCGGCTTATCTCGCGCTGATCGCTCAGGAGAGTTCTGGGCTGACGGCGGACTGGGTTAAGCGAGGGTTGGCTTGGGCACTTGTTGTGTTGGGGGCCTTGGTGACTGTGGTTTTTTCTGGTGTAAGCCTCATGCTGGGCGCTCTGAATCAATTCCATTGGGTCTTGGTGGCCGTTCCAGGAGCGGTATTGCTACTGACATTGCTGGCTTTTTCGAGAGCAAGGACACCTATCCAGAGTGACCGCTTCACCGAGCTCAAGTCACAAATGAACAGCGATTTACGCGCCCTGCGCGAGGCCGCAGAATGAATCTAACCCCACAGCAGCGTTTGGCCACCAGCCGACGTGCGATCGTGCAGAGCATGCACAGGGACCATCAGGAGCATCGCAGCGATGACATGCCGGACAGTCCGACAACACACACCGACGATGGGGATGAGACGATCGAAGGCGAATCCAACTCGACTCGCTCGGCTCGCCCCCACTCATCTGGTTTGAATGGACTCTGGCGCACGGTGCGACGTACCGCGTCGACTTGGTGGCAATCGCATCCAGCGCATCTGGCAGTCGATGTGGTGCATCCCATGATCGAAAAATATGCGCAGGCTAATCCGTTGAAATTGCTGGGTGTGGCTGCAGCCGTCGGCGCTGTCGTGGTGATCGCAAAACCATGGCGACTTATTTCCGTTACCGGCTTGGTGGTTGCGGCCTT
>Ga0208916_10000709_pt1 | contig 15101 bp, 28 predicted proteins | sample DEB19_08_DNA_5_FD_184523 | JGI IMG/M metagenome (GOLD analysis project Ga0208916, IMG submission 184523) | Aqueous microbial communities from the Delaware River and Bay under freshwater to marine salinity gradient to study organic matter... | ecosystem: Environmental > Aquatic > Marine >... | reverse complement strand
TATCAAAAGAGCAGAGTGTATTTTTAGACAATGCAGCGAATTTAGGTGCGTTCGCCTGCATTGCTTATGGCTGGAAAGCAGCGTTCACAGCTTTTGAAGATTGCATTAAAAAGCCGCATTAAGCGGCTCTTACAATATTATAAAAAGTTTTCGCACTTGAGATAAACTTAATCAATAGCTCAGACCAGTATTGCCAGTTTTCAGAAACTTCTACAATGATGCTTTTGATATACGCAAGTACCCAATCACGCTTGCTTCTGCCATCCATTCCACTTGATCGCTCTTGAATTGCGTCCATTGCTCTAGCCGTTTCAAGATAGATTTCATATCCCGCCGTGCCTGCATCAATGACGCTTGCTGCTACTTTTTCGATGTTCATACATTGTATCCTGTCAACATAACTCGGTACTCGCCATTCGGCATGGATTTAGACTCTAAGACCTTTCCATCGGGATTGCGCAATCTACTGTGATTATAGTTAAAAACGGCTGATATGACTTGCCCTCGTTTGTATGACGATTCAATAAAGATCGTATCCCCAACAGCAACCAGGCTGTTAAAACGATCATCAAATAACGCTTTATTCGCCATTAAAGTTTCCCTTTATGAAATTAAATCTTGACTTAGTTTAGCATTGTGCTAACTTTAGTTCAAATTTAATCAATCAAGGTTTATTGAAATGAAATACAACTTAATCGCTTTGGCAATTTGGACTTCATTATTTTCTTTTCTTTTTTTTGTATATGCGCTTGCAGATTATCTTAAATTGAATTAGAATTGAGTTACAAACAGGAGATAGTGAAATGCGTGCAGTAGAATTTAATTGGCTAACTAGGGTTGACAACCTTGACTATGACAATAACAACAACGTTTTGAGCTTTTCGCTTGAACTCGACGACTCTTATGTTGTTGGTTATGTTACGCCGTCAAAAATAAAACTTGTTGAATTGATGGTTGATATGAATGTTCAAAATAATATGGACTTTCCTATTAGATTGGTTGACTGCGACGATGTTTGCATTGTAGGTGAGTACAACCAAGTTCACGCAATCAACGGTATGCCGTTCAAATTGACCGCTTACCAGTTTAATGATCTAAACACTTACTTTGAAGAATACTTACTGGAGAATAAAATATGGGCGATTTAGTCGAAGTAAAACAGGATGACGCACTAAGCGTCATCCGCAACATGGTAACAAGCGGTAACTTTGATGTTTCGGTTGCTCGTGAATTGCTAGAAATGCAAAAAGACTTCATGAAGCAGCAATCTATCATTAATTTTAATAATGATTTTTCTTTGATGTCGAAAGAAATTCCAGTGATTGCGCATACCAAAAAGTCATACAGCACGACTTACACGCCGTACGAAGATATTGTGAAAGTCACACAGCCGATTCTATCAAAATATGGTTTTAGTATTTCATTCAGCAATGAGCAGTCAAATGTTGACTCAATCAAAGTTATTTGTACGCTCATGCACAAGGATGGACATAGCGTCAGCACGTCGCTTGAGTTGCCAACAGAAGCGGTTACAAAAGGCATGAATAAGATGCAAGCGATTGGTGCAGCAAACAGCTACGGCAAGCGTTATGCATTATGCGGAATCCTGAACATTGCAACGACTGGAGAGGATTGCAATAACGGCTTTGCAACGAATGCAAAAACGGCGAAACCAGCGATTAACGGCGATCAACTAAGCAAGGCATTAAAGGCGATTAGCGAGAATAAATATACGCTTGAAAAACTCTTTTCAAGTTACGAATTGACGATTGAGCAGCATGTTGAGGTAGCGAAAAATGTTACTATTTAGAGCGTCAGAAATTGGTGAGATCATGGCGTATCCTGATAAGGATACCTTGCCAAAAGGTGCAATGACTTTTTTGCAGAACAAGGAAAGTCAGATCATTTTAGATTGGCGAGATTATGTCGAAACCGACGCAATGATGAAAGGCATCGAGTGCGAGGATGTCAGCATTGCCTTATTTAATGAGGTCACAGGTAACTTCTATTTCAAGAATGCCGAGCGAAAAGAGAACGGCGTGATTACAGGCGAGTGCGATATTTTCGATGAAGAAAACAGCATCATTTGGGATATTAAAAGCTCATACAGCAAAAAGACACATAAGATGCGCATTGATGTTAAGGACAATAAAACCTATTTTTGGCAGTTGGTTTCTTATGCGATCTTGTGGAATACAGAAAATGCAGGGCTTGCACGCTGCCTAGTTGATACGCCTGAGTACTTAATCAATCAATACAAAGATGATATAGAGTGGCATCTTGTTTCAGATATAGAGCCAAAAAAACGGCTTGCAATGGCATCTATGCAGGTAACGGTTGAGCTGAAAGAACAGCTTATGAATCGAGCTAAGTTGGCGCAAAACAAACTTTTAGAAATGATCGGAGAATGGTAATGCAGGAATTAATTCAAAAAATCGAGCAATGGGCGCATGATAGAAATATCATCAATGGCTCAAAGCCGATTGATCAGGCAATGAAGTTATTTAGTGAGTTTGGCGAGCTTGCGGACAACGTAGGCAAAGGACGTGATTGCCGAGACGACATTGGGGACTGTGCAGTAGTGTTAATTATTATGTGCGCTCAAATCAACTTTGATTTTAATAGTTGCAAGGATGTTGAATTTTGTGAGGGTATAACAACAAAACAAAAAGTAATTGAATTAATGACTTCACTAAGTGCTTTTGCTTACAACTGTGATCAACATCGAGATATTAGAAGTGGTTTGTTTGAAAGCGTGTCTGCATTAAAGTTGATTTGCATTGATCTAGGTTGCACCTTGGAGGAATGCGTCCAAATCGCTTATGACGACATAAAAGATCGACGTGGACACATGAAAAACGGCGTATTTATTAAAGAATCTGATTTGGAGTAGTTAAAATGCTAGACCTATTTTTTAAGCACTTGGATTTTATCAAGTTTGATGGAAACCGAGAGATGCAGGACGATAAGTTCATCGACCCGATTATACAAAAGCATTGGCGATCTTTTCAGGCAACATACCGAAAAGGCTATATTGATGCGTGCAATAAAATTGGCGTTATTGCCGTTCAGGAGATCGGGAAATGACCGTTATTGCGATCATCTTCATCTTTTTGTTTACGCTATTGTTGCAGAAAGCCATTAATGATAAAGGTAATAAGTTGCGCATTGTTCTTATTCTTCTTATTTCGGGATTGATAATGTTCTCTTTTATTTTGCTGCATTATGCTTTGGCGAATATTTAAAACCCCTTTGACTGCCTAATGGTGGTCTTTTTTTTGGTTTTAAAATATGTAGTTAAAAGTGCTATACTGAATAAAATTGATTAGCTAGGGGCTAAGATGAGTGAAGTTCAGGGCGTAGGGCGTCCGAGAGCAATTGAGAGTCCTCAAGATTTTGAAGAACAAAGCATGAATTATATTGAATGGGTTAAAAACAATCCTGTTCTTAAAACGATTACGGCTGCATTTCAGGGTGATATTTCATATAAGAAAGTACCTCATTCCCGACCAATGACGCAATATGGTTGGGCTACTCATTTAGGGATAGGTCTATCAACCCTTAAAGATTATGGAAACCGTCCTGAATTTTCGGCTATCTTTGATAGATTATCTAATTTGATGACATCATGGAATATTGATGGGGCTACTTGTGGCGACCTTAATGGAACTATCGTTGCTAGAATTGAACGTCTTGCGGATAAGGTTGAGCAAACGGTTGATGCTAAGGTTCAAGTCGATCTTATGTCAGAGTTGATTAATGAGATCAGCGAATAATGCAGCTAGATGACAAGCTAAAAACAAGACTTAAAAGTAGATTTTGGCGTTTAAATAATCTTTATTACATCACCGACAAGGATGGCAATAGAGTTAAGTTTAAGATGACCAATGAGCAGCTAGAATACTTTGAAAACAAGCATAGCCGCAATATCATCTTAAAGGCTCGTCAGCTTGGATTCACTACAGAAGAATGCATTATGCAGCTTGACGCTGCTATCTTTATGAATAAACGCTGTGCAATGATCGCTCATAAACTTTCGGATGCCATGCGATTGTTTCGTGAAAAGATCAAATATGCTTATGAAAATCTGCCTGAGATTATCCGTTTAGCCAATCCATTAGAAAACCTCACCAAAGAAGAAATCGTTTTTATCAAAGGCGGTTCGGTTTCTATCTCTACGTCATTTCGTGGTGGTACGCTTTACTCATTGCATGTATCAGAGTTCGGCAAGATATGCGCAAAGTATCCCGATAAAGCAAGGGAGATCGTGACAGGTGCTTTTGAATCGGTAGGACTTGGCGGAACGATTACGCTTGAATCAACGGCAGAGGGCAGAAGCGGATACTTCTTTGACTACTGCCAAAGTGCGGAAAAATTAAAAATTCAATGCAGGGATTTAAACATTCTTGACTGGAAATTCTTTTTCTTTTCATGGTGGCAGAATCCGAAATATGCGATTGAATCTAGCGATGAAATACCACAGCGTCTAGTTGGTTACTTTGAAGAACTTGAAGATAAGCACGGCATAAAAACAACAAAGCAGCAGCAACATTGGTACGCAAGCAAAGAAAAAACACTGGGAGAAGATGTTAAGCGTGAATATCCCTCTATTTCATCGGAAGCGTTTGCCCAATCAATTGTTGGTGCTTATTACGCCAAGCAATTCAAGAAAATATATGCTGATGGCCGTATATGCAAGCTGCCTGAGAATGATCATGCCTTAGTTTGCACAGCTTGGGATATTGGTGTTGGTGATTCAACGGTTATTTGGTTCTTTAAGATTATCGGAGATCAAATACACGTCATTGATTATTACGAGAACTCAGGGGAGGGCTTGCGGCATTATATGGGCGTTCTTAAAAGCAAAGGTTACAGCTATGATAAAAGCGGACATTATGCGCCGCACGATATTATGAACAAGGAGTTCGGCTCAGATGCCAAGTCACGCTTTGATTTAGCGAGAGAGGGTTATGAAATTGATGGACAAAGATATTCTATAAGTTTTCAGGTGTTACCACGTGGCGGCATTGATGATGGTATTGAACAAGTCCGTGAATTATTGCCTAAATGCGTTTTTGATGAATACAAATGCGAAGAAGGTATTTCGCACCTAGAAAACTATAGAAAAGAATGGGACGATAAGCGAGGGTGTTGGAAAGATAAGCCGTTGCATGATCATACGTCGCACGCTGCCGATGCTTTTCGTTATTTAGCCAATAGTCAGACTAAACGCAAGATCGCAAAAACAACTAAGTTATCTATGCGGAGGTAGTTGACATTAATTCAAAACTAAACTATAATTCAGTTATACACAAACAAACAAGGATTTCAAAATGTACACAGCAGAATTTTTAGAGATGGGTAAGATTGCAGCAGAATCAGCGATTGAAACATTGATTAAAAAAGCAAAAGAAGAAACTGGCAAGACTGTAGGCTTCGATGATATGTTGAATATTATCAAGACTGACGAAGCAACAAATGCAATGTACACAAAATTGGTTATGACTGGCATGAAAATCCAAACAGGCATGATGTCTTGATTGGTAATTGGGAAACAGACAAAAACAAAGCCACTCTAAATGAGTGGCATATTTGTTATAACGCATTGAGCGGCAGAAAGTTCAGTGCAATGTACACAAGCATCGGGTGGATTGTTGACCCATACTGTAGAAAGGATGGCGACGAATTTTTTGTACGAGTTACACATTTTGCGCATTACCCAGCATCTCCTATTTAAGCTATAATCTCCCAAAACATAAGAGATTCAAATAATGGCTGTTAATACTCCAAATGCCGCATATAGCTCGATGATAGATAGATGGCAGACGATGAACGATGTTTGCGATGGCTCGCCAGCGATCAAGCAGCATCCATACAAATACTTGCCTTATCCTGAGTGCGACGACGACTCTAAGCGTTTCATGCAGTATGCGAAGCGTGCCGTATTCTATGAAGTCACAAAAGATACATTGCAGGGGCATATCGGACTAGCCTTTAGTGAGGACCCAACGTTCAGCACTGACGGCATGGACTTCCTGAAAAACAATGCTGACGGCGCAGGGAGGTCAATTTATCAATTGAATCAAATTGCGCTTGACGGTTTGCTAAAGAACGGACGTGGCGGCTTTCTTGTTGATCATCCGAGTGTAGGCGATAATATCTCTAAAGCGCAGGCTGAATCGTTGGGCGTGCGTCCTGTCATTGTTTATTATGACGCTTTGTCGATCATCAATTGGCGTGTAAAAAAGGTCGGTGGTGAGTATCGCTTGTCGCTCGTTGTGTTGAAAGAGGTTGTCAATGTCGTCGATGCTGATGACGAGTTCAAAGACAACTCGGTGAACACTTATCGAGTGTTGCGACTAGATGACGAAAATCGCTATTCGGTGCAGGTTTATAGCGATGAATCGGGGCAGATGATCGCAGGCGATTTGATCTATCCAACACGGCAGGGTAAGACTTGGGATATTATCCCATTCACCTTCTTAGGCTCTCAGGTCAATGATTCAAGCATTAACGATATTCCACTTGAGCCACTGGCTAACTTGAACTTGGCTCACTATCGGAACAGTGCCGAATACGAGGACAGTGCGTTCTTATGCGGCCAGGTGCAGCCGTACATTAACGAGCTAGATGAAGCATGGCGTGATCATTTAGAGCAGCAGGGCGTGAAACTTGGTTCGCGCGATATTCTCATGCTGCCAAGTGGTGCGAGCTTTGGATTTGCTCAAGCCAACCCGAACATGGTCGCCAAAGAAGCAATGGACAGCAAAATGGCACACATGCAGCAATCGGGCGCAAAGGTGCTTGAACAGGCTATTGGTAATAAAACAGCGACACAGGTCGATGAAGAAAAGTCTACACGTAACAGCGTGCTATCGCTTTGTGTTTCTAATCTGAATGAAGCGAACGAATATACATTGAAATGGTGTGCCGACTTCTACGGCGGCGGATACGATGCCAAGTTCACGATTAAACAAGATTTTGCACGTGGTCAAGTGACGCTTGAGGAATTGAAGTTTTACAATGAGCTTGCATTGCAAGAGCGCATTAGTTGGCAGACGTTCCATGAGATTCGCACGACAGGTAAAATTCCTGAAATCGACTATGAAGCCGAGCAACTACTGATCGAGTCGCAAAGGGATGGCATGGCTTGATGCTTTCAGAATGCCACCTTTCGAGGTGGTTTTTTTATAAGAAAAACAAATAAGCATATTATAATTATTTACTGTACATACGTGCGCACTATTGCTATTATTCTTTTATCGAAAAGAACCATTCAGATCAAGGAATTTAAAATGAACAGCAACTATGTAGCAATTCAAGATTTAGATTTAAGCAATGCAACCATCATTGGTCTTAACAACTTATCTGTTAGCGTTGTTGGGTCGGACCTTGTTTGCTATGACTGCTTTGGTCGCGCTGCTGTTAAGTATCCTTTTGATCTGAATAGTCGCCACAGACATATGCGTGGTTTGCCTGAAGAAATCTGTATAGGCGAAAATGGTGATTTAGAAGTCTGGGAAATAGATTGTGAAGACGAGGATTATTTTGGGCCTGAAGATAAATCAGATGAAATACTCGAAGGTTATTCTTATGTTTCAACAATGTATTTCACTCTTGTCATTAAGCATAATTAAGAGGGTTTTATGACCTACGAGCAAAACCGAGTGAGACAGCCAGTTTCACTCCACAAAGTAAAGGACGCTGACATTCTCGTCTACATCAAAGACAAGGAATTCAGCACCTACGTTAAAAAATTGATTCGAGAGGATATGAAGAAATGAGAAGGTTACAAGTGGGCGGATTGGCTTTGATTGTTGGCTATGATAATAGCCCTCATAATTTGGGTGTTACAGTAGAATTAATTGAATTTATGCCTGTTGCTTACTTTGATGATGGGGAAATAAAAACAAATTCATGGTCTGTGTACAGTAAAGATCTAGTTGGTCGGGATGGCATCACCCCATGCCATGAAATGATTTATCGTCAAGAATACCTACAACCTATTGGCGACAAACAAACACAAGATGAATTAAAAATGAATCTTAAAAATCATTCAGATTATTGTATGGAGCAATCGAAATGACAGGCAACTACAAAGACAATCCGATTCTAACTTGTCTTATTTATGCGGTGTTTGGTTTGGTGTTGGGATTTGGTGTGTGGTGGGCGTTATGAATAACAATTACATTATTTTATCTAGTTCTTTAGGATTAGCATTTAAAGGAAAGATTCTTGATTTTATGAGTCAAGAGGATCTAAATTCTATTGCTGAAAATCACCCTGAATTGTATATATATGCAAAAAAAGCCTTTGGGGATGACGGTGATTTAATTATTAGAGATTTAATTCGGTCTAATGTTTTGAGATTTATAGATTTTAAAAACCTTGTTTTAAATTATTTTTGTAAAGATAATAATTTTGATGGTCTTTTGGAGGTTTCATGTGTAGTTGATTTTCTAAGAATAAAGCATTCCGTCACTCAACTTAAAAAAGGAGACTAGAATGATCCTAGTAACTATCGCAATCATCATGGGAATTAACGGAAGTTTGGCTATTTATTGGGGGTTGGTGTGATGAAGAATATGAAAATTAAAGTAGAAAACAACCTTGATGAGATTGTGGTGGAGCTTGAAAGGTTGGGGTATAAAAAACATATATGGGAGCATCTCATAAATACAGGATATGTTGTTGCATTTGAGTCGGGCGTATATACAAATGTGGATTTCAATCCAGTTAATGAAATATATGCCTTAACCACCCTAGCCGAACTAAAGGAGATGAAGAAATGAACATTTTCCTTTTATTCGCCGTCATTATCTCAAGCGATGGCTATGAAAAAATGCAGACAGCAAGTGATATGCAGTTTAAATCAATGGCTGAATGTCAGACTGAATTGAAGTATTACGAAGATACTGCAAAAGTTAAATTCTTTTGCGGTGAATCAGACTTATATTTTAATAAAGAACAGGTGTTTTACTGATGAAAGCCAATGAGTTGGTTGTGCAGTGTGATGACTTAAAGGCAATGGTTCTGAAATCGAGAGTCAGAAAGACAATTCAGTTATAAGTTAAGGAGAGATGAAATGAAATTTAAAGATATGAAAATAGCAATCACGGACGAAACGCATTTAAAAGCAGTTTGTGATGTTTTAAGGTCGATTGGCTATAATGTTTGGGCCGTCGGTCTTGGTGCGTCAAATTGGGTGGTAACTTCAAAAGTAGGCAACGCCACAACATTTGAGTTTGATGCGTGTTCTGATAATACGCTGGTTACTTTATCTGATCTGCTATCAATGCGTGATAAAATGGTGAAAGATAATGCCAAACGTCGAGAATCAGGAATTTAACTTATGCTAGATGCTTTAATACAACACCAGGCAAATGCTTACAGGGCAAGCACGGCTTTGGTTAATGAGATGAGCAAGCAGTTCACGACAGAATCGAATGCTTTTGTTTCGTCCTTGCGTGACATTCTCGATGATCTGACAGAATCAGAAAAACGTGCTTTGACTGCGGGAAAATATAACACGGACAGATTAAAGGATTTTAAACAGGCTTTCGATGATTGGTATGCATCAATCGCCGTGAGCTTGCCTGATCTTTTTGTTGCGTCCGCTGCGGCTTATGTTGCGATTGAAAGCGGATTCATTGCCAAGATTTACGATGGTGCAGCGGATATTACTGCGGACAAGGTTGTAGATCGCTTTAAAACAACGCCAGTTGCGTCAGGTGCGCTGTTTAATGATTTGTTTAAGGACTTAGCACAGGCAGCACGTAACCAAGCCTTATACGCAATTAGAGAGGGCATTAATAGCGGATTGACGAATCAGGAGATCATTGCCGAGCTGCGAGGGAAGCGAACCAAAGTAGGAGATAAGTATATTTATGTCGGCGGCATCGTTGAGCAAACCAAAGACAAGATAGACGCCAATGTCAGAACTGCTAGATCAGCTTTGGCCAATGCTGCTTATAACGACACATTTACGGCACTTGGGTATGAGTATGTAAAGTTTATTTCCACGCTTGATGGCAGAACAACTAAGATATGTGCTTCGTTGTCAAATGAAGTTTACAAGGTATCTGAGCCGCATCCAACGCCGCCGTTACATTTTCGCTGTAGGAGTCTTTTAATTGGCGTAGATCAAGACGGCAAGATAGAGGGCAAGCGTCCGTTCGTTGCTTCTAATAAACCAGTTTCTAAAATACCAAAATCCGAACGTGGCGGCTTAGTTGGTCAGGTCGATGCAAACGTTGGTTTTAAAGAATGGTTTGCCAGGCAAGATAGCTCTTTCCAAAAAGAATGGTTAGGTGATACAAAATTCAGTTTATACCGAGACGGCGGTTATAGCATTGATAAGTTTGTTGATCCGCTCGGCAAAGAATACACGTTGAAAGAGCTACAAGAGCTTGATCAAGAAATATTTAAAAAACTAGGTTTGAATGGGTGATTACATGCAAGAATTAATCGACAAAGTGAACGAAGCACAGCATGCTTTAGGCGTGCCAAAAATAGCATTAAGCGAACTTATCGGATACAGCCGCAACTATCTCTCAAATTTAATCAATCGTGGCTGTAGTGAGCAAAAGCAGAAATATATTATTGATTTGATCGAGCGTGTCATGGCGGGTGAAGTTATTCCGAGTCAGGATGAATTGCTAATGCAAGAGCTTACTCACAGATGCATTCAAACAGGAATCGAGCTAGAGAAAGAACGAAAGAACGTGATTTATTTCAGAGAGTCTTATGTTGAGATGCAGAAAAAGGCTAGTCAATTGAACAAAGAGCTAAAGGCTCAGAAATTCAATACCAATTTTTATTTCTTCTTGGCTTTGGCTTTAGGTATTTTATTGGGAGTGATTTGCTCGTGAATATAGAACGTCAAAAAACGGATGCCATTTTGGACGCTGTAGAAATTCCCGATGGTGCGACGCATTACTGCAAGTCGCATGAAGAATATTTTTGTCTTGAAGATGGCTTGTGGTTTAAATATCTAAATGGTGCATGGTGGCGAGTTAGAATACCACCTTTCGGGCTGACCGATATTTTATAGCCCTAAAACGCCACAGTTTCTCGCTAGTGGCGTTTTTATTTGTTTTTGGTGTCTATCTATTGTCAAGGTACTCAATAGCGTCAGAAAGGCAATTAAAAGCCATTCTCGCACCTCTGTAATTCGTTGCATACTTTCCATTTGGCATTAATCTAACTCTTGAGTCTTTCGGATATTCTCTATTCGGGTCAATGCCTGTTATGTCTTGATAAGATAAGCCACGATTGATAAATGATACTGTCATTTCTTTTATGTCAAACATTACAGCTATGCTGCTTTGAGTATTTACTGGATCATTCAATAATTCCACGATTTCTAAAACATGTTCTCTTGATAGCAATTTGCTTTTTCTTGCTTCAATGCATTTTTTAGGCATGGTGTTTTTACCCCACTTTAGGTTAGATGGGCGAATATTGTTTTTGTCTCCATCAATGTGGATTACCCTATTTAATCCTTCTTTCGGCTTGCCATGAGCTGCTTCGCATACCACACGATTAAAACTCTTTTTCTCAAGACTTCCAGTCACAGGATAAAATCTCTTTGGAAATTTATCAGTGTAATCTGCGCCATCAACAAATACTCGGTCATCCCGAATCTCGATAACTTTTTCACGATTATTTTTAACTATCATAGCAAAACCCATAAGTTTATTTTGAGTTCTAATTTTATCATAAAATATCAGCAATGTATATAAATATACAATATTGAAAGGTAGCCATAAGCTATCTATCTTTCTTAAAAGGAAAACAGCAAAAGTGGCTAATATATACTAACGAATACTTGCATCTAAATCAGATACACGCTACTATAAGAAATAAGCGAGAAACACTATGCTTCTAGTGCCTAGTAAACACGAGAAACAATAGATTTTAAGCTAATAGAGCGAGTGCAAGCCCTTACTAAGCATGTATTAGCTCATAAGGCTCTTACTAAGCCGAATATGGGGCGGTTGCAAACGCTTCTGAATATTGATTTATGCGCATTGCAAGCAATTAAATTGATCGCTTTACTGGTAAAAAATAAACACGTTGGCGTAACTGCCGAATACGTGGGTGGGTTAAACTCTTGCATGACTAGGCTGCGGCACGAAATCCATTGAGTCCACCACAACTAAACGCCCTTAATTGGGTTTTTGTTGTATCTGCAACTTGTGGTAGTATTTCATAAAGTGCATTGGGTGCACGTAACAGCGCAGGGCGTGAAATGTTTAAATACAAGTTAGAAAATTTAGATGGTTTAGAAGAATCGCAAAAAGATTTATATGATCTCAAAGATGGGGCGTATTTTTTAAAAGTGGATGGCATCCCTGCTCAAGAAGATGTTTCAGGATTGAAAGCAAAACTTGATGAACTTCTTGGCGAAAAGAAAGAAGCTAAACGCAAAGCTGATGAAGCAGAAGCCGAAAGCAAGCGATTAGCAGAAGAAGCCGCTCGCAAAAATGGCAATCTTGAAGCTATCGAAAATTCTTGGAAAGAAAAACTTTCAACGACTGAAAACGCATACAAAGACCAATTAGGGTCTGCGCAAAAAAAGATTTATGATTTAACCGTTGGCAGCCAAGCAAACGCTCTTGCATCAATGCTTGCTGTTAAAGGCTCAGAAAGTGTATTATTACCACATATCAAGCAACGCATCACTTTAGACGAGAATAGCAATATTCGAATACTGGATTTGCAGGGCAAGCCTAGTGCAATGTCTCTTGATGATCTTGCTAATGAATTTCGCAACAATGCAGCGTTCAAACCGCTCATTGCTGCAAATGTATCAACTGGTGGCGGTGCTGCTGGTTTTGGTTCTGCTAGTGGGGCTGGTAAGAAACCTAATGAAATGACAGAACAGGAACGTCGAGAATTAAAATCTACTAATCCTGATTTGTTCAAGCAATTATTTTTAAGTAAATAGAGGGTTTTTAAATGGCTTCATTAGAAAGCGTATTTGATCGTGATTTGCTGTTAAGCTATATGCCAGCGGATCCAACACGCCTAACTCCTTTTTGGACATCGGGCGCATTCACTTCTGACAACCGTATTCAACGACTGGTTGCAAGTGGTTCACAAGATTTCACAGTGCCATATATCATGGACATTGACGGCAATCTTGAGAGTAACTACTCAAACACGATCTTGACTGATATTGCTATGCCACGAAGCATCGAAGCAGGCAAAATGTCGGGCATGATGGCATATCTAAACGAGGGCTTTGTTGAGTCGAACTTAACACGTGCTTTGACTGGTGTTGAGCCGTTACGCTTAATCGCACAGCAAATTACAGGGCTTTGGGCTGATCAGGCTGAAAACCGTGCAATTGCCACAGTGATCGGCGTGCGCAACCATGACCAAGCGAATGGCAAGGCATTAACTTTAGACATCTCAAAAGCAACTGCTGACGCTACGTCTAAGTTTACTGCTGACGCATTCATTGATGCTGAGTCAACAATGGCAAGTCGCTATCGTGGCACAGGCGTTTTCATTGTTCATCCTAAAGTTTGGGCGTTGATTCAAAAACAAGATGCTGCCGCAATTGATCAAGCACCATCTGATCTAGGCAATGTACGTACTTATCGTGGGCGTGCAGTTATCGAGTCTGACAAAGGCACAGTGATCGGCACAGGCGTAAATGCTAAGTATGTTTCTATGCTTGCCAATGCAAACTCGTTCGCTGCTGAATCAATTCCTAACGCTCGTGACTTGATCTTGTCAACGACTGAGCAAACTGGCAACGGTGGTGGGCATGTAACGTTGTGGACTCGCCGTGATATGCTGATTCATCCGATGGGCTTCTCGTTCAATACGGCTGCTGTTTTGACTGGTGGTACTGATGAGCAAGCACTAAGCGCATCGTGGTCTGATTTAACAACTGCTGCTAACTGGGATATGGTTATGGGTGCTGAAAAAGTACCATTCCGTTTCTTAGTAACTAACATTTAAGAGGTGAATAGAGATGACTTTACCTAAAGACACGGTTAAACCGAACTACAACTACACCTACCCATCTGAACGTCAATACTATGATGAAACAGGCGGCACATTGGGCGCAGAAGTTGTAGCGAATGCAACAAAATCAGGTGCGGATTACGGCATCGTTGACCCTCAAGTGACAGAGCTAATCGCTGGTACGGAATCTGAAACTGGCACGGTTGCATAAACGACTTAACGCAAAAAACCCGCCGAAGCGGGTTTTTTAATGATTAAAATGTTATAATATTTTTAATTAAAAATAACGAGTGATGAAATGCGTCCATATTTCAAAACTGGAAGCGATTTAAATATCCCTATTCGCATCATCGGTGCGACGGCTAGTAGCATTCAGTCTTGTGTGCGAGTAAAAAGCAACTGGCGGCTAATCGGCGAGTTCACAGCATCCCAAGAGGGCGATTACACGATTCTATCAATTCCAGCGGCCACAACCGCAACGTGGCAAGATGCCGTTGCAGTGATGGACATTAAAGTTGTGATTGATGGCAAGATAAAGCATTCTGAAACATACGAATTTGACGTAAAGCGCAGTGTGAAATTATGAGCATTTCAGTTGAATTGTTGTGGTCAAACGACCCTTTGCCGATTAATGAAATTATCGAGAATCCAACGGTTGTTGTTAATCTTCCGATTGGCGGAACGATCATCACAAGCAACGTCACTCAATCCTACGTCGATGATCAAGATGCATTATTACAAGATCAAATTAATTTAAAAGCTGATGCAATAGCAGTAAATCAGGTTTTATCAACTAAAGCTGATCTAGTTGGTGGAGTAATACCTTCTTCTCAATTACCATCTTATGTTGATGATGTACTTAATTTTCCTGACTTAGCTTCGTTTCCATTTGTAGGAGAAGACGGTAAAATCTATGTTGCAGAAGATGCCAATAAGACATACAGATGGGGTGGTAGTTCTTATGTTGAGATTGGTGGAGGCGGTGTAGCTTTAGGGGAAACTTCTTCTACAGCGTACAGAGGTGATAATGGTAAAATAGCTTATGACCATAGTTTATCTCAAGGTAATCCACACAATACAACAACCTCAGATATTAATGAAGGAACTAAGTTATTCTT
>Ga0208916_10000708_pt1 | contig 15134 bp, 11 predicted proteins | sample DEB19_08_DNA_5_FD_184523 | JGI IMG/M metagenome (GOLD analysis project Ga0208916, IMG submission 184523) | Aqueous microbial communities from the Delaware River and Bay under freshwater to marine salinity gradient to study organic matter... | ecosystem: Environmental > Aquatic > Marine >... | reverse complement strand
AATGAAGATAGTGATTTTAATTCTCATTCGTGCGCGACCTGTGAATTACCGAGCCGCTTTGCGCAAAAGTGGCCGGATATGTTCGGCTAGAGCCGTACGATCCAAAGGCTTACCTAGAACAATCTCTAACTGATCAATGCCCTGATACAACAAAAGTTCTAGACCGTTGAGGACTGTTCCACCACAATCACTCCATCGTTGGGCTAGTTCGGTTGGCCAAGGTTTGTAAATCACATCAAAGAGCATCGCTGGAATTCCAGGATGCACAGAATTGGCAAGAAGATCCGCAGCTCCTGCCGGAGTTGTATTCACAACTAAGTCATACTTTCCGAAATCCACATCCAGGTTCCATCTGTGATATTCAAAGTTTGTTTTGATTACCGCAGATTCAAGTGCCTCTTGACGAACGCTCGAACGCCCAAGCACATGCAGATTCTTGGTAATTGAGTCAAGTGCTCCAGCAACAGCACGTGCCGTTCCACCAGCTCCAAGGATAAGAACAGATTCGAATTCCTTGAGTCCTGCGTGCGAAAGAGCAGCAACTAGCCCGCTTCCATCGGTACTCGTGAGTGACCACAAACCGTCGTTATTGATCAACGTATTCCCAGACTGAATTCTGCGAGTGAGGTCATCCACTTGAAAGTCCAGAGTGAGAACTTCCTCTTTCAGAGGCATGGTCAACGATAGGTAATCAAATGCAGTCCCTCGTGTTTGCATGAATTCGTGCAAAGAGCCTGAAGTCACTTCAATCGCTGAGTAAGTACCTTCAATACCGAGAAAATCAAAAGCTGACTTATGCAAAACGGGTGATAGAGAGTGAGAAATGGGTGAACCTAATACTGCACCCTTCATCACTTATTACTCCTAAATTTTCCAGCTCGTAAGTTCTTCTTGTATTCGACCTTCCAGTCATTGAACTGATTGATATCGCTGGTGTAACGAGTATCAAAAGGCGCGACAGTGATGAAATATAGCCAATCACCCGGCGTTGGGTTCACTGCGGCGCGCAGGGCATCAGAACCTGGATTATTGATTGGCCCTGGCGGCAAACCATATTTGCGGTAAGTGTTGTAGGGAGAATTAAGCAAAGTCGATTGGGTGCTCAGGAAGATGCTTCCGCGTGTTTTCTTCACGTAATGAACGGTCGAATCGAACTGAAGCGGCATTCCTTTTATAAGCCTGTTGCGAATCACCTGAGAGATCTTCGCGAAATCTTCAGTATTTCCTTCTGCCTGAACAAGGGAAGCAATAATCAACAACTGTTGAGGTGTGAACTTCTCATTCGAACCGTAGAAACCGGCCGCTCTCATTTCTTTTTCCGCCCTATTGACCATACTTTGTAGGGCAACATCTGCGGAAGTATCAGTTGCAAAGCTGTACTGGGCGGGAAAGAGCAATCCCTCAATTGAACTAAAGCCTTTTGGTTTTGCGACTTTCTTTAGAGCTGCAGCAACGTCTGATTGTGAAAAACTAGCTGCATAGAATTGCGGGAGAATTTCAGATAACCAAGCGCCTTCAGTAATGTTGATGAGCCCGGTGATACGTGTTGAGTCTAGAAGTTGATTGAGTGCCTCGGTCGCACAGAGATTCAAATCTATTTCATGATTACCAGGTGCTACTTTCTGGGACCGAGGATCTCCGACTGCAACCCGGAAGTATGCCTCTGAAGATTTCACGACTCCAGCATCAAATAGAGATTGAGCGATTTCAGAACCTGATTCACCTGATGCAATGTTTATATTGGCGGTCGCTTCTAGAGATGACCCACATGGAAAATCGGGAGCTGAGCCCCCAGACGCACGAACAAAATGGAGGGATAGAGTTGTTGCGGCGATTAGTCCAAGTGCGACCAGAACTCTAAAGAGTGGTGAACTACTCCAAAGTTTCACTCAGAAGCCCTTGTTCCAAAATCGCTACCGCGGCCATCGCATCTATGAGTGATTTCGAGTCGCGACTTGATACTCCGGCTTCTTTCAACTTCTTCTGTGCGCTCACTGTTGAAAGTCTCTCGTCAACTAGTTGAATCGGAAGATCGGAGATAACTTGAATCTGTTCTACAAAACCTTGAACTTTATCTGCGCTCTCCCCTGCACTTCCTGACATATTGAGTGGTTGTCCAATGAAGATACGAATGGGCTCGTGCTCGGTCAGAAGCGCAGACACTTCATTCAAGAAATTCTTTGACTTAGTGTCAAGAACACAGAGAGGTGAGGAGAGGATTCCATCTGGATCGCAGAGCGCTACTCCTGTACGGACATCTCCATAATCGAAGGCGATACGTCGGCCTCGCATATGCATTACTTACCGGATATTGAATCGGCGATAGCAAGAAGGGCAGCTTGAGACTTTGAAGCATCTGTACCGCCACCTTGAGCGAAATCATCTTTACCGCCACCGCCACCGCCAAGGATGGTTGAACCAATCTTGACGAGCGCTCCAGCCTTGAGACCTGTCGCCTTAGCTGCATCGCTTACTGCCACAACGAGAACAGGCTTTCCCTCGTTGGCGCTAATGAGCGCAACTGCAGATTGAGATGCACGCGCCTTGAGATCAAGTGCGATCTTTCGGAGGTCGTCACCGGTAATGCCATCTGGGAGAACGGCAGTTACTGTCGTCGTTCCATTGAGCACTTGAGCTGAATCTGCGAGTGCTCCGATCTGACCCATCGCTTGTGCAGAACGAACAGCAGCAAGTTCCTTCTCAATCTCTTTAATCTTATTGAGAAGATCAGAGATACGTTCAGGGAGTTCTTCGGTGCGAGCACCTTTAATAATTTCTGTAAGTGAATTCAAAAGTACATGTTCGCGAGCTAAGAACTTATAGGCATCGACACCAACCAGTGCCTCAACGCGACGAACTCCTGCGCCTACCGAAGATTCGCTGAGAAGTTTAACTACCCCAAGTTGGCCTGAACGTTCGACGTGAGTTCCACCGCAGAGTTCACGAGCCCAATCACCAACGCTGACAACACGGACCTGATCGCCATACTTTTCGCCAAAGAGCGCCATTGCGCCAATCTTCTTCGCCGCATCTTGCGTCATCGTCTCCGCTGTGACAGTTAAGTTGTCGAGTAAGAGAGTGTTGACGCGAGATTCAACTTCATTGAGTACAGAATCTGGAACTGCCCCAGTTGATGGGAAATCGAAACGGAAACGCCCTGGTGAGTTTTCAGAACCGGCCTGTGTTGCAGTTTCTCCTAGGATTTCACGGAACGCCTTATGAACCATATGTGTTGCAGTGTGGGCGCGCGAAATAGCGTGGCGACGTTCCATATCAATTGCCGCAAGTGCTTGTGAACCAGTAGTGACTTCTCCGGAGATAACACGTCCACGGTGAACAGAAAGTCCATTAACTGGAGTCTGGACATCTTCAATCTCAACAATGGCTCCGTTAGAGAGAGTGATGCGACCGCCGTCAGCCAGCTGCCCGCCACCTTCTGCATAGAACGGAGTGCGGTCAAGGACAATTTCTACATCCTGACCTGAATTGGCTGAAGCAACGCTCAAGCCATCGACGAGGATTCCATTGATAACTGACTCGGTTTCGTTATGTGTGTAACCAACGAATGACGAAGCACCCTTTGAATCCGCAATCTTTTTGTACTCAGAGAGATCCGTGTGTCCGCTCTTCTTAGCCTTCGCATCAGCCTTTGCGCGATCGCGCTGTTCATTCATGAGACGACGGAAACCATCTTCATCAACTTCTAAGCCCTCTTCGCGCGCCATTTCCAGCGTTAAATCAAATGGGAAGCCATAGGTATCGTGCAGCTTAAATACATCTTCTCCAGGAAGAATGTTCTTCTTGCTTGATTTCAATTGCGTCGATGCCATATCGAAGATCTGAGTTCCAGCTTTCAGCGTCTGGAGGAATGACTCTTCTTCAGCAACTGAGACTGCAAGAATGCGCTTTTGGTCTGCAATGAGTTCAGGATATTGAGGGCCCATCGCACCAATTGCTGCAACAGTAAGTTCAGACATGATGGGATCGTTGACGCCCATCAAGCGCATGTTACGAATCGTGCGGCGCATCATGCGGCGCAACACATAGCCACGACCTTCATTTCCCGGTGTAACACCATCACCAATCAGCATCGCTGATGTGCGGGCATGGTCAGCAACTACGCGCAGTGATACATCTGTGATCTGTGACTTTCCGTAGTTAACGCCAGCAAGAGTTGAAGCTTTCTTTAGAATCTGCATCGTTGTATCGATTTCGTAGATATTTTCTACACCCTGCAATAACGCTGCAGTACGTTCAAGACCTAAACCTGTATCAATACTCTTGGCAGGAAGCTCACCCAGAATTGGGTAGCCATCTTTGCCGCCACCTGCACCGCGTTCATTCTGCATGAAGACGAGGTTCCAGACTTCCATGTAACGATTTTCGTCAGCTACAGGACCACCTTCGACGCCGTATTCAGGGCCGCGATCGTAATAAATTTCCGAGCATGGTCCGCAAGGTCCAGGAACACCCATCGACCAGAAATTATCGGCCATATCGCGGCGCTGAATCCGTTCGCGTGGAACACCAATCTTCTTATGCCAGATGTCAGCCGCCTCATCATCATCGAGGTAGACCGTTACCCATAAACGTTCTTCAGGGAATCCATAACCGCCATCTGCGATTGGACGAGTAAGAAGTTCCCACGCCAATGAGATTGCGCCCTCTTTGAAGTAATCACCGAATGAAAAGTTGCCACACATCTGGAAGAAGGATGCGTGACGAGTGGTCTTTCCTACTTCATCTATATCAAGAGTTCGTACGCATTTCTGAACAGAAGTAGCTCGCTTATATGGAGGCGTAACTTCGCCAAGGAAGTAAGGCTTAAATGGAACCATGCCAGCGTTGACCAAAAGAAGGTTCGGGTCATCAGCGATCAGCGAAGCTGAAGGGACGACGGTATGAGTTAAACCTTGACGGTTCTCAGATTCAAAGAAGCGCAGCCAGCGCGAACGGATCTCGGCGGAGTCCACTAGTCAGATTTTTTCTTCGACTTGCGGCCCTTGCTGAGAGTTGCAGCGCCAAGAAGCGCTCCAGCTACTCGTCCAGTAGGGCTTTCCATAAAACCGGTCGTAGCGCCAGTCACCTTTGAAGTAACTTCTTCAACATTCTTAGTGATCTTGGCGAAACTTTCAAGCGGGCCATTAATAAGCTCGAGCGTACGTGTTGATTCATTAAGGAGCGGAGTTGTGTCATCGGTAAAAGCTTTGAGGGAAGTCTTTGCCTCATCAATGAACTTGCTTACTCGAAAAACCGTATAGGCAATCGCTACAGCAATAACGAAGAGTGATGCTGCTGCAATAATCGTTGCAATTCCGCCTGGACCCATGTTGTTAGCCTACCTGACTTACTCCTTTGGAGGAGTCCAATCGATGGCAGCTTCCTTTCGTTGCGCAGGAGTAATTGGAGTTGGTGCACCGGTGAGTGGGTCTCCACCGCTTGCAGTCTTAGGGAATGCAATCACTTCACGGATTGAATCGGAGCCCGTGAGAAGTGCACATACACGATCAAGACCTAGAGCGATTCCGCCATGTGGTGGTGGGCCGTAATTAAAGGCCTCGAGTAAGAATCCAAACTTGCTCTGCGCTTCTTCATCAGAGAGCCCAATTACCGTAAACACATCTTTCTGAATATTGCGGTCGTGAATACGAATTGATCCACCACCAAGTTCGGTTCCGTTGAGGACGATGTCATATGCATAAGCAAGAGCAGATGCAGGATCTGATTTAAATGTAGAAGCGAATTCAGGCTTTGGGCCGGTAAATGGGTGGTGAACTGCAGTCCATCCCCCGTTATCGGTTGGTTCAAACATTGGTGCATCGACTACCCAGACGAATTCCCATGCCCCTTGATTAATTAAATTACAGCGCTTTCCAATTTCGAGACGAGCAGCACCAAGGAGCTGTTGTGATGAAGAGCGATCACCGGCAGCGAAGAAGATTGCATCTCCTGGTTTTGCGCCAACAAGCGCCGCAATTCCCGCTTGTTCTTCTTCAGAGATGTTCTTTGAAACCGGACCACCGAGAGTTCCATCGGCATTCACGAGAATGTAGGCAATTCCCTTAGCACCGCGAGCCTTTGCCCAATCCTGCCAAGCATCAAGTTCGCGTCGTGGTGAATCCGCTCCCCCAGGCATTACAACTGCGCCAACATATGGCGCCTGGAAAACACGGAAAGGAGTCGCTTTAAAGAAATCAGTAACTTCAGTTAATTCATATCCGAAGCGAAGATCTGGTTTATCAGAACCGTACTTATCCATCGCATCTGCGTAGGTCATATGTTTGATAGGTGTTGGAATGTCGTAGTCGACAGCTTCCTTCCACACCTTGACCAAAATCTTTTCTGCAACGGCCAAAATATCTGCCTGATCGATGAATGACATCTCAATATCAAGCTGAGTAAATTCTGGTTGGCGATCAGCGCGGAAATCTTCGTCGCGGAAACAACGTGCGATTTGATAATAACGTTCCATGCCAGCGACCATCAAGAGTTGCTTAAAGAGCTGCGGTGACTGAGGAAGTGCATACCAACTGCCAGGCTGCAAACGAACCGGAACTAAAAAGTCACGCGCACCTTCTGGGGTAGAACGAGTGAGATAAGGCGTTTCAATTTCAAGAAACTCCAAGTTCTCCATAACGTTGCGAATTGCTGATGTGACCTTTGAGCGAAGGCGAAGGTTTGCCGCAGGTCCTTCACGGCGAAGATCTAGATAACGGTAACGAAGGCGAACTTCTTCAGAGATATCAACTTCATTTCCGGAATCAACTGGGAAAGGAAGTGGAGCGGATTCGCTCAGTACAACAACGTCATCGCCCATAACTTCGATTGCACCGGTAGGAATATTTGAGTTCTCATTACCTGCCGGACGAAGCGCAACTTCTCCAGTGATCTGAAGACACCATTCGGCGCGGAGTTGGCCAGCCATCTTTTCGTCACGAATAACCACTTGCACAGAACCAGTTGCGTCACGGAGGTCGATAAATGCAACCCCGCCATGATCACGTCGACGTGCGACCCAACCCGCGAGGGTTACGGTTTGGCCAGCGTGAGAAGCGCGAAGGGCTCCTGCATCCTGATTTCTTAACATTGTGAAAAGCCGCCTTTAATTGAGGGTGGGTTACAACGAGAGAGCCCGCTGTAATTCCTCCTGTAATTGGTCAATCTTAACGGAGGTTGACACTCCATCAGACATTCTCTTGAGATCTACAACGCCTTCGTTGAGTTCAGATTCACCAAGAACGATGACGTACCGCGCTCCTGACTTATCTGCGGCCTTCATGGCCCCCTTGAGAGCTCGGTCACCGAAAGCAATCTCGGTTTGAATTCCAGCATTTCGAAGATTCGCCGCGATAACCAAGGTCTTCTCTTTCGCTCCCTCACCAAGAGGAATAATAAAGAGATCGGATGTGAACTCCTGTGAAGGAACAGTTGATTCGGCGATGGCAGCCAACAATGCGCGATCAACGCCAAGTCCGAAACCAATGCCGGAGAGAGACTGTCCACCGAGAGTTTCCATTAAACCGTCGTAACGACCGCCCCCACCGATGCCGCTTTGCGCGCCCAGATCAGGATGAACGAATTCGAAAGTTGTGCCCGTGTAGTAATCCAATCCTCGAACCATCCGTGGATTGACGACAAATGCGATTCCCATTGCGGTGAGGTACCTCTGAACATCAGCAAAATTCGCTGCGGATTCGGGTGATAAGTAATCGAGCAGTAAGGGCGCTTTAGACATCGCCGCTTGCATCTCTGGGCGCTTATCGTCGAAGAGTCGAAGCGGGTTAATTTGTGCTCGGGCAGATGTTGCTTCGTCGAGGTCAAGAGTTGCAATAAATTTGAGTAAATCCACTCGATGAGCGGCACGGGATTGAGCATCACCAAGAGAAGTGATTTCAAGGCGATAGTTTTTAAGACCTAAGTTCTTAAAACCACGATCGGCGATGGCGATTACTTCAGCATCAAGTGCTGCATCTTCAGTACCAATCGCTTCGATTCCCACCTGATAGAACTGTCGATAGCGACCAGCTTGTGGTCGTTCAGCGCGGAAGAATTGACCGGAATACCAAACCTTTACAGGAAGCTGTCCTCGATCGAGATTTTGCTCAATGACCGCACGCATGACACCCGCAGTTCCTTCAGGACGCAAGGTGATTGATCGCCCGCCGCGATCTTCGAATGTGTACATCTCCTTAGATACAACGTCAGTAGATTCACCGACGCCGCGACTAAAGAGGTTGGTATCTTCAAAGACAGGAAGTTCCATCAATTGATATCCCGCCTTCTTTGCAGGGGCAATCAACTGCTCGCGAACCCATTCGAATGACTGGGACTCAGGAGGCAGATATTCGCGGACCCCTTTGGGCGCTTGGATCTTCTCGAACTTCATGAAGTTAATTCTTTCAGATAAGGGTTGTTTTTTCGCTCGAATTTCATTGTCGTCTCAGGTCCATGTCCTGTCAGAACGCGTAATTCGTCTGAAAGTGGCAACACCTTTGCCTTCAAGGTCTGCGTCATATCCTTCGAACTGCCTGTTGGTAGATCCGTGCGTCCGATTGAACCCGCAAAGAGAACGTCTCCACTGATTAAGATTTCGTCATTCACGGTGTACATCAAGGAACCACGTGTGTGACCGGGTGCATGAATCGCAGTGATATTCATATCTAGTAATTGCAGAGTTGAACCATTCTTCAGCTCCCGCACTTTCTTAGGTTCGGTGAAGTTCATACCCTGCAGTTGAGAAATGAATTGCTCGCCGTGTATTCCAGCTGGATCGGCAATAAACCTACGATCTTCAGAATGGATGTATGCCGGAATGTCATAACCGTCGGCCAGTGGGGTTATCGAAAATGTGTGATCCAGGTGGCCGTGAGTCAGAAGCGCAGCAACTGGTTTGAGTTTATGTTCTTCAATAATCATCTCTATCTCACGAGAGATATCAGGCATGCCCGGGTCGACGATGATGCACTCCGAGCCCTCGGACGGGGCAATGACCCAGCAGTTGGTCGCAAACATAGGCGCTGGAAATGAACGAACAAGCATCTATGTGACCCAATTTCTAGCGTGGATTTACGACTCGCAGAGGCACAGGGTACCTTTGACCACGTAAACACTCGCACATATCAACGAAGGCCGCGTTCACAATGAACCAGCCGACGCGCTGAAGGGGAAAAGCCATGACCGATATCAATCCAACTGCACTAGCCCAGACACACTCTGCACCTAATTCAGGTTTGCTAAGCGCTGCATCTGCACTAGTAGGAGACCCTTCACGATTTGGTCGCGTTGCCGAAGATGGCACTGTTTTTGTACGAACCAACGCCGGCGAGAAGCCTGTCGGTTCATATCCAGGAAAGACTGCCGAAGAAGCGCTCGCTTACTTTGTCCGTAAATTTGAGGCTCTTGCATCTGAAGTTGCACTTACTGCTGCACGCATCACAAGTGGTGCAATGGTTCCGCAGGATGCATATGAAGCGGTGAAGAAACTTCGCCAGCAAGTTCGCGAGCTCAACGGAGTTGGCGATCTCGACGCTCTTGCTGCATCAGTTGAGCAGATTGAGCCACTCATCGAAGGACATCGTGAAGCTTACGAGGCGAAGAAAGCTGCTGAGGCGGTTGCTAAGGCTGCTCGTCGCGAACAGATCCTCGTTGAAAAAGAGAAGATTGTTGCTGAAGCTGAATCACTCGCACTCTCAGAGAATTGGAAAGTCACCGGAGATCGCCTTAAGGCGCTCCTAGATGAGTGGAAGGCTGCGCCTCGCCTAGATAAGAAAGCGGATGCAGATTTCTGGAAACGTTTCTCGGCTTCTCGTAACAAATTCGATAAGCGTCGTCGCACTCACTTCGCGCAGTTAGAAGCAACAGCTGGCAAAGTTTCAGAGGCTAAGACTGCAATCATTGCTGAAGCTGAAAAGCTCGCGACTTCTACTGATTGGGTTGCCACTGCTCGTCGTTTCAAGGTTTTGATGGATCAATGGAAGGCAGCAGGTCGTGGCAAGAAGGGCGACGATGCCAAGATGTGGGCCCGCTTTAAGGCTGCACAGGATCAGTTCTTTACCGCTAAGAATGCTGATCTTGAAAAGCGCGAAGTTTCAATGGCTGCAAACCTCATTAAGCGCGAAGAACTCATCGTCCAGATCGAAGCGCTGGTTCCATTTACTGATGTCAAGCAGGCCAAGAACGCTTTCCGTGAGCTCATGAATTCATGGACAAAGATCGGAATCACCAATCGCGACAAGCGCGCCGCACTCGATGCACGCGTATCCAAGGTTGAGGATGCAATTAAGGAAGCTGAAGCAGAGATCTGGCGTAAGACAGATCCAACTGCAAAGGCTCGTGCAGCTGAAGTTGTGAAGCAGTTATCTGACTCCATTGAAAGTTACGAGAAGGCTGCTGCTAAGGCTAAGGCTGCTGGAAATGAGAAGAAGGCTAAAGAAGCTGCTGAATCAGCTGAAGCTCGTAAGTCATGGCTAGCAGAGGCTGAAAAGCATCTCGCTGAATTTAACTAGCCGTTAATTCTTAAGTTCGATAGACGTCGTAAACGCCTTCGATACCGCGCACTGCTGCAAGTACCGAATCAAGGTGCTTGGCATCTGCCATTTCAAAGGTAAAGCGTGAAATAGCTACTCGATCTTTAGATGTACTCACAGCTGCACTCAAGATATTTACATGCTGCTCAGATAACGTTCTAGTGACATCAGCCAATAAGCGGGCGCGATCAAGAGCCTCTACCTGAATATTTACGAGGAAGATGCTTGCAGCTCCTGCCAACCACTTCACTTTCACAACTCGTTCATTCTGATGTGTGCGCAAATCGGATGCATTGACGCAGTCATCACGGTGTACGGAAATTCCAGAGCCCTTGGTGATGAAGCCCATGATGGAGTCACCTGGAACCGGAGTGCAACAACGAGCAAGCTTTACAAGAACGTCGTCAACGCCTTCGACTTCGATTGCACTTGATGTGCGTTTCGTTGCCTGAACGCCAGTGGGTATGTGATCGATTGTCTGTTCAGGATGGGAATCCTCTGTCCCCATACTGGCAACAAGTTTTTCAATGATTGAGGCTGCAGATACATGCCCATCCCCCACGGCGCTGTAGAGAGCATCGATATCGGCGTAGTGCATATCGTGAGCGAGCTCGAGCAACGAGTGACCTGCGAAAATCTTTTGAAGTGGCAGACCAGCTTTACGCATCTGGCGTGCAATTGATTCGCGACCAGCATCGATTGCTTCTTCTCGTCGTTCTTTACTAAACCAGGCCTTGATCTTTGAACGAGCTCGTGGGCTCTTTACAAAGTTGAGCCAGTCACGGCTAGGGCCAGCGTGCTCTCCCTTATTTGTGACAATCTCGATGACATCACCGTTGTTGAGCTTTGATTCAAGTGGAACGAGGCGCCCATTAACTTTCGCACCCGCACATCGAAGTCCTACATCTGTATGTACAGAGAATGCGAAGTCCACTGGGGTTGAACCACCAGGAAGTGCCACGACAGATCCTTTAGGCGTAAAGACGAAGACTTCGGGGCTTCCAAGATCAAATCGAAGCGCTTCTAGGAACTCAGATGGATCTTCAGTCTCCTTCTGCCACTCGTGCAACTGGCGCAGCCACAGCATCTCAGGAGAACTACTCTGCGGTTCTCCCCCTTGCTTGTACTTCCAGTGTGCAGCAATACCGAATTCTGCTCGAGAGTGCATGTCATATGTGCGAATTTGAATCTCAATTGCTTTGCCATTCGGACCAATCACTGTCGTGTGAAGTGATTGATACAAGTTGAATTTAGGCATCGCTATGTAATCTTTAAAGCGTCCTGGCACAGGGCTCCATCGGGCATGGATAGAACCAAGAACGGCGTAGCAATCGCGAACATCATTGACCAAGACTCGAATACCAACAAGATCGTAGATGTCATTGAAATCTCGACCGCGCACAACCATCTTCTGATAAACGCTAAAGAAATGTTTCTTTCGGCCGGTAACGGTGGCAGCTATCTCATCCTTCGCAAGATCTGATTCGACAGCGGCAATCACTTCAGCTGTAAGAGCATCGCGCGAAGGTGAGCGTTCTGCTACGAGGCGCGAAATCTCTTCAAATTTCTTTGGCTCAAGAACGCCAAACGATAAATCCTCAAGTTCCCATTTGATTGCGTTCATACCCAAGCGGTGTGCGAGAGGCGCATAGATATCAAGGGTTTCTCTCGCTTTACGGGATGCACTATCGCTGGAGACGAAACCCCACGTACGTGCATTGTGAAGGCGATCGGCTAACTTAATGACGAGGACTCGAATATCTCGCGACATGGCGATGACCATCTTGCGAACAGTTTCAGCCTCTGCAGTTGGCCCGTATGTCAACTTATCGAGCTTCGTAACTCCATCTACAAGGTTTGCAATCTCGTCCCCGAAATCAGAACGTAATTGATCTAGTGAATAAGGCGTATCTTCAACTGTGTCGTGAAGAAGTGAAGCAATCAGTGTTGTTTCGTTGAGTCCAAGTTCAGCAAGTATCTGAGTAACTGCAACAGGATGCGTTATGTACTCTTCACCAGATTTACGGAGCTGACCCTTATGTGCATTTTCCGCTACGAGAAAGGCGCGTTCAATCTCAGCAATATTTGCCTGCGGATGATGCTCCTTAAGCGCACCAATGAGAGGTGCGATTAAGGGCAACGTCTGCATATTTAAAGGGTTACTTGCGACCCTTGCGCTTTGGTTGGTTACGAGGACCACTGCCGGTTGAAGGGCGAGCTGGCTTTACATCAGCGACCACAGGGGCACCTCCGCGTGCTGCAACGCGCTTAGCAAGAGCCTGCATTGCTGGCTCTTTTTCGCGAAGCTGAGCAAGGAATGGGGGTGCGATAAATACAGATGAATAAGTTCCCACTGCAAGACCAATGAAGAGTGCAAGCGAGAGATCCTTAAGAGTTCCAGCTCCAAGAAGACCAGCACCAACGAAGAGGATTGCACCTACTGGAAGAAGGGCGATGATCGAAGTGTTAGCTGAACGAACCAGAGTCTGGTTAACTGCCAAGTTTGCCGCTTGTGAGTAAGTCATCTTGCTGTTGGCAGCAACCGACTTGGTATTTTCACGGACCTTATCGAAGACAACAACGGTGTCATAGAGCGAATAACCAAGAATTGTGAGGAACCCAATCACGGTTGCTGGAGTTACGTCGAATCCAACAAGTGCGTAAATACCCACGGTGATGAATACGTCGTGAACCACTGCAATGATGGCAGCAATAGCCATCTTTGGCTCGAAGGCCATAGCCAAGAAGAGCATGACGGCAAGGAGGAATGCGATCAAACCATAGAGAGCCTTCTTAGTAATCTCCTTACCCCATGAAGGTCCGACTAACTGCGTGTCGATGGATTCTGCCGTGACGTTAAATGTTGAAGTGAGCGCATTTTCAATCGCTGCGGATTCAGCCGATGTGAGTGAACCTGTCTGGATGCGAATCTTTGAATCACCGATCTTCTGAACGATAACTTCGCCAGGGATGCCAATGTTTTCAACAGAGGCTCGTGCTTGTTCAACAGTGACTGAAGCCTTATTGATTGTGTATGAAGCTCCGCCCTTGAACTCGATACCAAGGTGCAACCCTTGAATACCAAGTGCTGCGATAGAAGCAATGATGAAAATTGCTGAGATTGAATACCAGCGCTTGCGGTTTTCAACGATGTTAAATGAGATCTCACCTGAGTAGAGACGGCCACCGAATCCTGAGAGTTTAGCCATGTGATTATGCCTCCAATGGTGATGCAGGGTTAGATTTTCCGATGCTCTTAGCTGAGAAGCCCGAGAGCGGATGACCTGATGAGAAGAAGTTCGTCTTCGCAATGAGCGTCACCAACGGTTTGGTAAAGATGAATACGACGATAAGGTCGATAAGCGTTGTGATTCCGAGTGTGAGTGCGAATCCACGAACTCCGCCTACCGCGAAGAAGTAGAGTAGAACTGCAGACAAGATCGAGACCATATCCGCCACGATGATTGTGTGACGTGCTCGCGCCCATCCACTTTCCACTGCAGAACGAAGTGAGCGACCTTCACGCGCTTCATCTCGAATACGTTCAAAGAAGACGATAAATGAGTCAGCAGTAATACCGATTGCAACAATTGCTCCGGCAATGCCAGCCAAAGTGAGAGTGAATCCGATTGCTCCACCGAGAACTAGGAAGATGAGATAAAGCAGTAACCCTGCGATGAGAAGTGAACCTACTGTCACTAGACCAAGCGCGCGGTAATAAAGCAGTGAGAAGACGAATACAAGTCCAATACCGAGTGCTCCTGCAAGAAGACCTGCTTCAAGCTGATCAGCGCCTAGGGTTGGTGAAACTTGCTGAACTTCACCGCGGTCGAAAGCAAGTGGCAAAGCACCGTACTTCAGAACGTTTGCAAGGTCATTTGCTTCAACCTGTGAGAACGATCCGGTGATCTGAGCGTTTCCTGAAGGAATCGCCTCGTTAATTACTGGAGCAGAAACAACAAGTCCATCGAGAACGATTGCAACCTGATTCTGTGGTGATGGCAAAGATGTCACGCGTGAAGTAAGTGCCCCGAAAGCTGAGGTTCCTTCACCGTTAAAGGTAAGCATTACATACCAAGCACTTGTGCCTTGCTGATCAATTCCAGCGGAAGCCTTTGACACTTGGCGACCGAGAACTTCAGCCGGAGCCAAGATGTACTTGCTTGCACCAGTTCGTGCACAGGCAACGATTACATCAGATGGTGAATCAGCACCGGAACCTTGAAGATTTGCAGGATTTGTACAGTCAAGAGCTGCAAAGCGAGCATTTACTTCTGCAGATACTCCACCGACAGGTGTTGCTGCAGATGCACTGGTTCCGCCGAGAGCAGAAGATTCAGCCAAGACTTGGCGGAAACGAAGCTCGGCAGTCTGACCAACAAGATCGACCACACGTCGACCTGAGTCACCTGGAACAGAGATAACAATTTGGCGGTTAGCGCCACTTCCTTGAGCCGTTACTTCTGATTCAGCAACGCCGAGAGAGTTAACACGCTGGCGAATAATTGAAACAGCCTGATCAATCGCTTCAGATGTAACTTTGTTGGAATCATTAGACGCGCGAGGTTGAAGCGTGACGCTTGTACCTCCTCGAAGATCAAGGCCGAG
>Ga0208916_10000706_pt1 | contig 15207 bp, 13 predicted proteins | sample DEB19_08_DNA_5_FD_184523 | JGI IMG/M metagenome (GOLD analysis project Ga0208916, IMG submission 184523) | Aqueous microbial communities from the Delaware River and Bay under freshwater to marine salinity gradient to study organic matter... | ecosystem: Environmental > Aquatic > Marine >... | reverse complement strand
ACCGACTTGCACGTTTTGCAAGGCGGTCATTTCGCCAAACAACTGCACGTTCTGGAAGGTGCGTGCGATGCCCGACAAAGCGATGTCTGACGAGGTGCGACCCACCACCGAGCGACCGGCAAACACAATGCTGCCGGCGGTCGGCACATAAATGCCGGTCAGCACGTTCATCATCGTGCTCTTACCGGAACCGTTCGGACCGATCAAGCCGTGAATGGTGCCGCGCTTGATGCGCAGATCGACTTGGTTGATGGCTTTCAGACCACCGAACTGCATCAGCACACCGTTGGCGACCAGCAAGTCGGCGTCGGCGGCATTGCTGCTGGCTTTGATGGCCGTCATCACGGCGTCTCGGCTGGTGTCTGGGCTGCCCGTGACACCGCCGTCAGCCGCGGTTGACTTACGTGCAAACAGGCTGCGGGCAAAACCCACGATGCCATCCTGCAAGTAGTAGACGACGAACAAGATCATCAGACCAAAAATACTCAAACGCCAGTCCGTGATGGACTCCAACCAGAACGAGAAGCCTGCCAAAGCGATGGTCCCTATGACAGGAATCGCCATGGCTTTGGGCGTGGTCATTTTTCTGAGCACACCGACCACAGCCCCAACGCTCATCAACACCGCCAACGACGAGGCGACGATGCGAAACAGCTCCAGATCGTCCAGCAGCTTGGGCAAAATCACAATGATGGCGGCACCCAGCAAAGCGCCGGAACGGGTCTTGCGACCGCCCATGATGACCGCCAACAAGAACAACACGGTCAATTCGAAGTTGTAGGTGTTCGGCGAAATGTATTGCTCTGAATAAGAATACAAGCAGCCCGCCAGACCGGCAAAACCGGCGCTGATGACGAAGGCATACACCTTGTAGCGGTAAACCGAAACGCCCATGCAATCAGATGCCACCGGGCTGCCGCGCAAAGCTTCAAAAGCCCGGCCCAACTGTGACTTGAGAATGCGGTGGACGACCACCAACGACAACACCATCAGCGCAAACACCAGCCAGTAAAAGCCTTGCTCGCTGAGCTTCTGTCCAAACAGCGACGGCTTGGGAATGGTGATACCCAAGGGGCCTTCCGTTAGGAAGGTCATTTCGTTGATCAAAATCTGGATGATGGTGCCAAACGCCAAGGTCACCATGGCCAGATACGGACCGGTCACGCGCAAGGCCGGCAGTGCCAACAATGCACCAAAAGCCGCTGTCACGGCAATGCTGGCGGGAATAATCACCCACAGCGGCGCACCGAGTTTCATGAACAACACACCGGCAGTGTAAGAACCCACACCAAACAAACCGGCATGGCCCAAAGACACCTGCCCGGTGTAGCCGACCACGATGTCAAGGCCATACAACAAGATCGCGTAGATCATGATGGTGATGACCATGTGCACGTAATACGAGTTGTCGGTGAACAAGGGCACACCGGCCAGCAGGGCCAAGCCGATCACGGCGGCAAAAAGCGTCTTCCGATTCATCTTCAAACTTTCTTGATCGCGGATTTGCCGAACAGTCCGGCAGGTTTGTAAGCCAGCACCAACAGCAACAAAACCAGTCCGGGGACGTCTTTGTAACCGGTGGAGAGATAAAAGCCGGTGGTGGTTTCAGCCACACCCAAAATAATGCCGCCGACAATGATGCCCATGCCGCTGGTCAAGCCGCCAATGATGGCAACAGCAAATGCCTTCAGGCCGAGCACCGAGCCCATGGTCGCGCCAGTCAGCGTCAGCGGTGCAATCAAGGCACCCGCGAACGCGGCGGTGGCCGACGACAACGCGTACGAAAAAGTGATCACCAAACCGGTGTTGATGCCCATCAACTTGGCCGCATCACGGTCGTTGAAGGTGGCCACCACGGCCTTACCGTAAATGGTTTTGCGGTTGAAAAACTCGACCGCCAGCATCATCAACACCGCGCCAACCACCACCAAAATTTCCATCGGCAACACATTCGCACCGAACAACTTGATCGGCGATTCAGGCAGCGGCGACGGGAACTTCAAGTCGTCACGGCCCCAAATGTTTTCAGCAACGTTTTTAAAAATGATGCCCAGCGCGATGGTCGACATGATCCAGCCGAACTCGCTTTTGATCTTGATCGCCGGGCGCACCGCGATGCGCTCCACCACGCCACCCTGGATCAAGCCAAAGACAATCACCAGTGGCAGCATCATCCAGTAGTTCATGCCCATGTTGACCAGCGTCAAACCGACCATCGCGCCCAGCATGAGCGCATCGCCCTGACCGAAGTTCAAGGTGTCCGAGGTCTGAAAAGTCAGCTGGTAGCCGAAGGCAATGACCGCGTAGATCATGCCCAGCGCAACGCCGCTGTAGACAAGTTGGAGCAGGATTTCCATAAGTTCAATTCCGCGAAAAAATCAATTCAGTGCTGTCTGCACAGCACCCAAAAAAAACATCGCACCAGCCGAAACAGCTGATGCGATGCCTGTTAGCCCAGCGACTTACTTCTTGACCGCTGGTGCAGCCTTGGCTTTGACCGTGGCGTTTTTCTTCATGTCTTCAGCGTAAGCAAACACCACACGGCCGTCCTTGACTTCACCGAACACCGGGATGTTGGCTGTCACAGCTTCGTGGTCAGTCTTGGTGAAAGGCTTGTCATACGTCATCACCACGCCGTCGACTTTGGTGCCGAGGTTTTCCAGCGCTTCACGCACCTTTGGGCCTTCGGTGCTGTTGGCTTGCTTGATGGCGGCAGCCAGCAAGTAGATCGAGTCGTAGCCTTGGGCCGCAGACACCGGTGAGTCGATGCGGTTGTTTTTAGGCTTGAAGGTCTTCAGGTAAGCGTCGATGAAAGCTTTGCGCTTTGGCGTGTCCGCTTGTTGAATGAAGGTTTGCGGCATGCGCGCGCCTTCACCGCCAGGACCGGCGTTGTCGATGTAATTGGCCATCGACAAAGTCCAGCTGCCGATCATCGGGACTTTCCAGCCCAACTTGGTCATGCCGTTGGCGATTTGCGCCAGTTCAGGGCCAATGCCATAAGTCAACACCACTTCGGCACCGGCTTCCTTGGCTTTCAGCAACTGGGCCGTCATGTCGACGTCCTTGATGTTGAATTTCTCGCTGGCCACGGGTTTGAGGCCTTTGGCTGTCAAGGCTTTTTCCAAGTCTTCACGACCGAGCTGACCGTAGTTGGTGGAGTCGGCCAGAATCGCGACCTTTTTAAAGCCACGCTTGATGGCCTCTTCGACGATCATCGGCGCCTGGATGCTGTCATGCGCTGCATTGCGGAAAATGTAGTTGTCTGGCTGGTCTTTGAACTGCTGCGTGACGATGGAGCCGGTGGCCACGTTGTTCATCACCGGAATCTTGGCTTCTTGGAAGAAGCGGTGCGACGCCAGCGAGACACCGGTGTTGATGTAACCCACGACAGCCGTGACTTTTTCTTTGTTGATCAACTCTTGGGCGATTTGCACGCCGCGCTCGTTTTTAGCTTCGTCGTCGCGCTCAATCAATTGCAGTTTGCGACCCAGCACGCCGCCAGCTTTGTTGATTTCTTCGGTCGCCAGGCGAACGCCGTCGCGCATGCTGACGCCCATCGACGACGAGCCGCCGGTGAAGGGGCCGTCGACGCCGATTTTGATGGTGTCAGCGGCAGCCGCCAGACCCGAAAAGCTCAAAACGACAGAAGCGATGGCTAATTTCACAAAACACGTATTCATGATGTCTCCAAGTAATGGTGTGGGCGCGGAACAATTGCGAACGAATTATCAGGTCATTCGTTCGCTTTTTATGACTAAGGAGTTTTAAACAAAGAGCATCTAATCAAAAGATGACAAAACACAACAAGCGAAGAGATCTAAGTGTTAACCCTTGAGCATTTGAGCCCAACGAGCACGAAAGCGCTAAAGCCGACGACCCACCAAACGCATGAAACGCTGCCAATACTCCGGCGCAACCCAAAAAATATAGGCCGTCATCAGCGCGTTGACCAAGCCGACGGTCAGAAACACGGCAGGAATGCCAAGTCCGGCTTTGAGCAAAGCACCCGCCAGCACGGCGCTGACAATCATGAACAGCGCGTTCAAAATGTTGTTGGCGGCGATGATACGGGCGCGGTGCGTGACCTCGCTGCGCAACTGAATCAGCGCATACATCGGCACGCTGTACAGGCCGGCTGACAGGCTCAACAACCCGAGGTCTGCCATGACGCGCCAATGCGCCGGGATCTGCACGAAATCGGCCACGCCCATCAGCGCTGCCGGCGGCAAGTGGCGCGACGCGAAGTAAAGGTCCACCGTGAAAATCGTCATGCCAATGGCCCCGAGCGGCACCAATCCAATCTCGACTTGCCGCTTGGCCAGCACCTCACACAGCAGCGAGCCGATGCCGATACCGATCGAAAAAACCACCAGCAGCAAAGACGCCACCTGCTCGTCACCGTGCAGCACTTCTTTGGCGAAACTCGGGAACTGACTCAAGAAGACCGCGCCAAAAAACCACATCCAACTGATGCCGAGCAGGGCCCTGAAAACCACCGGCTGCGCATGCGCCCGCTTCAGGTTGCGCCAGGTTTCAGACACAGGGTTCCAGTTGATGCGCAACTCGGGATCAGTGGCCGGCGCAACGGGAATGAACTGAGCCACAACACGACCTGCCACGGCCAACGAGACACAAGCGATCGCCACACACAGCGGGCCCGTGCCCGGCAGTGCCACCAGCAAACCACCGGCAACATTGCCCAGCAAAATCGCGACGAACGTGCCCATTTCGACCATACCAGTACCGCCCATCATTTCAGACTCGCGCAGCACTTGCGGCATGTAAGCGAACTTGACCGGCCCGAACAAGGTCGAGTGCAAGCCCATCATGAAAGTGCAGCCCAACAACAGCGGCACTTGGAAAGCACTCCACGCGCTGCCTTTGGTCAGAAAGCCGACCGCAGCCAACAGCATGATGAGCACTTCTGCGTTTTTGACGAAGCGAATGATGCGGGTCTTGTCGTACTTGTCTGCCAACTGGCCGCTGGTGGCCGAAAACAGCAAAAACGGCAAGATGAAGACCGCCCCGATCACCAGCCCGGCCATCGCTGGCGGCAACCAGGCCACGCTGAGCTGGTACGTCACCAGCATGGTGAAGGCGAACTTGAATAGGTTGTCGTTCATCGCCCCCGAAAATTGCGTCCAGAAAAAGGGCGCGAAACGCCGCTGGCGAAGCAATTCAAACTGGCTGTGGGCAGGCTCTGGCGGCGTCAACATCAACGGCTGGCGGTGAAAACGGTCAGCACACCGGTGTAGCCGTAAAGCTGGTTGCGGGCGATTTCACCGTTCGCAAAAAAACCCACCAAGGGCACATCGCCCAAGGCGCGACGGATGATTTGCAGCTCAGCGCTGGGGCTGCCAAAGTGCGGTCCACCGCGGCCGGTGCAGCTCACATAAATGGCTCCGGCAATACCGCGCGCCAGATGCGGCGCAGACTCAGCCTCGCCAGCGCCCAGCGCTTGAGCCACTTCTGCAGTGACTTCTTGCGGTTCCAGTTCTTCGCGGATTTCAGAGCAGACACGCATCAAGTCGGCCCGCGCAGCGGCTGCATGGCGCTCGCAAAAAGCCAGCGTCATGCCGACTTCGGGCATGTCGGCGATGGCAATGCCTTTGCGCGAGGGGTCGAGTCCGATCAAATGCCGAACCAGCACATCAGCACCGAACTGACCGGCACGCCGGATGGTGCCGTCGGCCAAGTGGCTGGACGGACGGCTCAAACCGACCAAGGTGCGCCGCACTTTGTCGATAGCGTCTTTGGGGTCGTCCAGCGAAATATCGAGATCACCCAGCATCACCTCCAACGCTGGCTGGTCGTTGAGCCCGGTGATGACGTTGCCCTCACAGGCGGTGACTTGGTAACTCTTGGACACCGGCTGACAGCCCTGTGTGACGCGCGACATCAGGCCCAAACGGCCGGAATCGACAGCTTGCGTGCCACCCACAGCGCGGGCAAACGCAACGCCGCTGAGTCCACCACTGAAAACGCCGCTGGCCGCGCCTTGGCCCTTGAGGTTGCCATGGCCGCTGAAGGCAAATTGAACGCTCTGGGTGCGGCTGGACGCCAAACCACCAAAGACGTAACCGCTGTCAGTGCGGGCGGCTATTTCTTCTATCAATTCGGCTACATCGGGCGTGCTGGCGTCGGCGTGCACCAAGGCGGTGTGCGCCTTGAAACGACTGGCCGGCGGCAGCGGTGACACACCCGAAAAAACGCGGTACTGGTCGGACGGTAATTCGCACAGCATCACGCTCAAGGCCGGCTCGTCAAAGTACTCGACGTTGTTGGCCGCAATACCAATGCCGACCGTGCCGCTCCAGTCAGTGACCTCTGGCAGCTCGGCGCTCAGATGGTCCAGAATCTCTTGCGCATGCGGCGCGTAATGGTCGGTGATGTACAGCAGCGCCAACGTCGGCGCGCTGGCGTAGTGGGGCAGGGCCATGTGGGCGCGCAATTGCGCCAGCACCAGCCCGGCGGCCATGGGCCACTGCGGGTGGGTGGCGTGACCGTAGGGGAATAGTTTCATCGGGCTCGGGCTCGGGCTCGGGCCGGTGCTTTGGCCTTCGGTTTGGCTTTGACTGGCGCTTTCACCGCCGTCTTGGTCGCCGTCTTGGTCGCAGGTTGAGCGGATGGCTTGGCGCGCGTTTTGGCGGCAGGCTTCACAGCCGGCTTTCGTTTGGTTTTGCCAACCGCGAAATCACGCGCCTCGCCGGCCGCCTTCGACAGCGACTGACTGGCCGACTCGGCAAATTTTGTGGCGGTCTTGATGGCATCTTCTGCCATGCCCTTGCCAGCGTCCAGCGGGTGGCGGTCTGCCACTTCTTTGAGCGCCGAGGCGGCAATAGATTGAAACTGATGCGTCAACGCGCCCCACCATTGCATCGGGTCGACACCGCCGGCGGCAGCGGCCGGCGCCTCGGCGGCAGCCGGGGCTGGCTCAGCGTCGGCCTCCGGCTCACGCTGCCGATAACTCGTCGAGGGCACTTCAAGCCCGGAGAATTGGCGGGCTTTGATCGGCTCGGCAGGTTCGGCTGCCGCTGGACTGGCCGCGTTCTCCGGCATCTTGACGCTGAAGGCTTTGGCCATTTCAGACATGTTCACGTTCATGCCGTGCAGAGTGGCCAAAGTCATTTTCTGCACTTCCAGCGCCTGAATCGTGGCCTTCAAAGCAGTAGCGTTCTGGTCTAGCCAAAACTGTACGGCCTTGAGCTCAGTGATGCGTTTCTCTAACTCTTCGACACTCATGGTCGGCGCGACCCAATGGCCAAACGAAGGCATCTTCGGCTGAGCTTGCCCCGTACCAGCCGTCGCTTGCCGCGTCAGGTTTTGCAAAAAGTCAAAGCCCGGCACCAGCTTGCCGAAGTCGGTGAAGGTGCTTTTGTCAAAGTCGCTCATAGAGTCTCCCGAAGGTAGGTGCCAAGACCGGTCGTCAGCGGGCAATTCCGCCAACGCCATTGTGCAATGCCCAAGCCGCTCGTCAACTGACAAACCGTCTTTCCAGCCGGTCTGCGAGGTTTGCTAAGCTCAGGGGGATGAAAAGTCTCTTCCACTTCGCCTTCAATGTGACCGACCTTGACGTGGCGCGCCGCTTTTACGCAGACATTCTCGGCTGCACCGAAGGCCGCTCGACCGACACCTGGGTCGACTTTGACTTTGTCGGTCATCAACTTTCACTGCACTTGGGTGAGCCGCTGAAGACCGCTCGCACCGGACGGGTTGGCGACCACATGGTGCCGATGCCGCACTTTGGCTTGGTGCTGGCGCTGCCTGACTGGCAGACCATGGCAGCCCGGCTGGAGGCCGCCAAAGTCGACTTCATCATGCCGCCGCAGTGCCGTTTTGCTGGTGAGCCTGGCGAGCAATGGACGATGTTTTTCTGCGACCCTTTCGGCAACCCGATGGAGCTCAAGGGCTTTCAGTCACTTGAGACGATTTACGCAACTTGACGACGACGGACGTGGCGATGGTTTGCTCAATCGCGCCAAACACTTGGCGCCCGTCTTTGTCTTTCATCTCAATGCGGATGGTGTCTCCAAACTTCATATAGTCCGTCTTTGGCTGGCCATCTTGAATGGTTTCAATGGCGCGCTTTTCTGCGATGCAGCTGTAACCCTTGGGCCAATCGGTCTTTCCTCTGCGCTCAACGCCCGGGTTGCTGACCGTGCCCGAGCCGATGATGCTGCCGGCGCGCACGTTGCGCGTTTTGCACAAATGCGCAATGAGCTGGCCAAAATGAAAGGTCATGTCCGGGCCGGCGTCGCACATGCCGACCTTGCGGCCGTTCCAGGTGCTTTGCAGCGTCAGGTGCAGGCGGCCTTTTTGCCAGGCTGCACCCAGCTCGTCCGGCGTCACCGCCACCGGGCTGAAGGCGGTAGCCGGTTTGCCCTGAATAAACCCAAAACCCTTGGCCACTTCGCCCGGAATCACATTGCGCAAAGACACGTCGTTGGCCAGCATCACCAACCGGATGCCGTCCAGCGCTTGCTCGGGCGTGCAACCCATCGCAACGTCAGCGGTGACCACAGCGATCTCCGCTTCAAAGTCAATGCCTAAGTCCTCGCTGGGCAAACGCACCTCGTCGCATGGGCCCAGAAAATCGTCGCTTGCGCCCTGGTATATCAACGGGTCAGTGCCAAACGTGGCGGGCAGCTCGGCACCCCGGGCGCGGCGCACCAGCTCGACGTGGTTGATGAAAGCCGAGCCATCGGCCCACTGGTAAGCGCGCGGCAACGGGGCCATGCAACGGGCCGCCTCAAACGGGAACGCGTGGCGGGCCCGGCCCTGGTTCAGGGCGTCAGACAGGTCTTGCAACTGCGGCGACAGAAAGTTCCAGTCGTCCAGCACCTGCTGCAAGGTGTTGGCCATGCCGGTTGCGTAGTGCGCACTGGCGAGGTCGCGCGAGACCACCAGCAATTGGCCGTCGCGCGAGCCATCTTTGTACGTGGCGAGTTTCATCGTTTGTCTTTCAAGTCGTCTTGTCTTTGGGGCGTGCCGAGCGGGCATCGTACCCGAGCCAGCTTGCCATTTTTCATGACTGATGGACTTGTCTGCGCGCGCCTCAACGTCCCGCGTTACGATCAGCGGCACAGCTGTCACCCGCATCCATTGCCACACTGCACCACCCTCTTTTTCCAGTCCATTGACACATGACTGTCCGCTCCGGATTTCCGCCCGCCAACACGCCAGCCGTGCGCTCTGCGCCGCGCCGCGGGTTGTGGCTGCTGGCAACTCTGGTCGTTTTGGGCCACTGGTGGCTGCTGGACGCCATCCCCCGTGACGTGAATGTGGGGCCGGCGATGGACCCGGTGAATCCGAAAATGCTGGTTTTCAATACTCGGCGACTTGAAGTGTCGCCAGTTCAAGCGGCACCCGTTGTGCTGGCGGCACCTGCTCAACCACAACCCGTTCTGATACAGAAGCTCAAACGCTCGCAGCCTGACGTCGCGCTGCCCGAGCCCTTGCCGCAAGCCCCTGTGGTGGCCGAAGCGCAGCTCGCGCCAGCCCAGGCAGAGCTTGCACCCACGTTGCCTGTAGAGCCTGACGCCAGCCCACAGACCGCGGCAGACGCACCCAAGGACAGCCCGACGGCCGGCGCACAGCCCACCCCGCCGCAAGCCCAAGCCCAGCTCAACATCCCCGGGTCGGTTCGGCTGAAATACCAAATGACCGGGCTGTCCCGCAGTCTGACCTACCACGCCACCGGCGTGATGACCTGGCTGCAAGACGGCAGCCACTACGAAGCGAACATGGTGGTGAGTGCGTTTTTGATCGGCTCCCGATCCTTGAACAGCGTCGGCGACATCACTGTCGATGGCTTGGCACCCAAGCGTTTTGCCGACAAAGGCCGCAGCGAACTCGCCGCCCACTTTCAAGCCGACAAAGGAAAAATCACCTTCAGCGCCAACACCCCGGATGCGCCCTGGAAACGTGGCGCGCAAGACCGGTTGAGCGTATTTTTTCAGCTGGCGAGTTTGCTTGCCGGCCAACCGGAGGGGTTTCCCCTGGGCACCAAATTCCCGATTTACACCGCCGGACAACGTGACGTCGACACTTGGACCTTCAGCGTTACGGGGAGCGAAGTCTTGAATCTGCCGCACAGCGCAGTGCAGGCCATCAAACTCACCCGCGATCCACGGCAGGAGTTCGACCAACTCGTCGAGGTTTGGTTTGCACCTACATTGGGCTATTGGCCGGTACGCATCAAAATCACCCAAAGCAGTGGCGATTACATTGACCAACAATTGTCCAGTAGCGGCCCACCTTGATGCCTTGAACTTAGGGCTGTTGGCGCCATCTGCGTTCAAAGGAGATTCCTGATGCAAATGCTTTATGACTCAGACACTTATGCAGTCGTTCAAATACACGCCAACGCTGACGAAGACAACGCCCGCGTGCAGGGTGCTTTGCCGGCGCCGCCGCAGCTGGCCCGCCACGGCTTTGAGATCGTCGACAAACGCTCCGGCAAAGAGGTTTACCTAGACGGCTCGTGGGCTGAACTCTTTCAGCTGCGCCTGAACGTGTGGCAGCAAAAAACCCCGACCCAGGAAGAAGTCGAAGACATGCTGGAAGGCTACGCCGAGCTGGCCCACACGACGGTGTCGGTGCACTGACAGCACCTAGTCCAGCGGCTCCATGTACCACCAGCGGTACATTGGTTCCGCCAACAACAGCACGGCTGCCAGCCGCATCACATGAAACGCGGTGACCATCGGCACGCCGAGTTGCAAGACTTTGGCGGTGATGGCCATTTCAGCCACCCCGCCGGGTGAGGTACCCAGCAACAACGTTGCCCAATGCAGGTCGACAAAGTGCGACAAGCCCCAGGCAAAGCCGCATGACGAAGCAATCATGACGACCGTAGCCAGCGCCACAGAGCCCATCCAACGCGGCGCCATGTGCACAAAACCGGGCGTGAAGCGCACACCCAGACTGATGCCGATGACCAACTGCGCCGCGTTGACCACGCCCGGTGGCAGCGCAGACAAGCTCAGGCCATTGGCGGTGAGCAGCATCGACACCGCGAGCGCGCCGACAAACCAGGGGTTGGTGCGCTGGGTCTTGACCATCAGCCAGCAGCCCAAGCCAGTGAGTAACAGCCACAACGCCAAACCCGACCACACCACAACACGCGGACCGGGCAAGCTGGTGTCGATCCCGTGCAGGCCAGCCCACTGAAAACCAAAGGGAATGAGCAGCGTCACCAGCAGCACCCGCAGGCTGTGCGCAGAAGCAATCAGGTCAGTCTGCGCCCCGTGGCGCTCGCCCATCAGTGTCATCTCGGAGGCAGCGCCAATCGGGGAAGAAAAATAAGTCGTGATGCGCGACAAGCCGGCGATGTGAAAGCGCCCAACACCGGCGTGCACCCGGTGCAGCCACGCACCAAACACCAGCCCCATCGCCAGCGCCCACACAATGCCCAGCGCCATCGCCCACCACAAACCGGCCACCAAACTCACCATGTGCGGCGTGAAGTACAAGCCCAAAGCACCGCCAATGAGCCATTGCCCACCGTTGCGCAGCGGTGTCCAGCTGGCGGTCGGCCCACCAGCCATCGTCAACCCAGCCGTCAGCAACAACGGCCCGATCATCCACGGCAACGGCAGCTTCAGCGCGATGCACAGCAAGGCCGCAGCCCAAGCCATCAGCAAGGTGAGGAGCGTGCGCACCACGGGGCGCTGAAGCAATCGCTGGGTGAATTGGACGAAGGCTGAAGGCGGCATGTGAAGAGAGACGACCCAACTGGGGCGACGGATTCTGTTGAAGCCTTAGTATCGACCCATGTTTGTTTTCTTTACTTTTCAGCCTTTTGCCCGGCCTTTGATGGCTGCACTCGTCATCACCCTCAGTGTGTCACTGGCCGGCTGCGCCCATGGACTTCGCACACCCGAATTGCAAAGCCGACTCGATGCCTGGTTGCCGGCCGATGTGCTGCTGCTTGGCGAACAACATGACGCCCCAGAGCACCAGACATTGCAGCAGCAGATTGTTGCAGCCCTGGCGGCGCGAGGTGTCCTTGCGGCGGTTGCGCTGGAGATGGCTGACAGCGGTGACAGCACCGCAACCTTAACCCCGGACGCCAGCGAAGAACAAGCGCGCGGCGCACTGCGCTGGAACAACGACGCCTGGCCGTGGGCCGCGTATGGCCCAACGGTGATGAGCGCCGTGCGCGCGGGCGTGCCCGTGCTGGGGGCAAATTTAGCGCGTTCGCAAATGCAGCGCAGCATGGCCGATGCACAGTTAGACCAGCGTCTGCCCGGCCCGGCACTGAAGGCGCAGCAGCAGCTCATTCGCCAAGGTCATTGCGACCTGTTGCCAGAAAGCCAGATCACACCGATGACACGCATTCAAATCGCCAAAGACATGCGCATGGCGGACACCGTGCAAGCGGCGACCAAGACCGGTCAAGTGGTGGTGCTGATCACCGGCAGCGTGCACGCAGACAAGCAACTGGGCGTGCCGCAACACCTGCCGCCAGAGCTGCGCGTCAAAGCTATTCGACTGCGGTCGGGTGCAACGGTAGTAAGCGGTGAGCGCGAATCATTTGATGGCGTTTGGCTCACGCCGGCCACGCCCGACAAAGATTACTGCGCTGGTTTGGCGAAGCAACTGCCGAAGCGTTGAGCGAAGAATCGGCCAGGGGCTGGCCTCCAACGGGATCACGCACGACCTTCCCCTGTAGGAGCTGAGCCCTCTCAGCGATTCTTGCCGGGGCGTTTCAAGCGTGCTGGCGAATCGCGTCTGCCACCACGTTGACCATGCGGTCGATGTGCTCTTTTTCGACGATGAACGGTGGGCACAGCACGATGTTTTCGCCAGCCGGTCGAACCAAAACGCCGTTGTGGAAACAGGTCATGAAAATGTCGTAAGCGCGCTTGCCCGGCGAACCCGGAATCGACGCCATCTCGACCGCACCCGCCAGCCCCAAGCTGCGAATGCCGATGACATTCGGCAGGCCCTTCAGACCGCTGTGCAGCGCGTCGCCCAGCACCGTGCCCATCTGGCCGGCGCGTTCAAACAGCTTCTCTTCCTTGAACAGCGTGAGCGTCGCAATGGCCGCCGCGCAGGCCACCGGATGACCCGAGTAGGTGTAGCCATGAAAGAACTCGATGGCATGTTCCGGCGCGCCCTCATTCGCCTTCATCATGGCGTTGTAAATGCGGTCGCTGCAGACCACGCCGCCCATCGGGATCACGCCGTTGGTGACGCCCTTGGCGAAGTTCAGCATGTCGGGCACGACGCCGTAATAGTCGGCCCCAAAGTTGACGCCCATGCGGCCAAAGCCAGTGATCACTTCGTCAAAAATCAGCAAGATGCCGTGCTTGTCGCAGATCTCTCGCAACCGCTTCAAGTAGCCTTGCGGCGGCAGATACCAACCGGCACTGCCCGCCACCGGCTCGACGATGACGGCGGCGATGTTGCTGGCGTCATGCAGCGGCAAGATGCGGTTTTCAAGCTCCAACAAAATGTCTTCTTGCCAGACCGGTTCTTGGTTGTGAATGTAAGCGTGATTCACCGGGTCGTGAATGAAGCGCATGTGGTCCACACGCGGCAGCAGCGCCGTGCCGTAAGCCTTGCGGTTGGCCGGAATGCCGCCCACGCTCATGCCGCCAAAACCCACGCCGTGGTAGCCACGTTCGCGGCCGATGAAGACATTGCGATGACCTTCGCCACGGGCGCGGTGGTAGGCCAGCGCGACCTTCAGTGACGTGTCGGCGGCCTCTGAGCCGGAGCTGCAAAACAGCACCTTGTTCAAATCACCCGGCGCCATGCTGGCGATCATCTCAGCAGCCTTGAAAGCCTGGTCGTTGCTGGCCTGAAAAGCCGTGGCGTAGTCCAGCGTGTCGAGCTGCTTTTTGATCGCCTCGTTGATCGGCTTGCGGTTGTGACCTGCCGTGACACACCACAGACTTGAAATTCCGTCCAACACCTTTTTGCCATCGTGCGTGGTGAAGTGCATGCCGTCGGCGGCGACGAAGACGCGCGGATCTTGCTTGAAGCTGCGGTTCGGCGTGAACGGCAGCCAGTGGTGATCCATGTTGAAGCTCTGCAGTGTCATGAGAATTCCCTTGAAGTCGTGTTCGGTGCTTGAAGCTTATTTTGTCACCGTTGCGCACCTCAAAGTCGGGCTCCATCAAAGGCTTACAGTGCTGCGACAATGACTTCGTCATGAGTTCAACCTACACCCTCACTTTGTCCTGCCCAGATCGTCCGGGCATTGTTCATGCCGTTTCTGGCTTTTTATTTGAGCGCGGCGGCAACATTCTGGACGCAGCCCAGTACGCCGACGACCGCGATCAAGACGCCACCGGCTTGTTCTTCATGCGGGTCGGCTTTGCCTGCGCTGACTTGTCGTTTGAGACCTTGAAAGAAGACCTCAGCGTGTTGGCCGGTGACTTTGAGATGCGCTGGAGCCTGCACCAAGCCAGCCAGCCGATGCGCACCGTGTTGATGGTCAGCAAAGAAGGGCATTGCCTGAACGACTTGCTGTTCCGCTGGAAGTCGGGCCTGCTGCGGCTGGACATTCGCGCCATCGTCTCCAACCACAGTGAGTTTGAGCAACTGGCGGCCAGCTACAAGGTGCCTTTTCACCACATCCCGGTGACGGCCGCTAACAAGGCCGAGTCCGAAGCGCGACAGTACGACGTCATCCAGTCTGCAGGCGCAGAGCTGGTTGTGCTGGCCCGCTACATGCAAATTTTGAGTGACGACATGTGCCAAAACTTGGCTGGCCGAGCGATCAATATTCACCACTCGTTCTTGCCCAGCTTCAAAGGCGCCAAGCCCTACCACCAAGCGCATGCACGCGGCGTCAAGCTGATAGGCGCCACAGCCCACTACGTCACTTCAGACCTAGACGAAGGCCCGATCATCGAGCAAGACGTGGCCCGCGTTGAGCACAGCCGAACCGTCGAAGACCTGACCGCCATGGGCCGCGACACCGAAAGCCAGGTGCTGGCGCGCGCCGTGAAGTGGCACAGCGAACACCGTGTGTTGTTGAACGGACACAAGACGGTCATATTCAAATAAAGCGGCATGGCCAGCCGACCCAACCAGCGGAAAACCCTTCACCTGCGACTGGCGCGCACCGGCATGAAGGATTGCTGTGAACGCGTCGCCCTTGCGAAATGGCTGCTAAAACGCGATTTTTTTTGATTCTTTGAGCATTCACGCGCCCTTGACGCATAATCCGGTAGTGCAAGTTGTAAAACC
>Ga0208916_10000705_pt1 | contig 15224 bp, 24 predicted proteins | sample DEB19_08_DNA_5_FD_184523 | JGI IMG/M metagenome (GOLD analysis project Ga0208916, IMG submission 184523) | Aqueous microbial communities from the Delaware River and Bay under freshwater to marine salinity gradient to study organic matter... | ecosystem: Environmental > Aquatic > Marine >... | reverse complement strand
GGAATCTACGTGAAGAATATGAAAAACGGTATGTGCTTTATTGTCACCAACAGTTACCGGAACGTGGATGCTATTTGGGTGCCTTGCGACTCTTTGAAGGGGGAGCGGGTGCTTTTGTATTACCCGCAAAAATAAATTTGTGAAAAATATTGATATGGCACTTGAAAGAAATGTTGTTTTTCGACTTGAGGCTGGAGAATACGAGGCATTACAGGCCGTCGCAACCCGGCGCGGTATGACTGTTTCGACTCTACTGCGTGGATTTGTTGCGCTTGTGGCTGATGTGCCGAAAGTTGCTAACCACGACCAAAAGTTAGTCGATTTGCTCGAACCAGGAAAGCGGAAACGGAAAGTGAAGCCATGAAGCCAGAGAAGCCACTAGGACAAAAAGCGTACGGTTCAATTCCTCACCTGATCGGATCAAAGGTTGGCGAAGGTGATCACACAGTCCCACAGGGACAGCACGACATTTGCACCGTCAAAACCCGCGACAAGCACGATGTTATCATTGTGCAAGAAAAATTCGACGGTTCTAATGTAGCGGTGGCAAAGATCAACAGGCAAATTATTGCATTAACTAGGCCGGGGTATTTGGCAGAAACGTCTCCGCATGAGATGCACCATATTTTTGCAAAGTGGGTGAAAGAATGCCAATCAAGTTTTTACTACCTACTAGAAGAAGGTGAACGACTATGCGGCGAATTGATGCTGCAAGCCCACGGAGCGAAATACAGGATTGACGAAAATAACCCTGTAATTTGGTTTGACCTTATGCGGGGGATGGAGCGAGAAACCCACGGCGTACTTTGTGAACGTACGGAGGGTATGGGGTTGTATTTCCCTAGGACACTTTGGAAAGGGGGAGCGCTGCCAATTGAGGATGCTTTCATGTTCACTATGAAACACCCTGAACTATTTCCTTTCCGGTGCCTTGAACAGCCCGAAGGTGTAGTATACCGGGTAGAGCGCAAAGGTAAAGTTGACTTTCTGGCAAAGTGGGTGCGGCCTGATTTTGAGACAGGCAAGTATTTGGGGCAAGATATTTGGAACTTTGAAAAACAAACTGCATGACAATAGGAGTTCTTGAAAACAAAGACAGTCCAGCGACAGATTTTTACATTAGCCTTGGCCCCCTTATGCGCCTTGCAAAGACCCACCCTGGCTACGAAATCGTAACCCTGACTGCCAATAGCGGATGGTCTGAATACGCAAAGTGCGACATCGTTATTTTTACCCGGCCTAACGGTGATACGATGCTAGGTCTTATGCGGGACTGCAAGCAGATGAAAGCAAAGATCGTTATTGCCCATGACGACCTACTAACCAATGTCCCACTTACCAACCCAGCTTCCGCCCACTTCAACCGGGAAGAGGTCAAAAAGTCAACCTGGGAATGCTTGAAACTAGCAGACCACGTAATTGTGACCACGCCTGTTTTGAAAGCTGAGTTTGACCCGCATCACCATGCAGTTACAGTTATCCCAAATGGGGTTGATTTGACATTTACGCCCTTTACCAAGGAGATTAAGCGGAACCCGGCAGAAAGGATTCGTAACATCCCAAAGGAGCATGAGATCAACCCGCAAAACCCCGATGCCCTTATCAAGATATTATGGCGCGGCTCCATGACCCACGGTGCAGACCTGAAAACAATTGACTCGTTTTGGCAGTGGGCAAGCGGTCACAAAGATACAACCGTGGGCTTTATTGGCATGCCCGCTTGGTACGCGGCTACCCATCACCCTGGCGTGTTGTCGCGGGATTGGCGGCCTTTCTTTTTTAACTACTTTGAAGAGTTGAGAAACACGGGGGCTGATTACGGGGTTTTCCCGCTGGTAAATCACCCGTTTAATCACGCAAAAAGTGGAAACTTTGCCGCTGAATTGCTGGTTGCTGGAATTGTGCCTTATGCCCCGGCCGGGTTTGCTGAGTTCAATCACCCCGGGGTGCGGCATTACGACAGTAGCGCGGGGCTGATAAAGGAGTTTTACAGCCTACTCAATGATGATGCCGACTATCATTTAACCGTGGAAGAGGGGCGCGAATGGCTGGAACGGGAAAGGGATGTGAACAAATTGAACCTGAAAAGGATTGAAATTTTTGAAAACTTGTAGGCTATGGATTTACTAGGCGACTTCCACAAAAGGGATGCAGCACTGCAAAATAGCACAAGGGTTGACATAAACGATGTCTGTGATGTATGCATGTGCTTTGACCATTTCAAAAACCAATCTGAAAAATGTGTAAAGATTCGGTTTTCGTATGAAATAAACGATACGACCCTAGACAAACAGCAAGTCGAAACCCTAATTCAAGCACTTCAAAAACTAGTCAAAGAGTTATGAGCCAAAAAATCGCCAAAAACGGAAAAGAGGTCGTTGATTACGACAAAATCCCTGCCTACCCAAAAGGACAGTTTATGAACGCTCCTGGTTGCTACTGCGAGAATTGTGGGCAAACATTTGCTCTTTATTTTTACAGCGCAATAATGCCAGCCGGGGTTGATGAAAACGGAAAACCAGCTTTCTATAAATGCTTTAAATGCGAAGACAATGACTAAAATCGCGGTCGTTGTACCGACCATACGCCCTGAGTCTTGGAAACTATTCATTGAGGCATGGGAACCACTGTTTGAAAAACATGAAATTGATTTGTTCAAAGTCAATGACGCTGGTGAATTCCCAGTTTGCCAGCATTTTGAGTATCCAGAGCCAACTCAACCAGGCATCCACACCGCAAAAGATGCGCATTGGCTTTTCAATAAAACAGATGGGTGTAGGAACCTTGGTTTTTTGGCAGCGTATCGAATGAAGTGTGATATCATCATTTCCCTCGACGATGACGTTTACCCCGTGGGTGATCCAATAGGGCAGCATATCAACGCGCTTTCAATGTCCGTCTCCCCAACATGGATGTCAACCGCACAAGATTGGCGGGTACGGGGCATTCCGGTAGGGGGTGAGAAATGGCCTGTAATGCTTAGTCATGGGGTTTGGAACGGTGTGCCTGATTTTGACGCGCCGACGCAGTTTCTTAATCCCAATGTTATGGACATTGCGTTCAACAAGACCAACATTCCAAAAGGCGTACTGTTTCCGCTTTGCGCGATGAACTTTGCTTTTCGACGTGAGCTAATGCCGTATGTGTACCAAGCTCCGATGGGCAAGCGCCTTGCAGAGTACGATCTACCCATTGGCGACCGCTTTGCTGATATTTGGGCAGGGGTTGTACTTAAACGCTGGATGGACACGCAAGGCTATGCAGCCGTGACCGGGTATGCAACTATCTACCATTCACGGGCAAGCAATGTGTTTGCCAACTTGAAAAAAGAGAGTATCTTTATGGAATTGAATGAGGATTTTGATAACCAATTTCACGACCCAAATAACAACCATCCCTATGTTGTATTGTATAGAACCGCTTTGGAACAATGGCAAGCAGCACTCAAATAAGCAGTATCGAAACGTCGTAGTTTTCGGCACGTACAACCGCGCGCACTTGATGCGGCAAAGCATGTATGTTTACAGCGAGTGCCTAGACCACCGATACAACGACGCGGTGGTGGTGCTGGATGATGGTAGCACAGACGATACGCTCGATGTGTGCGCACAGTACGCCGCCAATGTGGATGTGTTTTATTTTAAACTCCAAGACAAGCAGCCCGGCGAATGGAGAGACAGCGCGGCGTTTTTGAACATGGGCATAAGCTTTGCAATCCACGCCCTGAACGCGCACCGGGTTATTCCTACCCACCCTGAAATTGTGCCTGGCATTCACACGTTTGCAGCAATCAATTCAGCACCGGAAGGAATCGACTTTGTGATGTTCCGTGGGTACTATTTGCCCGTTGAGTTGCAATTGCGGTACGAGGCTTTTATAGATTGCGTGAAGGATGGAAGAATAAGCGGAGGTAAATACAATCCAAAAGGCCGGGTTTTTGATTGGTCAATTCAAACATTCAAAGCTCTCTGCCCTGATTGGTACGATTATGGCGACCCAAACCACGATTTCCACCCGAATAACTTGGAAGCAGATAAACGGGCTTTTGATTCGTGGATATTTTGTGCCGCGACTTCGGACACCTGGAAGCGGTTTAAGGGAATGCCAGAAAGCAGCAATTGGGGTACGGTCGATATGGCGTTTATGAAACAGCGGTACACTTTTGGATTTACAACGGCAACACCAAACGAGGTAGATGCGTGGGTGACCCATCAAAACCACGATGACCCTAAGTACAACGTACTTACCCCGCGTGTAATGGAGGTATGGGTTGAAGATATGAAAGCGAATCACGACCAGTACACGACGATTGAAAGTAAGCCTGATTACCTTAATCCAAACCGTTGGGAGCCATGAAAAAAATAAGCACAGTTTTTAAGAAAGACCCCAGCAACCTTGCTTTGGTCGTCAATGAAGTCAATCCAGAAAACCAATGGGTGCTGGATGGTGAAGGCGTAGCAACTCGCAAATGGGATGGCACTGCTTGTGCTGTGATTGATGGCGTGTTGTACAAGCGATACGACGTTAAGAAAGGTAAATCCGTTCCAGTGGGCGCGATACCTTGTCAAGAACCAGACGGAGTTACCGGGCATTGGCCGCATTGGGTGAAGTGTGAGCGAGGCAATCCGGGAGATAAGTATCATTGGGAGGCTTGGGATTTGTACCCTGGATACTTTGAGGATGGCACGTATGAGTTAATAGGGCCAAAAATAAACGGTAACAATGAAGGGTGGAGCGAGCATGTATTTCAAGCTCACGGAAACCGTACTATCGATGTCTTTAGCCGATCATTTGATAACCTTAAATGGCTTTTGGGTGAACGAAACATTGAAGGCATCGTTTTCCACCACCCCGACGGACGCATGGCAAAGATTCGCAAAACCGATTTTGGCATAAAAATATAATCCATGAGCTACAATACATCTTGGTTGCACCCCTACAACGAAACCACCCTTGGCCCGATACAACGCGGGGAGGCTCTTTTCTTGTTTGGGTTGTGCGAAATGGTCAAGCCCCAAGTAGTTTTGGAAATCGGCTGCCTCATCGGTCAATCCCTCCGCGTCTGGATCAACGCGGGCGTTCCCTTCATCTACGCCGTGGACGCAAAGATCAGCGAACCCGTGAAGGAACTACAACGGGGGCAAGGAACAAATGGAATGCTGTGCTTTGAACAGGATATGACCACGCCTATTGATTTTGTGCGTGGAATCCCTGATCTTGTGTTCATTGACGCAAGCCACAAGCTAGATGACAACATTGCCGTGGTGAAAAACTTGGTTAACGTCTTTGGCTCCGGCGCGCTGGTGATCTTCCACGATACCGGGCATTGGAAGCAGGACCACATTGACAAGGACAAGCAATGGTTTTTGGACACGTACGGCGGGAAGTGGGACGAAGAGTTACAAGCATGGGCGCATTGCCCGGATGAGAAAGAAACGATTGAATGGATAATCCAGAATACGAACTGGCAACGAATTGATTTGTGGACTACCGTAGTGCCCCGGTGCGGGCTAACCGTTTTCCAAGTGCCTAATTAAAACGACATGCAATACACTTGTGCAACATGCAAAGCAAAAGCCAATTTCATTAAAATGATTGCAGAATCGTGGATGGAGATAGCGGGTAAGTACTATTGCGCTGCGTGTGGATTGGACAAACTAAAGGAAGCCGAATGACAGTAGTAATAAACGGAACGACCTACATTGCGGTTGGTGATTTATGGCTGATTGATTGGGCTAAAATACAGTTGAAAAACAGTTGAAATATGCCAAACGAAAAGAACCTCGAAAAGCGTGTTCCTTTCAAGAAAGGCGATCCACGCATAAATCGGAAAGGTGCGCCAAAGAAGATACCTAACCTAGATGTGCTTTTGGCTGAGTTGCTTGATGATGAAGACCAGAGCGCAAAGCTTATCTTGGCTGCCTTGATCGAAAAGGCCAAAGAGGGCGACGTGCGGGCGGCACAGGTGATACTAGATCGGGCATATGGGAAGCCAAAGGAAAGCATTGATTTGACGACTAAAGGCGAAAGCCTGAACGAAGAAAAGCGGTTTGTTTTTTCAGACGGCACAACAAGGGATGCAAAAGGAAACGTCATTAAGAGTAACCAATGAGATTTATAAGCCACTATGGAACCCGCAAACCAGGATTGTACTAGTTACGGGTGGCCGGGGTTCGGGCAAGTCGGATGCAGTTTCTTTATGCGCTTGTGATGAAATAACGTCGTTTGAGGACTGGGTAACGCTTTACACCCGCTGGACTTTAACCAGCGCGGAAATATCAATCATCCCTGAGTTTAGGGATAAAATAGACATCCTTGGCAAACGAGACAAGGTAAAAGTATCGGGTAACATTGTACGCAGTACGGAAACAGGTAGCACAATTATCTTTTCCGGTATCAAGGCGGCAAGTGGTACGCAGACCGCCAGGCTAAAGTCAATCAAGGGGCTGAATAAATTAATCATCGAAGAGGCGGAAGAGTTTCACGACGAAAAAGAGTTCAATACCTTAGACGATTCTTTGCGGGCAACTGGGGTTCCAAATACGATAGTGATTGTAATGAACCCGCAGGACGTTGACCATTGGATTTGGAGACGCTGGTTTGCTAAGTCGCACCGGATGGAGGTAATCGACGGAGTACAAATTCCAATCAGCACACACCCTGACATTACCCATATTCACACGACGTACCTTGACAACAAAGAGAATTTACCCGATACTTATCTTGAGTTAATTGAAAACCTCAAGCTCGCAAACCCCGACGCATACGCCCACCGTTACCTGGGCAAGTGGCAGGAACGAAAGGAAGGGGTGATTTATCCGAATTGGATAGAGGGTGAATTTGATTTGACGTTGCCGTACGGGTACGGACTGGACTTCGGGTTTACAAACCCCGACGCAATGTGCAAGGTGGCGGTGGATGACGCTAGGAAACTGGTTTACTTGAAGGAGGAAATGTACGCCACAAAGCAGAGCAACGAAACAATCAAAACCAGCGTTTCCGAAATAGGCGGCAACGATTTGATTGTAGCCGACAGCAACGAACCCCGCACTATTGAAGCACTGCAAGGAATCGGGTTGAACGTGCAGAAGGTGGAGAAGTACCCCGGCTGCGTGGTTGACCGGATCAGAATATTGAGTGATTACACATGGGTAGTAACCCCGGAAAGTTACAATGCAAAGTTTGAATTTAACAACTACATTTGGAACGACAAAAAGGCATCAATCCCGCTGGACAAGAACAATCACATCATCAAGGCCGGGGAGTACATAGCCACCCGCCTTTTGGAAGGTTCAACCGTCCTGGCTTATAGCAAATAACAATGACCGAAAAAGAAAACCAAATTGCCGACAAAATAACCGCGCTGATTGCCGATGTGATTGAGTTACTAGGCACGACTGACCACAACCGCCGCATGTGGCTGCAGTGTAAGAGCGCACTAGAAACCGCCTCCCTCCGCATAGGCCGTGAAATACCTCGCATTGATCGCCCGAAAGGGATTGAGACAATCAAGGCACAGCCGCTCAAGAAAGCCGAACCAGTCAAGGCGGTGTCTGGTGACGTGCTAGCTTACTCAAAGGACAATTCAAACGATCCGTTACCGAAACCGCGTAAAACAAAGGGGAATGAAGGAGTTTAGTTGTGATTTCTATGCAAAAAATCAAGATGTTGATGTCCTTACTGTTGATCGTAGTGACAAATTTGTAGACATTGACATAATCGGGGTTGATGATAGCTGTGGGGTGATAATTACCCCATTAAAAGCCCGTGAACTCGCAGCCGAATTAATCAGGCTTGCGGATGAAATTGAAAAGCAATGAGCAAAGAAGAATACTTAAAGCACATGAACAATGTCGGCAGGTTCTTAACCGGGCTGTGGGTGTTGTCAATAATTGGGGTGATCTGGTTTTACAATTGCCCCGCCGCATGGAAGGCGTTCGGAACGCTCACATTTTTATTGATCGTGTGCGTGGCTATTGTTCACCATGCTGAAAACAAAATTGATGATAGTATTCACCCTTAACGACACCAAGTACACCCACCCTGAAACCTGCGAAGATGTGACAATCCAGCAGGTAATCGAATTTTACAGGGACGTGTACCCCACACGCCCGGCGTTGATGCTGGAACTAACGGAGGCTGTGAGTGAAGACCCGGTTAATGAAAAGCGAGTGGCAGCTATTGAAAAGAAGATGCAAAGCAAGGTGTGGATTTCCGCGCACCTCTACCCCTACTTTGTGCGGGTGGTGCATCACTTTTGCCGGGCTCCAGTGGAGACGCTACAAGGAACAGGCCCGGCGCACTTGGAATACCTCTATCACCACTGCATCGGCGCAATGCGTAACCCTGGCGATGTTCAGCATAAGCAACTATATTTGATCGACGGTGAAGTGCATACTCTTCCAACTCAATTGATGACATATAGCACCCTGCAAGAGTTCGCAGAGGCGGCACAGTACGAAGAGAATGCCGAAATTCTAAGCAAGGGAAGACCGGACACTTGCGAATTTTACGAAGGTTTATTGAATGTTTGCTCAGTAATACTCAGAAAGGAAGGTGAAATGTACAGCGAGGAAGTGTACAACCGCAACCGGAAACGATTCAAGACGCTACCCCTGCAAACCCTGTACGAAGTAGGTTTTTTTTTGAAGATGTTAAGTCTCAATTACGTGCTCGGTTTAAACCTGTCTTTGTTAAAACGGGCGGCTCAGGAGCTACAAGCGACCTAGCCGGGGTGATGAAAAAGTACGGGTGGTACATTACGATAGTGGAAGTGGCCAAATGTGGGCTGTTCAGTATAGCAGGAATGAACGCAATCCAATCGGCTGAAAAGGCAAATTTATACGAGGTAATGACATACCTTTCGCTCCAAGCCGATATAAATAAAGTCAATGACGCTATTGCAAATAAACGAGCAGTTCAAAACCGTAACCGACGCGGTAGCCGGGCTTAATGGGTATTCATTCGGGATGCCCAGCGACCGGACGCGCTCACAGACGTACGACGAACCAGGGGAGGATCAAACCGATCTCTTCCCAAGGGTTTTCTTTGTTGTCCCAGACTTCGACCACAACACCGTAACAAGAAAGGATGAATATGATTGTCAGGTGTTCTTTGATGATCTACTTGGGTATGATGATGATGGGGAGTCCAACCCAATGACACAGGTTGAAAAATGGTCTATGCTTTCGGTATACGTGGAGCAGTGGGTTAAGGAGATGCAAAAAAACATCACCACAGGCAAGGTGCAAGGGATTGTGAAGGTTGAATTAAACTCGTTTGGATTGAAACAAAGATTGATCTACGCAAAAGCTACATTCACTTTTGTAACAAGCGCGGTATGTTAGAAGGACAAACGGTAATTTACCAAGGCAAGGAAACCCACGTTGAAAAAGTGCTGAAAGGTGGGCGGGTTCTTATCGCAAATCCTGAATGGGATTGGGATGAAGAAGGAATGTGTGTTGATTCTGGCATTGAATACCTTGTGCCGTATTGGATCACGGTTAATGTAACTGAATTGACATGCTAGATCAACTTGATTTCTTCCAAGAGATTGACTACTTGATTAAAACCGCCATTGCGGCGGAATGGAAAGCCCAGGGGCATAATCTAAGCGGCGAAGCAATCAGGCAAATCGACTCAGTTGTAACCAGGATCGCAGGTGGTGAGCGCATTGATTACTACATCCTGGATTACATGGCTTATAATAATTCAGGTGTGACCGCTGCTAAAATCCCATACTCGCCCGGTTCAGGCAAGAAAACATCCAAGTACATTGCCGGGTTAACTGAGTACGTGAAAAAGCGCATGGGAAAGGGCGATAAAGAAGCACAAAGCATTGCCTTTGCCATTGCAAGTAAGCACAAGAAAGAGGGAATGCCCACGAAAGCCAGCGCCCGGTTTTCCAGCACAGGTAAGCGAACGGGGTTCATCGAGACGGCGTTGGATGGAATTGAGCCAGAATTGGCGCAACTTATTGAACGCGGTATCGAGGAAAGTATTAACTTTGTTTTGGAATCGTTTTTTAAAACACAAATCGGAAGATGATGATAAAGAAAACCTACCACACTCAATACGACAAAGAGTTATTGATTCTTTTATCTAAAATGATCAATGAAGTTTTCTTTAAATCAAATAGATTTAGAGTATCAAACAAAAACCATCTTAGAAAAGCAGCGACAACCTTTAATGGTTTCTTTAAAAAAAGATATGGGATTGATTTTGTGAATGAGTTCCACGTGATAAAAGCATGCGATTTGTGTGGGATTAAAAAGACTGATGAATTGACTTTAGACTCATACATATTTACTTGTTACAAAATACATGTAGACTTAAACACACAAGATTTAAACTCTATGCTTGTTGCTTCTAAGAGAGGGTTATGTAATGCTGGTGATGAAAAAATGAAAGTTATTGACGATTTCATGAATAGGGTTATTTCGTTTGAGCAAAAAAACAAAGACTTATTTAAAAAGTACTTTGGGCTTGAGGTAACCCTGGAAAAATTCACAACTGCCTAGCCATGTACACACACTACCCGGACACCATAAGCAGCACCCTCTACCCTATCCTCTACCGGAACATCCAACCGGACGGGGTAGAGCAGTTGCTAGTCAGTATCTTTGTTGCCGGGGCTAGTGTTGGCACTTACCGCGCTTCGTATTCAGGCACGACCGGAACTAGCGGTATTTTCCTTTTGGATTCATCCGGTTACGTGGGGGCAAATGTTGCGCCCGCTGTGGATGCGAAAACCAGTATATTTGGCACGCTGAACGACTTCTACCGCGTATCAAACACGGATTGTTTTAGGTCTACCTATATCAACATCTACCCTGAAACGATTAATAGCAGCGGGTATCTAGTGACCAGCACAGCAGCGCAAGCAAGTACCACGACCTACGCGCTATCTTCGGATTATTGGGAATATGATTATAGTCTTTCGATCTTCCAGCAGCCAACGGGTGACGGGCAATTCCAGTTCTTAACCGCACAACGGGAAGCCCGGCGGGTAGCAGATGCGGACAATATCTTTTTGAGTTACCTCACATACGGCACCGACGCAGCCGAGTTTGTTTTCTACGACCTGGCAGGCTCACCATCTTCGACGGTGGTTATTGACTTGGTGCATGCGTTCACCGATTACGGAATGCAAACGTTTAGCGTGGGTCTTGCTAACATCTTAGGCCAAACCGCCGGGGGTGATTTAGTTATTCATTCCGGTACTTTCCCAACTTCATCAAGCGGTTACTCTTATTACACAGTTCAGGCCGGGGTGTATTCTGGTTCGTTTGTTGGCAGTAGTGAGGTATTGGTTTTCAACATCGAGCAAGGTTGCCCCGATAAGCTGGAATTACATTGGTTTGGCAAGTACGGCGGGGCTGAAAGCTATGTCTTTTGCGGCAACTTCACCGACCAAGTGAAAACAGACAGCGAAAACATAGACGTGGCGCAAACCTGGAACTACACAGCACCACGGGCGAACAGCTACGACAAGCGGGTGTTAAAGACCAACATCCAGAGCAGGAAGGAGATAGAAGTGCAAACCAGCATACCGCAAGAAGACGGGGAATACATTGCGACGCTATTTGAGTCTCCGGAGGTGTATCTAGTCAGTGGCGGGCAATACATCGCAGTCACAATCGACAACGCCACCGTGCCGACGTTGGATAACAGGGAAGTTGAATTGGAGGTGAAGTTTACGATATTGTTTGGACTTAAAGCGGTGAGTGGATTGTAAATAAAAAAGCCCCGCTAAAGTGCGAGGCTGGTGTGTTACTTTGTTTCGATGTAGTGATCACATATTTCTAAAGCCTTTTCGATCAAGTCTATTAAGCTTTTTTCTTTGCCTCTTTTGGGAAAAGAAAGGTCATTTAATAGCTCAATAATCAGTAACATGCTATTGTATTTTTCCCGGTCGGTTTGCCCTGGGATTAAATCATAAGTAAGTTTGTGGTAACTTTCCATAATCGTTTGATTTTCATGCAAGTTACAAAATCCTAAACCTCAAACAATACCATAAAACAGGTATTTTATGAATGAACGCCTTTACATTGACGGGAACTTAATCGACATAGACCAAAAAGGGCTGGATGTCGCTATTTCCTATTCGATTGAAGGCACACAACCCGGCAAAATCCAAGGGGCGCACTCTTCCCGCCTTGTCAAAATTCCAGCCACAAAGAAAGCACAACGGATATTTGAAAACATCGAGATACCCGGCAGCACCCCAACTAGGGCGTACAAGTCTCTGCCAATGTCGTACCAATCCAAGGGGCTGCCCATCCTGGAAGGCAAAGCGCGGGTTGACGGGGTTGATCTCAAAGCCACGCCCACGGGCTTCACACCGGAAAATTACAAAGTTGCCCTTATTGGGAATAATGCGGATTGGTTTACCGACGTGGGTAACACACTTGTAAGGGCATTGGATTGGGGAAACCTGACGATAAGCGTTGCAGATGTTGAGGAAAACGCAGACCCGACCACAGCGGAAAGCTGTTTCATTTTGATGAAGTGGCAAGAGTGGATAGATACTGACCAGGTACGACATGAAGAGTTTACCCCCTGCGTGTTTGTGTGGCGCATCCTGCAAAAAGCTTTCCAGCAATACGGGTATGAGTTTGTAAGTGTGTTCGATAGTGACCCACTGAATAGGTTGATAATTCCGTTTGGGTTGCAGCTTGATCCTGAGTTTTTCCAAGACAATGTAAATTTACGGGCTTCCACCACTACCCCGCTATCCATCAACATAGTTATCACTGATCCAGGAGAAACGCTGCTAGTTTTCTCCGACACAACCACGGCACCCAACTTTGACAACGGCGGTAACTATACCGCGGGTGTGTACACTACCCCATTGACCGCCTTGTACGACCTGATTGCGGAACTTAATGTAACCATCACAGCGACCAGCGGAGACCCTGGGCAGTACAATGAGGTAAGTCTAATATATACAGTAAACGGTAACGTGGTGCATGTGTACGCCCTGTCTGATGGGCATGACTGGAATACAAGCTTTGTTTTTGATAACTCCATTATTTTTGAGCAGATACAAGACCTAAACGAAGGTGACACGGTAGAGCTTTATTTCCGTTACGAAGGTGTAACCCTGAACGCAACAATCGAGGGAGTATTAACTATCGAAGCCGAAAAAGAAGCCTTTGAACTAGGCGAAGTGTACGCCCTATCTGACATCATTCCCGGCACATGGTTTACAAAGTTCATCATTGAAGACCTAACTTACATTTTCAATCTAGCCTGGGAAACGGACGTACTAGCCCGCAAGGTGTATGCTTATCCCAAAGATGATTACTATCTAAAGTATCGCCCAAACGCCACAGGTGCCACGGTAGCAACCCCGTTCAATGGCTTTTTCAAGAACTCTGACCAATACGATTTACTTGCAAGGGGGGTGAAAGATAACGAGCTTAAGGTCATTGACTCTTACAAGTCCACAACCGTCCTAGCCTGGGAAACGGACGATGACACAACCGAAGCGGAAGAGAAACGCAGGGGGGTAAACATCTATTCGGGTGGGTACGCCTTCCCGGCTGACCGTTACCCAAACGGGATTGATACCAGCTACACTGGATTCTTTGCAAAAACGATCCACATCAACGACACCGACATAACGAGCGGGGGAATGATGGGGGTTCAAATCCCTTTGGTGTTTGGGGAGAACTACAACGAATCAGATATTGCCGATCCTAATTACGACCTTGCACCGCGCTTGCTATACTATGCTGGGCGGCGCGGGGGCGATGATGGGGTTGTGCGGCTGTACTACTCTACCACATCCGCCACAAGTGCGTTCGATTACCCGGCTGCCTTTATGGTCAACTATGCGGCACCGAGTGGGGTTGACTTTTCCTTGTCTTTTTCGGATGAGGTAACCAACTACTCCAATGTTACACCCGGCCTATTCACGTCCTTGTATTTGCAAGAGTTCAAGCGGCGGGAGATTGGGAAGGTGTACACGGCATCGGCCAAATACAGCCGTTCGGATGTTTCAGCACTGACCTTTCGGGAAAAGCCCCGAATTGGTTCGGCTAATTTCATATTGCAGGAGTTGACATTCAAGCCGTCGAGCAATTCTCCGTCAAAGGTGGTGCTAATGTACGATGAAAGACCAACTAGCGAGGATGTAGCAAAGGTTATCAACACGGCTGAACTAGCCGGGGCATCACCTGCACCGGGTACGGTTACGGGTTCCGGTTCGGGGCTGGTGGGAAGTACTTCAACAACAATTAACGTGTATGCAAGCAACAACCTGTATCAGAATCAAACAGGCGTTTCAATCGTCCTACCTGCTAATTCGGGCATTACAGCGGTAAGCAACACGGACGCACAGGTATTTGTTTTCCAGAATGGGCAAAAGATTTGGCCGGGGGTGCAGTATACAATTAGCGGGTCAACCATTACGATTGACGCGGGTACGCACTTTGACGGGGCGAACTATGAGGTGATTGTTAACGGCGTAAGAAAAGGGTAACATGGCAAAAGTATTAGGTTTTCAAATAGAGATTCAAGGAACGCAGCGGGCTATCTCCACCAGCGAAGAGCTACGCCGTGCCATTGCGGATATAGGCAAGGAGCTAAAGAAAGCTACCGACGTTGACAGCATCCAAAAGCTTGAAAAAGAACTGGTTGACCTCAAAGCCCGTCAAAACGAGGTTAACAAGGAAGTACGCGAATCGGTTAAGGCTAGGCAAGCGGAGTTGACCGGAGTAAAGCAAACCACGGGGGCGTATGCTGCGCTATCCAAGGAACTGAACGACACGCGCCGACAATTCAAAGACCTGGCCGCCGCTGAGATGGGTAGCAGCGAAGAAGCGCAGGTTTTACTACGCCGTATCACCCAACTTGACAGCAAGTTAAAAGACATTGACGGCAGTGTAGGACAGTTCCAGCGCAATGTAGGTAACTATTCCAGCGCATTACAAGGCATTGGTAGTGCCTTAACGGGTGGCCTGATCGGTGGCGGGTTCGTGGCCTTTGCGGAACTGGCAAAGCGTGGGGTGCAAGAACTGTTCGAGCTAAACAAAGACATTGCCGATCTGCAAGCCAATGTGCGGAAAACCACGGGGCTGACGGAAGAGCAAGTACAATCCTTAACCGAAAGCCTCAAAGCTCTAGACACCAGGACAAGTATAGAAGCACTACTTGAAATATCCACCGTTGCGGGTCGCCTTGGTGTTGAAGGCGAGAAAGGGGTACTGGAATTTACT
>Ga0208916_10000703_pt1 | contig 15228 bp, 29 predicted proteins | sample DEB19_08_DNA_5_FD_184523 | JGI IMG/M metagenome (GOLD analysis project Ga0208916, IMG submission 184523) | Aqueous microbial communities from the Delaware River and Bay under freshwater to marine salinity gradient to study organic matter... | ecosystem: Environmental > Aquatic > Marine >... | reverse complement strand
GGGAGCGAGTATGATCGACCTCGACCTCTTCAAGCCGTGGACGGATCACCTGAACTTCGGACAGCGCCAATGGTTCGCTAAGTCCATCGAATACATCCTCCTGCAAGGCTACACGCTCCACGAGACAAACGAAGTTACGATCTGGGACGGAAGGCCGATGACGTTTAAAAGCGGTGATTGCCACATTGTCGTCTCTCGTCAAATCAAGACGGAATCAATGGATCTTTGCCCTGGCATCATCCTTGAAAATGAAGCGCTTAATTTTGAGGCCTCAATCTCAGTCAACACGCCGCTCGAAGTTGTCTTCTGCGCGGTCAAATATCTCAACGGGGAGGAATAATTATGCCTACTTTTTCGCAAATTGAAGTAACCACGTCCGTCACGCTGGATGTTGAGTTTGAGGTGTTCTGCGCCTGCGGTGCTCATATGTGCAATGAGACGGATACTCGTAATTCACGCAATCGCAACGCCCCACAAGCCGTTGTGAACGCCTGCCGTAAATGCATTGAGTCGGAAACTCAGCCGCTGAAGGATCGCATTTACGAATTAGAACAACTGTTGATCGAGGCGCAAGAACGCGCCGATTATACCCATGAAGACTAAAGCTGCCGTCCTTCTCATCATCCTTTTTCACATCCTCTTTTTCATCTTCCTGTCATGAGCTACCAGCAACAAAAAATCTATTCCAGTCGCGACACCACGCCGCGAATGCGCCGACTAGCTGCCGAGCGAGATTATCGCAAAGCAAAAGTTCAATTCTGGATTCAAGCCATCGCGGGCGGCATCCTGCTTGGCCTTCTTATTCTCTGCCTTTCATTTCTTTAACACCACATCATCACCATTATGAGCAACGAAATCACCACCATCGAAACAGACGTGCAAATCGCCCGTGAATCTTTAACACCACATCATCACCATTATGAGCAACGAAATCACCACCATCGAAACAGACGTGCAAATCGCCCGTGAATCCGCAGCCTTTGAAATGCTGCAACGCCAAGCCAAAATGTTTGCTGCGTCATCACTTGTCCCCAAGGAGTTTCAAGGGAACATAGCTAACTGCGCTATTGGAATCGATATTGCCAAACGCCTTGGCGCATCGCCCTTCATGGTGCTCCAGAATATCGACATCATCCACGGACGGCCGTCATTCCGCGCAACATTCCTGATTGCCATGGTCAACGCTTCGGGACGTTTTGAGCCGCTGCAATTTGAAATGATTGAGACAGGCAAAGAGGCAACCAAGCCAGTCGCGTTTGAGGTCTGGGAGAATCAAAAGAAAGTCTCCAAAGAAATTAAATACACCTACACGCCGACAACATGCATAGCCTATGCCAAAGACAAGGCCAGCGGATCAGTAATTAAAGGCCCTCCCGTGTCCTACGACATGGCGATTTCCGAGGGATGGGTCGGAAAGTCTGGCAGCAAATGGCAAACAGATATGCGAGAACTCATGATCCGCTACCGCGCCGCCGCATTCTTTGCTCGTCTTTACGCGCCAGACATTACGCTTGGCATGATGACGGCCGAAGAAGTTTCCGACACCGTAGAACGCGATGTAACGCCACCAAGCGCCACCGACTCCAAACTTTTCAAGACTCTCGCGGCAACGTCGTCGCAGACATCCGCCCCGCCTCTCAGTGTGTGCGAGGATACAGGGGCGGGTGCAACTCTTTTTGAAGTCGAGTCCGTGTCGCTTGTCGATCAAGTTCAAGCGCGGCTGACTCAACACAGCCTCAAATGGTCGGACGTTCTCGGCAAATTGCAGGAGAGCGGCATCGGCGGCGAAGAGTTTCACGCGTTGGAATCCGCAGACGAGGATACGCTTAAGGGCGCGTTGTCGCTGTGGGCTAGCATCGTGAAGGCTTTGGGCGGAAAGGAGGCGAAGTAATATGAGCGCAAAAACCAAAACAACAGAGGTCTTTAAAGTCGCTCCAACTTCCGATCCTCGCCAATTCTGGGTGGCAAATAACTATTCACGCCTTGAGGGAGAATGGGAAGACATTTATGTTAATTTTACCGGCTTTTTTGGGAAGCATGGCCCGCACGTCTTCGCCGCCGCTCCTGAGCTTCTGGAGGCGTTGGAGCTTTACGCGCTTTCCTACTCCGATGAAGAGCTAGTTCAGCTTGCTGAATGCACAAGCGGCATGGGTGAAATCAGCCCAGTCACCGCTAAGCGTGAAATCATTCGTCGCGCAGCAACCACCAAAGCGAAAGGAGAAACTAAATGAGCTACGAAAACCCATTCCCAGACAAGCCAAGCGCTTCAAAAGCCTTCCGAATCATGGAATGCCATGCCAGTCACAAAGCTGAGTTAGCAGCCGGAGATGTGCCAGAGGACACGAAAGACGCAGACACAGGCCAAGACGTTCACGGCGTTCTGTCGGACGATCTGAGCGCCGATGACGTAAGCGCAGACGCAGCGCAGACGGCTGAAATGTGCCAACGGGACGCTGATAAACTGCTGGTAGAGTGGCAGGTCGAAGGGTCAATACCGGACGGCTTGAAAGAGCTGCGTTATGCGCTCGTTGACATCGGCCACAAGATCCACGTTGTCACGGCTCGCAAAGACCTGCTCGGCAACGTGCTTTTCACGGGTCAGTTCGATTTGCTTTACATCCAAGGCAAACGCGGCTTGCTGATCGACTTCAAAGCCCTGCATGGCAAACACCCAAGCGCCATTGAAAACCCGCAGTTGATGAGTCTCGCGGTATTGGTGGCGAAAAAGCACGGGCTAGAATCCGTCCGCGTGGCACTCGTCCAGCCGTGGAAAGGCAGGCCGACTGTTGCCGACTTTGGCGCGGATGGTCTGGCGCTAGCTGAGTCGCTGCTGCTGCAAGTTTTGGCAGATGAACGCAACGCATCGCCGGATGATCGAAAGGCAGGCGAGCACTGCAAATTCTGCAAGGCAAGGTTTACCTGCCAGACGCTCCGAGATAAAACGATTCAGGATCTGGATTTGATCCGGCCTGAAACGATTGGCGGAGACGCTAAGCACCAAGCGAGTGTAATCTTTGCGCGCATGGCTGAACTGAGCATCCCGCAGTTGATCCACATTCAGGAGAACGTCCGGCAGATTATGAGCGTGTTTCTCGCCAGTCATGCCACAGTCTTCAAACAAGCCGTCGAGAATGGCGAAGTGCCAGGATACGCGCTGAAAGAAAAGTCTGGTCGCCGCAAGGTGTCAGACGTTGGCGTAGCATTTGCTCGCGCTGCCGCTCATGGCGTCACTGCCGAGGCGTTTACTGGCAAATGTTCCATTAGCCTCAAAGGGCTGAATGAGGTGGTCAAAGACGCCACTAAGAAGAAAGGTAAGGCGCTGGAGTATCTCACGGATGAGATTTTACAAGGCATCACAGACACCGGAAAGCAATCTTTCGAGGTGACAAAAGTAAATCAGTTGGAATAGGGTAATCATCACCTATCATCACAATGACTCCCAACTACTCCGAACACATAGAGCAGCGCGCACTTGTCGCGTGGGCGATGATCCAAGGCAAAAGCATAACCGAGCTTCAATCGCTTTTTAGCGTTCCAAACGGCGCTTACGTCTCTAAAGCTCAGGCCGTCAAGCTAAAGTCTGAAGGTTTAAAATCTGGCGTTCCTGACCTGTTCCTCGCGATCCCTCGCGGCGGATACTCTGGAATGTTCATTGAGATGAAGCGCGTCATTGGCGGCATCGTCTCGGAAGCGCAGAAAGAATGGCATTTAAGACTCTCAGACAACGGCTATAAGGTCGTGGTCTGTCGTGGCTTCGATGTCGCAAAGGAAGAAATTATCAAATATCTAAAATCATGATTAAACTCAAAATTGACGTCACCAAAATTGACAAAAGCCGCCTATTCGTGGGCGCAAAGGGAACCTATCTAGACCTCGTGGTCTATGAAAATGACCGTCCTGACGAATACGGCAATGACTTCTCAGTTAAGCAGGATTGCACCCGCGAGGACCGTGATGCAGGCGTGAAAATGCCTTACATCGGCAACGGTAAAAGCATCGGCCAGAAACGGCAGCAATCGCAAACGCAGCCAGCACGCACGACGCGCAACATTCCGAGAGCGCAGCCGCAGGTTGATAACGCTAACGAAGGCATGGGGGGCGGTGACATCCCGTATTGATATGAAAACCTACCTACAAATGGACGGCGACCAACTCGTCGAATACGTTGAGAAGCGGGAGTATGACCTGCTTGCGCTAGCTCTGCACGACATGGAGAGCTTGCTTGAATCCGAGAAATCCACTCGCAACGCCATCATTAAACTAGGCGCTGAATTGGAGCGTGATCTTGTTGTCACCAGAAACCAGCTTGATCGAATCTGTGAAGAAGGCTTTAACAGTGATGATACAATTGGCTTAGAGCCTGCTGACGATTACATCTTGCGGAAGCTCGCAGAACTGAAGCAGGCTTTAAACCAGCAGCTTCAAGACGCGGTGGAGGCTTTAAAACTCTCTGCAGCCGTTATTGGATCGCCCAATGATGGAGAATGGAAAAGTGTCGATGAATGCAACGCGGCATTTAACGCAGCTACTGAAGTGATCAGAGCAGCGAAAGGAGAGCAACCATGAGTGATACACCGAGAACTTTAGAAGCTTTGACCCAAGTTTTAGACCGCGATGGACGGCTTGAAGATGATAACGCTCCCTTTGTTTTGGTGAAACTTGCTAAAACTTTAGAGCGTGAACTCAACGCCGCGAAGGCTGAGATTTCCGACAATCTGGCACTCATTAAACGATTGCACCGCGCTATCTCCGCAAGGATCTGCGCCGATGAGCCAACCAGCGAGGAGCGGCTGGAGCTGCGTCGCGCATGGCGAGAGGCTGGCGCTGTCTTAGATCAACCTTCCGCGTTAGAATCATTAACTACAGACAATGACAGTAATGTAAAATAAGGAAAGGCCAAAAAGAAAGCGGGCTGACGTTTAAAAGCGCCAGCCCGCCCATCATCAAACGGTCACCATCACGAGACCAATTCAAGCGGCGACACACTCGGTGAAGAAATCTGCCTGACAAGTGAAAAATGTATTGCGTGTTTGCAATGCGCGACAATCATCCCGAACCATGACACTAAAACCCCTAGAATCCATCTCACGCGCCAACGTCGGCGTTATCTGCGGCTACTCGATCCTCGACAAGAAGAAAGGCTCGCCGACGCTCTGCATCTCTATCAATGCCGACCTTGTGCGGAAGCTGAAAACCAGAGATCGCGACCCGCTGCGTCTCGACGGTGACATCACTGCCCGCATGGCGCGATTGACGCCAGTGACATCACCGAACAGCAAAGCAACCCGCAAACTTGTGATTTCAAAATCAGGTCGCGGCGAGTGGCAGATCCCATACAACGGCATGATCGCAGAGGCATTCCCGATGGTGGAGTCGATGACGCCTTTGACCGGCGCTGAAGTTACCAGCGACGGGCTGATGTTCGAACTGCCGCCGATTGCCTGATCTTGCTCTTTTCAGCTTGCAACTATGCAATCATCGCCGACATTCTCCACCGTATGAGCCTTACCGAAACAATCATTGCCGACATTGAGCGGCGAACCGCCGCCATCAATATGCCGGTCAAAGAAATCCTCGATGCCGTTGGCATTGACTGGTCCACTTGGTGGCGCTGGAAGCAAGAGAAAACCTCGCCGACCGTTGCCAGCCTGATGAAGATCACCCGCGAGCTGGAAAGCCGCGAGAAACTAGCAGCCTAATTTCATCGACCGGCTCGAACGAACGACGAGCACATCAAAACAAAAACACCATCACACTATGACGAAAATACACGCTTACAGGCTGAGGCCCTACCACAACCCTGAAAACATCGACGAATCAAAGGTGCCAGAAGGCTGGCGCTTTCGGTATGCGGATGAGATGAATAAGCCTCCGCGGACTCAATGCACAGTATGGATGCCATGGTATTCAAAATGGGATCATTATCTATTCTGGTCTGCTGGTTGCAAAGAGGCAACCTACATTGTCCCCGTAAACTCATGATCGCCCGAAACATCACTAAATCCCTGCCTAAAGAGCAGGTTCAACGACTCATTAAACGCTGGCATTTCATCCGCCAATCTGGATACACGAAGGCCCAGGCTGAAAAGCGTGTGGGCTACACTGTGGAAAAGATGACGCGATGGGCGGCTGGCTATAAACTGGAGTTTGTATCATGAAAGTAAAATTCTACGTGGATTCCGGAGCAAATATCCACTCCCAACGCTCCCAAATACTCGACACGGTGAAAGACCTTGGAATGGAAGAGGGTGAATGGGAAAATATGCCCGAGGATCAACGCTATGAATACGTTGACGCATGGGTATCTGAAAAGATCGAACAAGGCTATGAAGACATTGAATCATGACTAAGTTTCTCTGCTTCTTCTGCGCTATCGAATGCTTTGAGCACAAGATGATATTCACCGGCCTCATGCTGATTTACATCATCGTTGCCAAGGAGTTTGTATCATGACTCTCAATTCTGAGAATGTTATGGACAGGGTAACTTGAAAAGGTTAATCTGTCCGCGTTCGCTCTGTTCGTCCCAGGGTTCAACGTTAAAAATTTCCCCTCTCTGTGCCATCGTTTTTAAGCGGTGGGGACGACGCAGAGAGGGCTTTTTATGTCTATGAAGCCACCCGCTTTTCAATTCTATCCAGACGACTTTATCGGCGGCACTTGCGACCTGTCCGCGAAAGAAGTTGGAGCATATATTCGCTTACTTTGCTTTCAGTGGTCGAAGGGAAAAATCCCAAGCGACCGAAACAAATTATCTCGCATTGCTGGAACCGCTGTTACTGATGAAGTGCTTTCCAAGTTTCCAGACGGCATGAATCAACGCCTTGAGTCTGAGCGCATTAAGCAGAGCGAGCACAGAGAGGCGAAGAAAAAAGCCGGAGAGAATGGAGCTAAAAAGCGATGGCAGAACCATAGCACACCCATCATTTTGCCATTAGCAGAGGGCATAGCAAACGATAGCTCTCCGTCTCCGTCTCCGTCTCCAGTTTCCATTATTAAGAATAAGAAGGCAAATAAAGCGCCTCAGGTGACAGACGAGGAATGGATGACATCACTCAAAAACAATCCAGATCACGAAGGAAAGAACATCGATGCAGAATTTAGACGAGCGTCCGAATGGGTATCCAAACAACCAGACCGAAAGATGACACGTCAATTTTTTAACAACTGGATAAATCGATGTGAAAAACCTCTCGCCATTAAACCAGCTGTAAAACCATTCCGCCCTCAATCCTGCTTATGACCTTACCTCACTCCAACGAAGCGGAAAGCTCGCTGCTATCCTGTTTCCTTCAAGATCCCGTAAACCGAATCGGAGACGCTCGAAACACTCTCAACGTTTCCGCTTTTCATTCCGATGCCCATAAGCGCATTTTTACGGCGCTAGTGACACTCTACGACAAAGGATCACCGATTGACCCGCCGATCATCACGCAGCACTTCCGCAACAAAGGAGAACTGGAAGCCGTTGGGGGCGCTGCTTACATCTCCGAACTGTTTTGTTTCATCCCATCGCCTGCGCATTACCTGGAATACAAAACGATCGTTCAAGACAAGTATCTTGCTCGCCGGAATATCGAAGCGCATGAGAAAGCGCTAGAAGCTTATCGAGACGAAAGTCTGCCGATTGCTAACGCCATCGAGCAAGCACAGGCTGCGCTGGATGCCGTGGAAAATACCATTGTTCGCAAACTTTCTAGAATCACGATCCGTGAAGCCATTGGTCAAACGATGGACGAGATTCAAGAGCGAATGCAGCGCGGCGGAGCATTGCCAGGGTGGACGACGGGATTCCCAACGATTGACGACAAATGCGGAGGGCTGCAAAAGGGAAGGGTCACGGTATTCGCTGGCCTGCCGAGTGACGGGAAATCGGCGATTATGCAGAATTGCGCGAGAAACGCGCTGGTGTCTGGCGCTAGGGTGGCGTGGTATTCACTGGAAATGCCCACTACTGAGCAGACGTTACGGCTTTTGTGTGAGGACAGCGGAGTGGACAACAAAGCGCTCTATAACGGTTTAATGAGCCGACAGCAGCAAGAGATGCTTTCACGATCCGTTCGTCAGCTCTCTGAAATGGGCTGCGACTTGGTGAAGACCGACACAGCTACAGCGTCCGACATTTTAGCGGACATCGAGCACGGCGGATATGACGTGGCGGTGGTCGATTATCTGCAACTCATGGAGGATGAAGGCAGAAAAGGAGCGACACGGGAGGAAATCATTGCCCGTATTTCGCGAAGAATGAAGCAGGTATCGAAACGCACGGGAACGCATATTCTGACGGCTAGCCAGCTTAACGACGCTGGAAAACTCCGAGAATCCCGCGCTATCGGTCAGGATGCGGATGGCGTGTTTATCATTTCCAAAGTCGAAAAAGAGGATGGAAGCGGCACAGACGACACACTGAGAAACCTTTTTTGTGATAAAAATCGAGGAGGATCACGACACTGGATGCTTCCGCTTGCTTTTTCAGGCCCAACATTTACTTTTAAGGAAATCATCAATGAAGACTAAAACCGAACAAGCCCTGGCGCGCATCTTCGCCCACTGCGACGCCGTGGCATCTGGCGAGAAGCCGACTCCTAGCGTGGAGGATGGGAAGAAGATGGCGGCGGCGTTTTTGGGTGACGTAACGTCCAAGTGGAGGCACGCCGGAAATGAGCACTGAATCCGAGAAAGACGTTATCGGCGTTGCCCTCCCACGCCTTGTTCGTCGGGGTTGGCGGATGTTTCTTTGCGATGGGTGCGGACACCACTACGAGGCCGCAACACGCGATGCAATGTCACCCTCTGGCGATACCTGCCCGGAATGCAACGAAGTGAACTTCCCCACTGAATACCGGATCGACGCGGAACTACCCTGCGACGATTACGGCAACCTGCGGGAATACCCGATCAATGTTTTTCCGACTAACGACCAAGCGCAGGGACCGCGAACCAAAGACTGATGAATAACACGACCAACACTCCAGAGCGGTTGTCTCCAGCAGGCTTTGTTCTGCCGTTCGATCTTGCGCTTGTGCGCTGGTCGGTGGTCTGCACATCATGGGGCGAACTGTCAGCAGGCCATGCGCCGCTGCTTACCGCATTCTTAGCAGGCTGGGGGTGTCGCTGCATCGGCGCATCCATGCCCGAAAACCTCGGCACCTTCCGAGACTCGTTCCGCGTTGTTCGCCCACTGCGACGCCGTGGCATCTGGCGAGAAGCCGACTCCTAGCGTGGAGGATGGGAAGAAGATGGCGGCGGCGTTTTTGGGTGACGTAACGTCCCCGATGAGACACCGCGAGGAACCAGCCATGAATAACACGACAGACGAACTACGAGCGGTTGTCTCCAGCGGGCTTGTTCGCCCTTGGGACGTGGTAAAGCATGACCGCCTCGCCTCGCCGCTGGAGCGTGAAACCGCGCTCATGCACGAATGGAATCTCACGCTCCTAAAACTCCGACGACTCGAAGCAGAAGTAGCGCAAACGCTCAACGAAAACGCGCACCTCGCGGACGGCGACAACTGCACCCTCATCCGGCTCAAGCGTGCGATTGGTTGGGCGAACGCTTGACCTCATGCACGCCGACCCTACAGCCCCGATTCAACTAGCGACGTTCCCGGCGTTGCATGCAGGTCATTGTTATGCCTCTTCGTGTGGCCGCGTGACGCTGTATCTCGGGGATTGCATGGCCATTGCGCCGACGCTGCAAGGCGTGGATGCGATCATCAGCGACCCGCCTTATGGGATGGACTGGAGCACTGACTCGACCCGCTTCACGTCGGAACGGCACAGCACCACCAACGGGAAAAGGAACGCCGGAAGGAATGACACCGCCAAAATCCACAACGACGACAAGCCGTTCGATCCTGCCCCATGGCTGGCCTATCCAAAATGCGTCATGTGGGGGATGCACCACTTCGCCTCTCGCCTGCCTGTCGGCTCCGTCCTGACTTGGATCAAGCGCAACGATGATGCCTTTGGATCGTTCCTGAGTGACGCCGAACTCGCATGGATGAAGGGAGGCTACGGCGTGTATTGCAAGCGTGACCTGTCGATGAATGGCGAGGCAGCAACGCGCATCCATCCGACGCAAAAGCCGGTGCCTCTCATGGCGTGGTGCATGGATAAGGCGAAGGTGCCGGAAGGTGCTACGGTGCTCGATCCATACATGGGCAGCGGCTCAACGATCATCGCGGCCATCCGCACGGGACGCCGCGCCATCGGGATCGAACTCGACCCCGCGCACTACGCAAACGCCGTGCAACGAATCACCAACGAACTCGCCCAGGGGGATCTATTCCTTGGGCATAACGACCTCAGCTCTGACACGAGCGGAGCGAGTTGATCAGCAGCGTATTGTTGTGCTTTGCCGATTGTCCCAAAACATGTCAAATAAATATTTTTCTCCTACGCACGACATGCCGAAAACAGCTCAAATCACTAAATTGCAAAAATCGAATGTGGTATCTTACCTTCCTATGAAGACAAAAACACAAATCGCAACTGAGGCCGTTGGATTCGCGCCCAAGACGTTCACGGGCACTGAATGGAAGGTCGAAGCTGCCCGCCTTCGTAAAATCGCAGAACAGCGGAAGATTAAGAAATCAAAGTCATAATACGCTATGAAATCAAACTGGCCTGAATACATAATTACTCTCACTGATGCCGTTGAGCCTCACGCTATGGAGACCTGCGACCATCCGCGAGATGTGTTCCAGTGGCTTACCTCGCACATGCTTTTAGCTGATCGTGTGAGTGTGGACGAATGGGATAAAGACACTGGCGAGAGGGTGGAGAGGCTCAACGGCACTGAATGGCTCGGCAAGTATTGCGTGCTGGAGCCTGCACGATGGAGGATGCTTTAGAAGCACAACATTGTCGAACAGAATCAAGAATGATGATATTTCCCGACTGTCTGTTTAAAAGCAACTTGGCATAACTCATCCGCCCAGTATGCCGAGAATGGACTTGATTTTTAGCCAAATCCCTCCTACCACCTCCCTTCCGATAACACGAAAGATAATCACTTTATGCCAGTAGAATTAACACCTGAAGAAATCGAGCTGATTATTCACGCTTTAAACTGTGCTGATGGCGAGGGATTGATTGGAAATCCAAGGCTTCAGTATCTTGAGCCATTGAAAGAGAAACTTGAGTTATGCTGTCGCTAAATCAACCGTCTGACGTTCCTCTTGATGTTATTGAGCAGATTTATGCTAATAATGAAGCGTTTAGCAAAGAATTTGCAGATGCATGGAACGCCTACGTTGATAAGATGCTGATTGAAATAACCGAGAGAGAGGAATCGAAATGCCAGCACTGAAAAACCCAAAGCATGAAAAGTTCGCGCAAGCGGTGGCATTGAATACGCCAGCCGCTCAGGCTTATCGTGATGGCTGGAAATGCTCGGATGCGACCGCTGAAACGAATGGACCTAGACTTGCAAGAGATGCTCAGGTGACGCTCAGGATTGCAGAACTCCGCGAAAAAGTGGCCGAAAAAGCTGATAAAACCTTCAACCTTACCAAGGACAAATGGCTTGAGAGATTGCACGGAATCGCCACGAAAGCCGAGGATGTCGCAGACTTTTCAGCCGCTACGGGGGCCCTCCGTGAGATCGGCAAGGGCGCTGCTTTCTATGCGCCGGAAGAGGTCAAGCACTCCGGCACCGTTGGCCTTGAGGTATTGCAAGAAGCTGTTGCTAAGGTATTTGGAAGATGATCACCGCTACTCAAATTGCCGAGAAGCTAGCCTCAAAAGATTGGCGAATGCGGAACATGCAGCAGATCCTCCCAGAGGATGACGCCGACGGTAAAATGGTTCCTCTGACACTGCGCGGCGAGCAGGAACAACTTTTGGCCGAGAGGCACTATCGAAACTTTATCCCCAAAGCTCGAAAGTTAGGGATGAGCACTTTCATTGTTTTAGACAACGCAGACGAGTGAAAGCTCGAAAGTTAGGGATGAGCACTTTCATTGTTTTAGACAACGCAGACGAGTGTATCACGGTGCCGAATACGCACTGCGCGATTGTGGACTTTCGAGAGGAGGATGCCATCAAGAAGCTGAACATTGCCAAGATGAACTGGGAAATGGGGCCGATTCACCCTGACCCAGTAATCCGCGAAGTTTGGAAAGCGATTCATGTTCAACTCAAGATGACCGCCACGACTGAGAAGCTTGTGTGGTCGAACGGTTCACGGCTTGAGGCTGGAACGTCATTCATGGGTGGAACTCCACGCCGCATTCATTGGTCGGAAGCTGGGCCGCAATCTGCACAGGCACCGGAAAGGGCGCGCAAGGTGAAGCGCGGCACATTCAACGCTCTAGGCGCTAACGGTATTCTTGACGTGGAAACGACGATGGAAGGCGGAGAAGGCACCGTTGCGCGTGACATCTTCGATCTAGCCTTGTCGATGGTCGGCAGAGATTTGACACGGATGGACTGGAAACTGCATTTCTTCCCATGGTTCAATCATCCCAGCTACGATCTGCCAGGGCACGTGCCGCAACTTCCCGAAACGCTGAAATATGCCGAGGAGATCCGCGCCAAGCATGGAATCACAATCAGCCCGTCACGCTGGGCATATTACGAAAAAAAGAAGCTTGAGCAGAAAGAGGACATCTGGACGCAGTTTCCCACGATTGCAGAGGAATGCGTCAAGACTATCGTTACGGGCCAAATCTTCACGGGCATGGTGACGATGAAGTCACAAGGCAGGATCAGGCCGCTGACGATTGAGGCTAAGTATCCAGTCTTTACCTTCTGGGACATTGGTAACGATGGGCTTTCAATGTGGCTAGGCCAGCAAATTCTTCGTGATGTCCTTTGGCATCGCTTCCACCTTACCACAGGTAAAGGCGCAACGTATGCCGCCGATTTGATCCGACGCACTGAGGCGGAAATAGGCAGGCCGATTGCCAAGCATTTCTTTCCTCACGATGTCGATTACAGGGACAGAGGCTACTCCAAGACTTATCGGCAGCAGCTCGTTGAAGCTGGAATACCGAATCACAAAATCATTACCGTTCCCGTTGCTGGTGACAAATGGGACGCGGTGAATAGCGTTCGTGACCGACTCTCTCGTTTCTGGTTTGATCCAGCCTGTGAGGCTAAGCAGGTGGACGAATATGGCGAGCCGCTACCATCTGGCATTGGCTGCTTGTCGAATTACAGGACGCAGCCCAAGGCGGCATCTGGCGCGATGCGAGCGCTGCCGTTGCATGACATCAATTCCCATGGTGCTGACGCAATGCTGACTTATGGTTGCGCTGACGAGCTTGGCATTATAGCGTCTATGTGCGATGCTGGAGAAAAACCACGACGCAGGAACGACACCCAGGATACAGGAGGAAATTGAATCATGATCATGATCATCACATACATCTTACTATCGTCCATATTCTGGACCATCAATTATATAGCGTGCACCATGAATCAGGGGCCGAATCATCAAACGTCATTCATTGAAGCTTTTGTCATTGCGGCGTTTGCTGTGTGTGGTTGGATGATACTTTTTTTCGTCCTATGACACCACAACAACAAGCCGCAAACGTAGCCGCATCACTCGGCATGGACTTCACAAAGACCGTGCTGGAGCACTTGGACGAATCGAGCTACATCCATTCCACGCCTGATTGTTTTATTCTCGCGGTTGATGCGGTGCGAGAGTTCGGCGAGGATTGCCAAGAGGAGGCGATATTTGTCACTTTAGCCGTAGGAAAGCTCTCGGAGTTTCTGGAGATTGACCCACGAAGAGAGACACGCAAGTGGCTCGGGTGGTGCCGTGAGAATAACGGTGATGCCCATTGGTTGCCGTATCAAGACTTGAGAAAGCATTCTGAGAATCCGGTTTACATGGTCTAGTTTCTCAAAATTGCGATTGCCTTATTTCGCAAAAGTGAGAGAATCGGGCACCATGGCCGATGTCTTTGACCTTTTAACCCCAGAGCCTGCCGTTTATTCGCGCATCGGCTGGAGATGTTTACCTCCCTGCAACGGAGGAAAACCAAAAGCGCCAACACCGCCACCAGCGTCACCCGCGCCAGTTCGCGCAGATTCAGCCGTCGGTGAGCAAGCTTATATCACCGCTAGCCGTCGCCAAGGTCTAGCATCCACTCGAAACCCAGCTAACCCGCTAGCGCCATCATCGGCACTAGGCGCAATGGGCAAGCTTGGCATGGGAGGCGAGGGCACAATGGTTAACGACACTAAAGCCGCTATCGGCAAGCCTAAGCTCACCGGAATTGCAGCAGCGCTAGGAGGTATGAAGTGAGCGATTACCAAGACGAGGGAACTCCACAAACTAAGGCATGGGTCAAAAAGAACGACCGTCTTAAAGGCGAGCGCGCAGTATGGGAAACCATATGGCAGGAAATCGCTGAACACGTTTTCCCTCGCAAAGCTGGCGTTACTCAGAAGGATTACACGCCGAACAATCAACGCGATGCCTACCTTTACGACATCACGGCGCAAGACAGCCTTTCGCGTGCCGTTGCTGGTTACATGACATGGACGACGGACAAGAGCCAGCCATGGTTTGAGTTCACGCCCACGCTTCAACATCGGCAGTCTGAACCAGTAAAGAACTGGTTGCGTGAATGCTCAATGCTTGGCGCTGAATACGTCGCTAACTCCAATTTCTACGCCGAGAGGCACGAAAGCTTGTTCGACAAATGGGGATTCGGGACAGACTGCCTATTCTCGCAGGTAATGCCGGATAAGACGACACGCTTTGAGAAGATCCGTATCGGAACCTATGTCTTTTGGACCGACTGGATGGGCCGTGCCGAGGGATTGATCCGCGAGTTTGAACTCACTGCGTCACAAGCTGAAGGTCAATTTGGCCGTGAGAATCTGCCGAGGTGCGTTACCGAGGTATTGGAGAACGACACAGGGAAGAAGTTCACTTTCCTTCATATCGTGGAGCCGCGAGACGCCAAGGATCGAGGCGACGGCATGGGATACAACGTCGCGAAGAAGAAAGCTTTCCTTTCCGCCTATGTTGAGAAGACGTCGTGCAAGATCGTGCAGGAAGGTGGATTCGATTCATTCCCTTTCACTGTGGGTAGGTTCCTCAAGTGGGATGCTCTCGCTAATTCTTCCGACTGGGGCTTTGGTCCTGGCTTCTCGCTGCTGCCAGAGTCTCGCCAGCTTAATTTCATGGCTAAGATGATGGACGTTTACAGCGAGAAATCCGTCTTTCCTCCGCTCATGGTGCCAGACACTTTTGAGGGCAC
>Ga0208916_10000701_pt1 | contig 15256 bp, 10 predicted proteins | sample DEB19_08_DNA_5_FD_184523 | JGI IMG/M metagenome (GOLD analysis project Ga0208916, IMG submission 184523) | Aqueous microbial communities from the Delaware River and Bay under freshwater to marine salinity gradient to study organic matter... | ecosystem: Environmental > Aquatic > Marine >... | reverse complement strand
TTTCCGGGGCACGCAAACGGCCAAAGACGGCGCACCCGCCTTTGCCATCCAGCTGCCACCGCCCAACGTGACCGGCACGCTGCACATGGGCCACGCCTTCAACCAGACCATCATGGACTCGTTGACGCGCTACCACCGCATGTCGGGCCACAACACCGCTTGGATTCCGGGCACCGACCACGCCGGCATTGCCACCCAAATCGTGGTGGAGCGCCAGCTGCAAGCCCAAGGCATAAGCCGCCACGACATGGGGCCAACACCAGCCGAAGCACGCAAGAACTTTGTGAGCAAAGTGTGGGAGTGGAAAGAAGAATCGGGCAGCACCATCACCCGCCAGATGCGCCGCATGGGCGACAGCGTGGACTGGAGCCGCGAATACTTCACGATGGACCCCAAACTGTCCAAAACCGTGACCGAAACCTTTGTGCAACTCTATGAGCAAGGCCTGATCTACCGCGGCAAACGCCTGGTCAACTGGGACCCGGTGCTGCAAAGCGCGGTGTCTGATCTGGAAGTGGAAAGCGCCGAAGAAGACGGCTCGATGTGGCACATCCGCTACGACCTGGCAGATGGCTCTGGCAGCCTCACCGTGGCCACCACCCGACCCGAAACCCTGCTGGGCGACGTGGCCGTGATGGTGCACCCCGAAGACGAGCGCTACCAACATCTCATCGGCAAGCAAGTCAACCTGCCTTTGTGTGGTCGCACCATCCCGGTGATTGCCGACGACTACGTGGACAAGGCCTTTGGTACCGGCGTGGTCAAGGTCACGCCCGCGCACGACACCAACGACTACCAAGTCGGCCAGCGCCACAAGCTGGACATGATCTGCGTGCTCAACCTCGACGCGACGATCAACGACAACGCCCCCGAAAAATACCGAGGCCTCGACCGCTTCGTGGCCCGCAAAGCCGTGGTGGCCGATCTGGAAACCGCAGGCCATTTGGTCGAGGTCAAAAAGCACAAACTCATGGTGCCCCGCTGCGCCCGCACCGGCCAAGTGATCGAGCCCATGCTGACCGACCAGTGGTTCGTGGCCATGAACCAAGTCGGCAAAGGCGATGCGACGGGCAAGAGCATCGCGCAAAAAGCGATTGACGCCGTGCAATCGGGCGAAGTGAAATTCGTGCCCGAGAACTGGGTCAACACCTACAACCAGTGGATGAACAACATCACCGACTGGTGCATCAGCCGCCAACTCTGGTGGGGCCACCAGATCCCAGCTTGGTACGACGAAGACGGCAAGGTGTACGTGGCGCGCAATGAAGCCGAGGCGCAAGCCAAAGCTCCGGGCAAGACCCTCAAGCGCGACGAAGACGTGCTCGACACCTGGTATTCCAGCGCACTGGTCCCATTCAGCACCATGGGCTGGCCCCACAACGCAGCTGACGAGCGTGCCGGAAACGGGCGCAGCGACTTTGCGAGCGAAGCGAGTATGAGCAAGACCGGTTCCGGCACGCTCGCCAGCGGAACAGAAGGCAACGCACAAGCCAACAACAGCCTCAGCGACTACGACCTCTACCTCCCCAGCAGCGTGCTGGTCACCGGCTACGACATCATCTTCTTCTGGGTCGCCCGGATGATCATGATGACCACCCACTTCACAGGCAAAGTGCCCTTCAAACACGTCTACATCCACGGCCTGGTGCTTGATGCGCAGGGCAAAAAGATGAGCAAGTCCGAAGGCAACGTGCTCGACCCGGTCGACTTGATCGACGGCATCACGCTCGAACCCCTGCTCGACAAACGCACCCAAGGCCTGCGCAAACCTGAGACCGCGCCCAAAGTGCGCAAGCAAACCGAAAAAGAATTCCCCGAAGGCATCCCGGCCTACGGTGCCGACGCCCTGCGCTTCACCTTTGCGGCACTGGCCTCATTGGGCCGCAGCATCAACTTTGACTCCAAGCGTTGCGAGGGTTACCGCAACTTCTGCAACAAACTGTGGAACGCCACCCGCTTTGTGCTGATGAACTGCGAAGGCCAAGACTGCGGCCTGAAAGAACACACCAAAGTCGAATGCGAAGTGGGCGGCCCGGTGCACGGCTACCTGGCCTTCAGCCAGGCCGACCGCTGGATCAGCTCGCAACTGCAGCGCGTAGAAGCCGACGTGGCCAAAGGCTTTGCAGAGTACCGCCTGGACAACGTGGCCAACACGATTTACGACTTTGTCTGGAACGAGTTTTGCGACTGGTACCTCGAAATCGCCAAGGTACAGATGAACACCGGCGACGATGCGCAAAAACGCGCCACGCGGCGCACCTTGATCCGTACGCTCGAAACCATCATGCGGTTGGCCCACCCGATCATCCCGTTCATCACCGAAGAACTTTGGCAAAAAGTGTCGGTGGTGGCAGGCCGTCCGGGCGAATCGGTCAGCATCGCGGCCTACCCCGTGAGCCAGCCCGAGCGCATCGACGCTCAAGCCGAAGCGCATGTGGCCAAGCTCAAGACCCTGGTCGACGCCTGCCGCAACTTGCGTGGCGAGATGAGTGTGTCCCCCGCCACCCGCATGCCCCTTTACGTGCTGGGCGACACCAGCTTCATGCAAAGCGCAGCGCCTGTACTGCAAGCGCTGGCCAAGCTCAGCGAAGTCAAGGTCTTCACCGACGAAGCCGAGTGGGCAGCCGCTGCACAAGCTGCGCCCGTGGCCGTGGTGGGCGAAGCCCGCTTGTGCCTGTTCATCGAAGTCGATGCGGCCGCAGAAAAAATTCGCCTGACCAAGGAAGCCGCTCGCCTGGAAGGTGAAATCACCAAAGCCAACGCCAAGCTGAGCAATGAAGCCTTTGTGGCCAAGGCACCCCCTGCCGTGATCGATGAAGCCAAGAAACGCGTGGCCGACTTCACAGCCACAGTCGAAAAAATCCGCCAACAACTGCAACGTCTGGGCTGATCGCCTGCACAACAAGGACACCACCATGAGCCACAACGTGATTCGCAAAGCCGTGTTCCCGGTGGCCGGTTTGGGTACGCGCTTTTTGCCCGCCACCAAAGCCGCCCCCAAGGAAATGCTGCCGGTGGTCGACAAACCCTTGATCCAGTACGCCGTAGAAGAAGCCTACAGCGCGGGCGTTCGCCACATGATCTTTGTCACGGGCCGCAGCAAGCGGGCCATCGAAGACCACTTCGACACCGCGTACGAACTCGAGAGCGAACTCGAAGCAGCCCACAAAGACGAACTGCTGGCCTTGGTGCGCTCTGTGCAGCCCGACGACATGGTTTGCGCCTACGTGCGCCAGCCGCGTTCACTGGGCTTGGGCCATGCGGTGCTGTGCGCCGAAGCCATGGTGGGCAACGAGCCCTTTGCGGTGCTGCTGGCCGATGACCTGATGGTGGGCTTGCAAGGCGGGCCGTCGGTGCTGAGCCAAATGGTGGCGGCGCACACGCAGCAAGGCCGCTCAATTTTGGCGGTGCAGGAAGTGCCGCTGGAACACGTCAAACGCTATGGCATCGTGGCGGGCGAATCGGCAGGCAAGCAACTGATGCGAGTCGAAAAAATTGTCGAAAAGCCCACGCCCGACAAAGCACCTTCGCGCATGGGCGTGGCGGGCCGCTACATCCTCACGCCCGGTATTTTTGAAGAAATCCGCAACCAGCCCACGGGTGTGGGTGGCGAGATTCAGCTGACCGATGCCATCGCTCGCTTGATGCAACGCGAAGCGGTCTATGCCTTCCAGTACGAAGGCAAACGCTACGACTGCGGCAGCAAAGAAGGTTTTCTAGAGGCCACAGTTGAACTGGCCTTGCAGCACCCGCAAGTGGGTGCATCGTTCCGCGAATACCTCAAAGGCCTGAGCCTCTGATCAGCGACGTTTGAGCGCAAACACAAACGCCGTCTCGGTCTTTTCCTGCATCAACAAATCGTTGCCGGTCTGCCGCGCAAACGCCTCAAAATCGCGCCAGGCCCCAGGGTCGGTCGCGATCACCTTGAGCACCTGGCCGCTGGTCATGTCATTCAAGGCTTTCTTGGCCTTCAAGATGGGCAATGGGCAGTTCAGGCCGCTGGTGTCAATTTCTTTGTCGATGTGCATCATGTGTCCTGATTCGCTTCCTGGCTTTGCGCAGCACGCTCTTCCCATGTCATGAAGGTGGGCTCGATGCCGATGGTGCGCAACCAATCCCCCAAGGCATAACCGGTCCCCGCAGGCCAGCAAATCAGGTCCTTGAAGTCAAACATCTTGTACTCGGCCAACTCGGGCGACAAACGCACATCGCCCTCGGCCACTGCGTGGTAAGCGATGATCACCTGGTTCATGCGCTGAAAGTCATACGCACCAATCAACTTGAGCGCCGAAACCTTCAAATTGGTCTCCTCGGCGATCTCACGCGTGATGCCTTCTTCGGGCGTCTCACCTGCCTCCATAAAGCCGGTGATCAACGCAAACCGACGCCCCGGCCAGGCGGCATTGCGGGCCAGCAAAATCTGATCGCCCACTTGCACAATGCCCGCCAAAACCGGCGTGGGGTTGTTCCAGTGGGTAAAGTCGCACGCCGTGCAACGCAGACGCAGGGTCTCGCCGCCATCTTCCATTTGCGAAATCCAAGCCAAGGGCGTGGCGCACTGCGGGCAAAAACGAAATTCAGCCATGGTGCATCCTGGGTTCAGGCGGGAAACACGCCCGTAGACAAATAGCGATCACCGCGATCGCACACGATGAACACGATGGTGGCGTTTTGCGCCGTCTTGGCCACTTGCTGCGCAACCCAGCAGGCACCGGCGGCCGAGATGCCGGCAAAAATGCCTTCGGTGCGGGCCATTTGGCGGCAAGTTTCCTCAGCATCGCCCTGGCTCACATAAACCAACTCGTCCACCTGGGTGGGGTCGTAAATCTTGGGCAGATACTCTTCGGGCCATTTGCGAATGCCCGGAATGCGCGAGCCCTCGCTGGGCTGGGCACCAATGATGCGGATCGCAGGGTTCTTTTCTTTCAAAAACCGCGACACCCCCGTGATGGTGCCGGTGGTGCCCATGGCGCTCACAAAGTGGGTGATCTTGCCACCGGTCTGCTCCCAGATTTCGGGGCCGGTGGTCTCGTAATGGATGCGCGGATTATCGGCGTTGGCGAACTGGTCGAGGATGCGACCCTTGCCCTGCGCGGCCATGTTGTCGGCCAGGTCGCGGGCGTATTCCATGCCGCCGCTTTTGGGCGTGAGGATCAACTCGGCACCAAACGCCTTCATGGTCTGTGCCCGCTCGATCGACAAGTCCTCGGGCATGATCAAAATCATGCGGTAACCCCTGATGGCTGCGGCCATGGCCAACGCGATACCCGTGTTGCCCGATGTCGCTTCAATCAGTGTGTCACCGGGCTTGATCTCACCGCGCTCTTCAGCCCGGCGGATCATCGACAAAGCAGGCCGGTCCTTGACTGAGCCCGCAGGGTTGTTGCCCTCCAGCTTGCCCAAAATCACATTGCTTCGCGCCGCCCTGTCGGCAGCCCCCAAACGCTGCAAAGCCACCAGCGGTGTCTTGCCAATCGCATCTTCAATGGTCGGATAAATCATGACCATACTTTGCCATAACTTGAATGCCCCAGTTCAACACCCGCAACCCCAACTTGTCACCCTCGCCCCTCAACTTGTCACCCCCGACTCGATCGGGGGTCCATTCCCTCTGCCTTCGACCACCATGGATACCCGCATGCGCGGGTATGACAAACATTTGTCACCCCCGACTCCTACACTTGTCACCCTCGCCCCTCAACTTGTCACCCCGATCCCTGAACTTGTCACCCCCGACTCGATCGGGGGTCCATGCCTTGTCTGCCTTCGTTCATCCTGGACAATAATCGGAATTTAGCTCCAATTACTTACTTTATTCATGAGCAGAGGCTCGCTACAACTAAAGACCAATGCAACAATCAATCCTCCTGCTCTGCGGGCGAATGCCTTTTAAAATTCTATTGCTCTGTACTGCTGCCCGTCATTAATCAAACTCACGCCCTCGAAACATGTACGCAGCACTCCAGCATCGCGCCAATCAGTCAGCACAAATCTTTCTGGTGGGCATTTTCTTTTGCTTCCCGATTTCCCTAGCCGCCACCAACATCCTGATGGCGCTCATGCTCGTCACATGGCTGCTAGCCGGTCAATTCAAAGCCCGGTGGCACAGCGTCAAAAGCAACCCCATCACCCTACCAGCGCTCTTGCTTTATGGACTAGTCATTGCGGGCACAACTTACAGCACGGCCAGCGGTGCTGAAATGCTGCAACACCTGAACAAATACAGCAAATTCCTGTTTGTTCTGCTTGCCATCACTTTGCTGCAAGACCCCGCATGGCGTCAGCGTTGCTGGCGAGCTTTCGGTGTGGCGATGCTTTTCACCCTGGTTTCGGTCTACGCCAACATCTGGTTTGACCTGCCTTGGTCGGTTACGCACAACCAAGGCTGGGGTGTGGACCACACCGTCTTCAAAGACTACATCTCGCAGGGCATCATGATGTCGCTGTTTGTCTTGTTTTGCATCCACCAATGCCTGCGAGTCTCCCCACTTCTGCAACGGATTTTGTGGGGCGCATTGGCACTTTTGGCGCTGGTCAGCATCACGCACCTCGCTGCAGGCCGCACGGCCTATGTGGCCTTGTTCCTCAGCCTCTCGATTTACGGCATCACCCGCATCACCAGCCGCAAAAAGTGGCTTTTCATGGGCCTGTCTGGTGTCCTGGTCGCCTTGTTGATCAGCTCATCGTCCACTTTTTCGAGACGTGTGCAATTGGTGTTCACCGAAGCACAAATTTTTTTGTCAAGCCCCAAAGACGGATCGATACAACACATGATGACGTCCACCGGGGCACGCCTGGCCATGTGGCAACTGTCTGTCGAACAAATTAAGCAGCGGCCACTCATCGGCACCGGCACGGGCTCTTATCGCCACATCGCCAAGCAAACCTTCACTGACCCAGCCCTTTGTAGCGGTTTCTGTGTGCACCCACACAACCAGTTTCTGTTCTTTGGGGTCGAATACGGCTTGTTGGGAATTGCCGCATATTTGTTTTACTTTTATCGCCCCTACCGCTTTGCCAGAGCCTTAGGCACACCGCACAAGGGACTGTTGTTGGGCTTTTTGGGCATCTTCTTTGTTGACAGCATGGTTCATGGTGCACTATGGCTTGCCGTAGAAAGCCATTTCTTCACATTCATGATGGCGCTTTTCATGGCGACTGCTACTGCGTCCAAACCAACAACGACACAGTCGCCACAAGCGGCCTGCTCCATGCCCTGCGGCTGAACGGTGGCTCACCCTCCCTGTGGCCGAATGTGTGCAGTGGTTCCAGCCCTCATTCGCGAGCAGGGGCTCGCTCCCACGTCATTCGCAACCCCCGCCCCCCGCATTCGTCACCCCCGACTAGATCGGGGGTCCATGCCTGCTCACCGGTTCACCCGATAAACCCCCAACCCCAACCACTCATGCAAAGCCGTTTGCCACAGCAGCAAACTGCGCGCCAATGAATACTCAGCCCACAGCGTGGCGTCGCCTGTTCTAAAGTCCACCGGATACGGCGTCACCAGGCACCCCACTGCCTCAAACTCGGGCACAGACCGGGGCATGTGCCATGCCGAAGTCACCAGCAACCAAGGCTCTTCGCAACGCTTGCCCAGCAAGGCAGCCACCTGTAGAGCGTTTTCTCGGGTGGTGCGCGAGCCGCTTTCCAGAATGACTCTGCGCATGTCCACGCCCTGCTGCTCATAAAACGCCTTGGCCAATTCGGCCTCGCTCACGCCCGTAGCCAGCAAGCGCCCCTCACCGCCAGAAAAAACCAATTGCAATTGAGAATGCTGCCGCATCAGCCCCATCGGCACAGACATGCGCTCAGCCGCTTGGCCCAAAGGCACCTGGCCATGCGCCATATAAATGCCAGGGTGCTCAGTGGCACCGCCCAGCACGATCACACCGACATGACGGCCGACAGCCTCTGGCGTCGGCACAGGGTATCGGTTTTCCAGCGGGCGCAGCAGCGCATGCGGCAAAGCCTCGAAACCCAACAAGCCCAGCACCGCCAAACCAGCCCAAAGCATGCGAACAGCTACACGCCGCCAACGCACAGACAAACTGAGCAACCCCAGCGCCACGCACCACCACACAGCCAGCCCAAACATGGGCTGCGTGATGGCGGACATCAACTTGGACAAAATAAACATTAGGACATTTTCAGCGCTTTTAACGACAAAAGAGCCTTTCGGCTCTTTTGTCTTCCAACCATCGAAATCAGGCCTCAATTATTCACGCCACCTTCGCGTTCTCCATCCACACCCAATCCACCACCTCGGCATCGGGCTGATAACCTGGCACCAGTTCTTTGAGCAAAGTGCGAATCAACGGCACATTGTTGACATCCAGCGCCAAACCCAAAGCTGCCAATTTGATTTGCAACTCTTTCCAAGGCAAAAAGTCTTCGTGCGCTTTCATGATGCGCGGATGGCTGGTCGGCAGGGGGTTGTCGCCAATCAACAACTCTTCGTACAACTTTTCGCCGGGGCGCAAGCCCGTGACGGTGATCGCGATATCGCCATTGGGGTTGGCATCGTCCAAAAGCGCCAGACCCGACAACTCCACCATGCGCTTGGCCAAGTCAATGATCTTGACGGGTTCACCCATGTCCAACACAAACACATCACCACCAGTGGCCATCGCACCGGCTTGAATGACCAGCTGCGCAGCCTCAGGAATGGTCATGAAATAACGCGTGATCCGCTCATCCGTCAAGGTGATCGGCCCACCGTCTTTGATCTGTTTGCGAAACAGCGGCACCACCGAGCCCGAAGACCCCAGCACATTGCCAAAGCGCACCATGCTGAAGCGGGTCTTGCCCTGGCCTTGCATCACAGCCGCTTGTGCCTGCAACACCATCTCGGCCAAGCGCTTGCTGGTGCCCATCACATTGGTGGGTCGCACCGCTTTATCGGTGCTGATCAATACAAAGTCACTCACCCCGTGCACCGCCGCCAACTGAGCCGTGTTCAAGGTGCCCAGCACATTGTTTTTCACACCCTCTGCCGGGTTGTGCTCTACCAAAGGCACATGCTTGTATGCCGCTGCGTGGTAAACCGTGTGCGGCCTCCAGGTGGAAAAAATCTCATCCATGCGCGATGCATCGCGCACATTGGCCAACAAAGGCACCAGCCGCACATTTCCATGGTGCGCTTCCAAAACCATGTTGTGCAACTCGTGCTCAATGGCATAAAGCGCAAATTCGGTCAGCTCCACCAACAACAAGGTCGAAGGCCCTGCCTTCAAAATTTGTCGGCACAACTCTGAGCCAATCGACCCCCCAGCGCCGGTCACCAACACCACCTTACCGGTGATGTTCTTGGCCAACATCAACGGGTTAGGAGGCACAGGGTCACGGCCCAACAGGTCTTCAATGTCCAGCTCTTTCAGGTCAGACACCTGCACCTTGCCCTGGGCCAACTCCAACACGCCCGGCAAAGTGCGCACCTGCACATGGGCTGCGCGCACCAGTTCCAAAATCTCATTGCGCCGGGCACGCGATGCCGACGGAATGGCCAAAAACACCTGCGTCACCCGCAGCTTGGCCACCAAAGCCACCATGACTGCTGGGTTGTAAATCTTCAAACCATTGAGCACCTGGCCATGCAAACGGTCATCGTCATCCAACAAGCCCACCACCACCAGCTCGGGGCTGGTCTTGAGGGCCGCTGCCAATTGCCGCCCGGCAGAGCCCGCGCCATAAATCAACACCCGTGGCAAACGCTCGCGGTGCACGATGCCCAAATAAATCCCGCCCAACCAATAGCGCACAAACGCCCGCGACAACGTCACACCCAACAACAACAACAGCGGCTGCAAAACGCCCACAGTGCGTGGCACCCCAGGAACACCAACAAAAGCAAACGCAAAGCAGTAAATCAAGGCGTACAGTGCCACCGCCTTCAACACAGTCATCAAAGCAGGCAAGCCCGCATAACGGAAGATGGCGCGGTACAAGCCAAACACAATGAACAGCGGCAATGCAAAAGCCACAGCGCCCACAAACGCCGTGAAGTGCGCAGACGACCAATCCGTCCAAGACTCCAAACGCAAGTTGAACGCCATCCACACCGTGATGGCGCACACAAAGGCGTCCGCCCCTAAAGCCAAGGCCCGCTTCACTGGGCGCGGCAGCATCAGCAAGAAGTCAGTCAGAAAGGCTGAATTCACAACAAAAACTCCAAAAGCCCACCGCGCGTTGCATCAAAATTTTCACTTACCTAACCAATGCTTTCAGCGTACTCAAAATAATCCCAACATCCGACCAAAACGACCTGCTAGCCACATAGTCTTGGTAATACCGCAACTTGATCGGCAAGACCTCTTGCACATAGGCCGCATGTGGATCAACCGCACGTCCCAAAATTTCGTTCTCGTCCTTGAACTCGATCGACGCCCGATCGGTGATAAGCCAATGATGGCGATGGTTTTGTTATTTTGTGCTGGCATGAGTGTTTGCTTGGATATCTCTTGTCACGCTGTCATGCCCGACTTGATCGGGCATCCATGGCTTCGGGGGCATGGATACCCGCGTTCGCGGGTATGACAGCCATGTGAAGGATGACAGTTACTTGGCTTTGCCGAAAGCTTTGCGCCAAGAGGCATGAAGAGCGTTGATTTTCTGGGCGGACTCTTCATTTTGGCTGGCGTTGCGGAATGCTTGGCGGATGAAGACGAACAAGAGCAGGGCAAAGCCAGCCATCAGCGTAGCAATGATGGCGATGAGCCCCCCTTTGGGCGCAATCTTTTTGGTCGGTAGTGTCGGGCTCTGAATCAAATCGCTGCTGTCGATACCTTTGAGCTCTTTTTCGACCTTGATTTGGTTTTCTTCGGTTTTCTCAATCACGCCAATCAATTGGGCATAACCCTGTGCAATCTCAGACACGCCATTGCCAGCGCCTTGCTCAAGCCTGCGCTCCAATATCTTGGCCGATTGGGTGAGTTCTTTTTCTCGGGTTTGCAGTTGTGTCAGTTGTTTTTGCAATCTTTGTTGGGCCGAGTCTCGGGGCTGAGTCTGCACATAAATTTGTGCCAAAACATCGCTGGCTAATGCCTGAGCGGCCTGAGGGCTGGAGGCCTGAGCAGTCACGGTAATTAATTTGTCTTTGACGTTGTAACTGGCTTTGATTTCTTTTTGCAGCTTGCCTCGTGCGTCGTCTGCTTCCAACTTGGGGGTGTAGCCCAACTTGGCGGCTATAGGGTCTAACACAGAAGCTGTGAGCATTTGCCCGGCAAGGTTTTGCTCGGACTTGAGGATGGCCGTGCTTTCGTAGGTTTTGGGGACGACCAGCGCCACCCCATAAGCCAACAGGCCGGCCACAAGGGGGCCGATGACAAGCAGGCGCAGGTTGTCGACGATAGTTTGCAGCAGGTCTAGAAGGCTGATTTCGTCGTCTTCTGGGTAGTGGGGGGTGTCGGTCATTTTTTGGTAGCTAGGAAACAAAGGGATGGAGTCGGGGTCATGGATACCCGCATGCGCGGGTATGAGAGATGGGGACGGGTATGACAGAGAGGGTCGGGGATGACGGTTAGAAGAGTTCTGCCTCGGCCAAGGGTTTGGCCGTTTGGTCTTTGGCAGACAGCTGCGGTTGCAAGCCCGGGGGCCAGGTGATGCCGATAGCAGGGTCGTTCCAGGCGATGGCGCGTTCGTGCTGGGGGGCGTAGTAGTCGGTCGTTTTGTACAAAAAGTCTGCGCTTTCTGACAAAACCACAAAGCCATGCGCAAAGCCAGGTGGCACCCATACTTGTTTGTGGTTGTCTTCGGTCAGCTCGACCCCGGCCCATTGGCCGAAGGTGGGGGAGCTTTGGCGGATGTCGACCGCCACATCAAACACCGCGCCGCGCACCACGCGCACCAGCTTGCCTTGGGGTTGTTGAAGTTGGTAATGCAGGCCACGCAATACGCCTTGGGCGCTGCGGCTGTGGTTGTCTTGCACAAATTGCACGTCCAGGCCCGTGGCTTGGTTGAAGTCTTGCTGGTTGAAGCTTTCAAAGAAGAAACCCCGCGCATCGCCAAAGACCTTGGGCTCGAGGATGAGCAGGTCGGGGATGTGGGTGGGGGTGACGGTGTAGGGCATTAGAGAAAATTGTCATACCCGACTTGATCGGGCATCCATGGTTTTAAAGGCATAGATACCCGCATTCGCGGGTATGACAGGGAGATGCGGGTATGACAGGGAGATGCGGGTATGACAGGGAGATGCGGGTATGACAGGGAGGGGCGGGTATGACGGTAAAAATTATTTGAGCAGGCTCAGCAAATATTGCCCATAGCCGTTTTTGGCCAAGGGCTGGGCCAGCTTTTGCAGGCTCTCGGCGCTGATCCACTTTTGGTGGAAGGCGATTTCTTCGGGGCAGGCGACCATGAGGCCTTGGCGTTTTTGCAAGGTGGCGATGAAGCCAGCAGCATCCAGCAAGCTGTCATGGGTGCCGGTGTCGAGCCACGCGTAGCCACGACCCATGATTTCGACATTCAACTGGTTTTGCGCCAAATAGCATTTGTTGATGTCGGTGATTTCAAGTTCACCCCGAGCAGAGGGCTGGATATCTGCAGCGATGCCGCAGACTTGGCTGTCGTAAAAGTACAGGCCCGTGACGGCGTAGTTGCTTTTGGGGGCCTTGGGCTTTTCTTCGATGCTGAGAGCCCGTTGCTGGTCGTCAAAGTCGACCACGCCGTAGCGCTCTGGGTCTTGCACATGGTAGGCAAACACGCTGGCACCGGTGCTGCGCTGGTTGGCGTTGTTGAGCAAGCCCACCAGGTCGTGACCATAAAAGAGGTTGTCGCCCAACACGAGGGCACTGGGTTCGTTGCCCACAAAGTCTTTACCGATGATGAAGGCTTGAGCCAAGCCATCGGGGCTGGGTTGCACCGCGTATTGGATGTTCATGCCCCATTGGCTACCGTCGCCCAGCAGGTCGGCAAAGCGGGGGGTGTCTTGCGGGGTGCTGATGAGCAACACATCTTTGATGCCCGCCAGCATGAGCGTGGTCAGCGGGTAATAGACCATGGGCTTGTCGTACACCGGCATGAGCTGCTTGCTGACAGCTTGCGTCACGGGGTACAGGCGAGTGCCGGAACCGCCAGCGAGGATGATGCCTTTGCGATGGGTCATGGTGGGTATGTTGGGGGGCAAGCAGGCTACCGCAGTCCGGCAAGGTGTTTTGCAGACTTTGTTCTGTGCAATTGGCTTGAGCTTAGGCGCAGTTACTGACGCGAAGCTTGGCAAATTGGGGGGTTTAGACAGCCTTCGATTGTATTCTTAAGAACAATAGAAACTGCGCTGGAAAATACTTAAAAAGAATGTATTGATGGAAAATTTTCGGGGACTTCAGGCGTTTTTTAACGGGTTAACCCGTAGCAATCCTGACCCGTACCGGCTTCAAAGCGGTGCAGACGAGCCGAAGCGGCGGTCGCGGTTGGCGAACCAAGCGATGGCTTCTTTCAGACGCGCTGGCGAGAAGTCTGGCCATAGGTCGTCTGTGAAAAACATTTCGGCGTAGGCGGCTTGCCACAGCATGAAGTTGCTGATGCGCGATTCGCCGCCTGTGCGGATGAGCAAATCGACTTCGGGGGCGTAGGCCGTGCTGAGGTAAGGGGCCAAGGTGTCTTCGGTCATGGCTTGCAGGTTTTGACCGGGGTGGGCTTGCTGCCAGGCTTGGGCGGCTTGAACCATGTCCCATCTGCCGCCGTAGTTGGCGCAGACCGTGAGGGTGATGCGGGTGTTATCGGCGGTTTGCTGCTCAGCACGATCAATGAGGTCTTGCAACGCGGGCGCAAAACGACTTTTGTCGCCCACCACTTTGAGGCGAACACCGCTGTCGTTCATGCTGTTGACTTCTTTTTGCAAGTAAGACATGAACAGGCCCATGAGGCTGGAGACCTCTTCTTCAGGGCGTTTCCAGTTTTCGGTACTGAAGGCGAACAGGCTCAAGTGGTCCACCCCCATTTCGGCGCAGATTTTGACGATATCGCGCACTTGCTTGGCCCCAGCAGCATGCCCAAGAGCAGCAGGCATAAAGCGCCTTTTGGCCCAGCGGCGGTTGCCATCCATGATGATGGCGATGTGCTGCGGAAGGGGGTTGTGCAAAGCGGAGTTGGTCAAAGCGTGGGACGGATTTGGACGATTGCAGATTTTATAGGCATAAGCCCAGCCATTGGCGAAATGGTTAGCAGGTTCGACAACTCTGCTTTGTCACGCCCGACTTGATCGGGGAAACAGTGGCCAAGTACAACAACTCTACTTTGTCAGCCCCAACTTGATCGGGGGATGATAACTACGTAAAACAACTCTGCTTTGTCACGCCCGACTTGATCGGGGGTCTATGTCTTCGGCTGCCATGGATACCCGCATTCGCGGGTATGACAGTTAGGAGAGGTATGACAGTTAGGAGCGGTATGACAGTTGGGAACGTTTATGAAAATGAGCGCACGATCCAAACAACACCGCTGTCATTCCCGCGTAGGCGGGAATCCATGCAAAACCGCCGTCATTCCCGCGTAGGCGGGAATCCATGCAAAACCGCTGTCATTCCCGCGCAGGCGGGAATCCATGCAACACCGCTGTCATTCCCGCGCAGGCGGGAATCCATGCAAAACCGCCGTCATTCCCGCGCAGGCGGGAATCCATGCAACACCGCCGTCATTCCCGCGCAGGCGGGAATCCATGACCTGTCAGGTGTTGACTTCGACCTGGTGGTGCTCAAGTTGGACGACCGTGGGTCGGCCCAAAATTTCCAGCAAGACAGCGACGCGTTTGCTGGAGACGCTTTGAATCAGGCCTTCGACGCCACCAAGGGCGGTGTGTTTGAGGCGCACAGTTTGGCCGGTTTTGAGGTTGCTGAGCTCTTGCAGAGTGGCATGGTGACGGTCTTGTTCGAGTTGACGAATGCGTTGCACGAGGTCGTCTTGAAGCATGGCAGGCTCAAAGCCGAAACGCACGATGGTGGCGATGCCTTTGGTGCTGCGCACCGCGGAGATGCTTTGCTCGGGCTTGCTGGGCCTGAACAGGATGTAGCGCGGAAACATGGGTTCAAACAACGCGACCGGCCCTTGTTCTGTTTTTTTGAACTTTTTGTAGAGTGGCAAATAGGCCTCAAAGGCTTGCTGCTCAAGGTTGACTTGGGCAATTTGCTCTTGGCGGGGTTTGGTGTAGGCGAGATACCAACGATCGGATGGCGGGGCGTCGCCAAACAGCGTGTCTGGGGTGAGCGGGTTCTGGGTCATTGGTGTTTTCTGACTGTCTCTAATTTGAATTTTGAGTATCGGAACA
>Ga0208916_10000699_pt1 | contig 15319 bp, 15 predicted proteins | sample DEB19_08_DNA_5_FD_184523 | JGI IMG/M metagenome (GOLD analysis project Ga0208916, IMG submission 184523) | Aqueous microbial communities from the Delaware River and Bay under freshwater to marine salinity gradient to study organic matter... | ecosystem: Environmental > Aquatic > Marine >... | reverse complement strand
TAGGGATTATTTCCTGTGACACAGTGGATTCTGGAGAGGTAGCAACTATTACTTACCTTTCAGCTAATCCGAATTTCGATAGCATCTACGGTACATCGGGTACGTTAGATAAACCGAATGAAAATGCGTCAGCGTGTTTCTCGGAGTCAACTTTGCTAACACCAGGTGCTAAATACGATGATTAACAAAACATGTTCATTTGATAAGATTCAGAGTGATGGTAAAAAATATTCTTATTTAAATGAACAGGGTCTCCTCCTTTGGACAACAATTGTAGGATAACTCCTCTAACTGACGGGAATCAGCTTAGAGCTTCATACACCAAGCAGGAATCGAAAGTGAACTGTGGCTAAGCGTAATGGCTTGGGTAAGGTAAAAGAGATGAAGATTGCTTAACCCGCATCGAAGTCCCTAAAGACCAATGGTCTATGGGATGTGATCAACGACCAAGTCTCCCAAGTGGGAGTAACGGGGAGGACGCTAGGATATAGGCCTAGCTGGAGTTGGGCTAATCACCAACACACCTAACGTAAATACGAGGGTCAAGATATGTTCTCAACATCTAGTGAAACGCTAGAGCTGCACGTAATGGTGCGGGTTAGAATTTAACGCATTCTAACTGAAGGCATAATGCGCGTTATCATAACTGCGATGGTGATATTGTCATTATTGTATATTCCGATAATTAACGCCGAAGCGCATTAACTTCCTCTCAATCCAAAACTCTTCTACGACGCATTGTGTAGGTTATCGCTTAATGCCTTGTCGTACTGGAATGGAAAAAACAATGGCTCAACGTAGTTCTGATATGTTTGGAGCTACAGCTAGTGGAGCTGGTGTGGTAGAATTTGTTTCCAAAGATGTAATTCGAATTGCTTACGATGATGGTAGTTCCCAGAGTTTCCAAGTTGGTAGACGATATGGGAATTGGTCAGGTAAAGTTATTCCACATTCTCTGAAAACTAAATTGAAAGTTGGAGATAAGGTTAAAGAGAATGATTTGATTTTGTATAATGAATTATTCTTTCAAGCCGATCCTATCTCCCAAGGTGGTGATGTTTCCTTAGTCTGGGGAGCATTGGGACGTACAGCATTTGTAGAGGTAAAAGAGACACTGGAGGATGGTTCAGGTATCTCTAGTAATTTCGCTAAGGAATTAATTACAACTGACTGTAAAACTAAATACATTACCATTGATTTTGCTGATGAAATTACTAATCTATTACCGAAAGGTAGTAAGATCAATGACGATAGTATTTTATGTACAATCCTGCCGCCATCAAGTGAAGCTTTGTCGCAATATGCTGATCAGGCAGCGTCGGTTTTAAGACGTGTTTCTTCGGATTCTCCTCGTGCTAAATTCAATGGTATCATTGAACAGTATCGAGTTTACTACTGTGGTGATGTTTCAGAAATGTCACCTTCGCTAGCCTTACTTACTGAACAATCTGACGATGAAATCATCTCGTTTAATAAACGTATGAAAGAACCAGTTTGTGATGGTCATGTGATGTTAGGTACACGCATTAATGGAAAACCAATTGGAAGAAATAGTGCAGTCATCGAAATTCGAATGAACGGTGAACTAGCTATGAAACCAGGTGATAAATTAACTGTCGGCGGTCAGATGAAATCCATTGTGGGTGAAATCTACGAAGAAGCTCCAACTGGAGAAGATGGACATGCTATTGATTGCCAGTTCTCTCAAGCGGGTACTTTTAACCGTATGGTGCAGTCTGTTATGCTAATGGGTGCAATTAACACCACGATGTTAGAAGCGGATGATAATTTTCTTAATATTTATTTCGGTGAGTCAGCGTAATTGCTGACTCTTAGGAGCTTTCAATGGTAAATCAGGAAAAGTTAAAAAACCAAGCAGCTACTGCTGCTGGAACTTATCTATCGGCAGTAGAATTGGTAGCAGGTGCAATTAAGCATCTATCTGGTCGCGATATCTCAGGCTGTACTCCGACAGGAGATTTGCGTGATGATTTCGGTCGTGAAGTTATCGCTGCAAAAATTATTGCAGAAGTAAATGGTCGTCTTGGAGGTAATCAATAATGTTAACTACCTCACCAGTTGGCTCAGCTGTAATTTTCCTACAGCAATTAATTGCCAATAACAAAATTATTGCTCCTGTTAAGAACACTCCTTTAAGTGAATTATCGCTTAGCTGCCAAGGGGTTTTACAGGGTGAGAAAATTCTAATTGATAAAGCTACAAATCAATTAAACCTTGAAGAAATTTGCCATGAGGCAGTTGCTACTTCAAATATCTTTAATGACAAAATTCAAACAGCTTCTGATCATGATGTATATATTGATCGTGGCATTACTATGGCATCTGAAGTAATTCAGCGTAATCTAAATTTGGTTCGTAGCAAAGTTCAACCGATAGTACGTGAAACTGTAGAGCATATTGAAGTTTCTCTACAGAACTTCACCAATGTCACTTTTCAGACTCCTATCTTGACAGATAAAATCTTTAATGTTTTCACTCATCCTTTCATTAACGATTTAATCGAAGATAGTGCCAAAGATACTTACTATGGCGATTTCCCTTTCATCCATACTTTTCCAGCATTGTCAGCAGAAGAAATTCGTGAGTTAATTCCATCAATGAATGCTGACTTAGATGGTCGCATTGATGAAGTGATTGAAGCACTTGGTGCAGATGGTTTGGTTGGGCTCTATCTATCAGCTTTTGTTGATGGTTCAATCAGTTTAGGAAAATTGTCACGCAACGATTATATCCTTGTGATGTTGATGACAAATTCACTATTAACTGCTAAGCCTGCAAGACTGACTAAAGAAATTGATGAGTTCTTCAACAAACTTTATGGCATCCGTCAGCAAGCTGCCTTACGTGTAAAAAATGATCTACAGCAATGGAAAGAAGCTTATAGCAATGGACGTTTGATCTTACAATATCCAAATGAGATCATTACTGGTTCTGATGCTGCTAAAAATCCAATTGTTGTACACGAAGACCTCTATGAAGAATGGTTAGGTGCAGGTGGTTCACCTGACATGATCTATGGCGCTTTCTTCTCCGATCGTCCTTTACATGGGGATGCTATCTTAAAAGATCGTGCTAAGTACCTTTACCAAGCGCAGCAATATCTCTCGCAATTACAAGCAGCGAATGACAGCAAGCGCAGTTCAGTAATTCGTCGAGCTATTCGTGAAAAGGTTATTGAATTAATTAAGTCAGAGCAGGAGTCTAATGAAACTACCATCAGTCAGACTTCCATTGAAAAGTTTCATTATCGTTTAAATGAAGCTACTCCTTTGGAATTGAATGATTCATTAGGCTTTGTGACGTTATTGGTTTGCGATTCTTTCTATCGTGAAACTTACGCTAAAAAGATCATTGATGGCCTAAACCACTATCAGAAACAATATCCTACTCAGAATGTAGAAGACTTAGCAACTTTAGTGATTGCTGATATTCTAGTTGAATGGGTAGTAAACATGATGGAAATCAAAACTTACGGAGCTGACTAATGTTAGACTTTAGCAAGATGAAACGTGACCGTGCTCTAGGAGAGCAAACTTTCCAAAAGACCAAAGGCGGTCAGATCGTTGCTAAAGCCGCTTGTCAGATCGTTGTACCTAGTCGTTACTTTGAAGTGGGGTTAGGTACAATTGGTGAGTTTGTGGAGTGTTTAGGTGTATTTGGTTTAGTGGTAGATGGAGTATATACAGCTTCCATTGCTTTAGCCATTATGCCTTTCTCTCCAGATTCAGTAACAAAGTGTATCATTGATGATGCTGAATATACTATTTTAAATTTTGGTAAAGGTTCTACAATCTGTCCTAATTATAATCTAGTGAAATCAGATACGTTGTTGTACTACATTGATGAGTGGTTCTATAAAGGCGCACACATACCACATTTCTTCACTGAAGAAGATGCTGGTAAATTAATGCGGGATTTAGAATATTACACTGGGGTAAAGGTTACACGGAATAACCGACCTTGGGAATTGATTACTTCATTTATTACTCGTAGTAATAAAGATATCCGTCAATTCTATCGTTTTGTAGGAGAGCGAAAATTGGTCTCTCCTATATATGTTCCGCTAGACTCGGTTGCATTTTCTGCGGTAGGAACCTTTTCCAAATTGTCTGGGGCATATATGGATGAGGGCTTACTATCAGCAGCGTTACAAAAATCAAATGAAATCAGTAAGATTGAAGAAGTTGTTCGTTCTTAATGAATGATAATTGGAGTTTAAACTCATGGGTGCAATGCTACGCTATTCCTGCACAGCTTTACTTGGTCTAAATAAGACTGGGGTTATTAAACCTAATTCGGATGGTTACTACGAATTAGTTCTATCAGCTTTGAACTATCCCAATCCCGTAGGTGCACGCTATCGCACCGAATCTGCCCGTCGTATCTTGGAAACCTCGCCATTTTTCCAACGTAAGATTAAAGAAGGGAATCTCCTAGGGGAAGTTGGACATCCACGTCGTCGTGATCATAAGACAGATGCCGAGTATGAAGATCGTTTATATGACCTTGATGAGAAAAATGTCTGTTTACATATTTCCGATGTATGGATTGATGATAGCGGGGCTTTAAAAGACCGTGATGGTAGACCTTATACTGGCATCATGGGACTCGTAGCGCCATCGGGTGTGCACGGTAGATCATTCGAAGAGTCGCTACAGAATCCAAAACAGAATACCTGTCTATCTGTTCGCTCTATTACCGATAACTACCGTATGCCAGATGGTAGCATTGAAAAAGAATTTGTTAACATCTGCGCATGGGATTGGGTTAATGAAGCTGGCTTACGTCCAGCCAATAAATTCTCAGCACCCTCACTGGAAAGTTATTTCATTGAAGAAGACTTCCCAGTAAACCCTAAGAACTTAGAACGTATGATTCGTCAACGTGAAGAGTTTGATGACGGTTGTGAAAATGATTCCATTAGCCTAATGCGAGAAACTTTGCATTATATCCAACATGGACGTAGTGACGATCTCTCTCGTCGCTCGTCCAATACACGTTGGTTGAACTGGTAGAAGTTGTTTGATTTCGGAGGATGGTTCAATATAGCTGCTCTATTAACCATCTCCATTCTTTATAGCGTAACTACTTATTTCTCTGACTTTAGTCGCATATTTAAAATAGTAGTGGAAGATGTTGTTTTTGAGTTATATTGTTTAAATGGTAATATCTCTAGCGTATGTAGCTGGAGTCTAATGAGAGTGATAATCGTTGAAGCTTATAGTAAGTTAGACGATGAGTTTGTTGAGATAGATATTCTATTTAGACAGCTGGAGCAGGAATTAGATAACATTAAACCTTTAACTCATTACCAGCGTAGAAATGCTGAAAAATTACTATGCGATTTGGAAGTGAATCTTTTGAGAGAATTCCGCCTAATGGGCGTAAATAAGATTCATGTACTTATTTCAGAAGAGATGATTTTTGATGCGGTAAGTATGGTATTAAAAATAAGTGGAGGCAGATAGCCTCCTCTTTTTTTTTTTGCTAACTCAATGAAAACTTGATTATATATTACAATAATAGATTGGTACAGCATTGATTAATTGGAGATTTAAAATATGTTAAATATTCGTTTTACCCCCGTTGTTGTTTGCGATGCAGGTTTGTTACTTGGCCCTGTGGATATAATTACCGATAAGAATGAGCATGAGTTCAACTATGAACTTGTGCAGATATTCAATACAGGTAGTCCCACTTTCATGAAAATTGAGAACTGCTATACTGAACCTACCGCGCCAAGTAAAATTAATCGCAGGACGCTTGAGAATTTCTTTGACGCTTTAGTTCAGAATGAGTATTACCGCTTGCCGGGTAATGTGGAGGATTTCATTGATGAGATCATGGCAGGAAAGTTAGGCTACGTCAAACTTCGTAAGGGGAATGAGATTCGAGCATTCCAATTCAGGACTTTCCCTATCTCTGGATTTATACCAAACGTACGCATGGAGTAACCGATGAATTACGGAGTTGGTATAGCGGTAGATTTATAAAAGTCCAGTATTGTTCTAAATTATTACAGATATACACTATCTAAATGTAGAGAGTACGCATCTCTTAATAAATGCGTTTCACAATTGGAGATTTTAAATGGCAAAGTTCACCCGTCATGAGATAGTGATGAATGGTGCTAACATGGAGGGAAAGTTACAACGTACCTTAGTGTTGGATAACCAGTTATCGCCTCGTCACGTTTTTAAGTTAAACAAACATTACTTGAAGCGCCTAGAGCGTACAAGTCAAATGGCTTATGCAGCTGACTTTTTGATTGAAAGTAATGTAGAAGTTATAGACGGTAAATTGACAGACGTAAAGTTTGAGATTTATCGTTTAACTGGCCCTTGCTCATCCGCAGGAGGTCGTCCACAATTATATCGGATTCCAGCTGACGATATTTCAATTAACATGATTCGTAATGCACTAAAGCGTAAAGAGTTCAAAGTGTTCCGTGAGTTTCTTTTATTAGATGCAACTCTAGATAAACCTTTAGACGTCTTAGCTGATGATACCAATGCTGTACTGCCTAAGTTCATTGGGTGGGATGGTGAGGTTGGCATCACTGAGGAAAAGCAATCAGCTTATGTTATTGATCTATTAGGTGGTGCGCCTGTATACTATGCCGAAGAGATGGCTGCGCTTAGTATGTATTCGCGTCGTCAATTCATCATGCCTTTTGAAACCAAGACAATTCCAGGTTCTTTGGATTTCAATCCTATTGTATTAACTGGTACACCAGGTATTACGGTAGTTGAAGATTGTTCCATCAACTGGGTTATCTTCCATGTTGGAGGTGGTGTTAGCATCATTGAGAATTACGAAGATGGCAAGTTGATTTCCCCAGGTGACATTTCCACTGCATTAAAACTCTTTATTGAACCTTTCATTGATGAAAACGATGAACGCTATGGTTTATACATTGAGGTTTATAGCGATAAGACTTTGTCACCATTCTATCAATCGGGTGAACCTGAAGAAGTAGAAACCTTAACCACGTAGGTCGTTGTTGAAAAAAATAACGACATTACATTATTTAAATGAGATTAAAAAACTCAGACTCAAAGTAACAGTCCTATTTGGAGAAACAAAATGACTGATAAGAAACCGCAAGACAAACGTGTAAAAGTAATCGCTGAAAGCTTGCGTCCAGGCATTACCATCAATGCCGAAGATAAGAAATTCTTATTTGCAGAAGACTGTCTGGAAAATGCAGTAAGTGCTTTTAATGCAGAACGTGGCGAAGATGCTGTACAGTTGGAAGTAGCTGATTTAAAAATCGTTCATGAATTTGAAGCTGATTTAGAATCTGCCTTGGTATTAGCTGCTGGTAAAGTTGGTGTTGATGGTTTCAAAGAACATGCAGACGTTGATAAATTTGCAGGTGTCTTAAACGTTGGGAATAACAAATTCAACGTAGCGCAGCAACGCGAATATTCTCCACGCAATCCGCAGTACAATGCTGAAACAAATCCAGATGTTCCAGAACGTCTTACATTCCAAGGGCGTGTTGATGTGAAACGTGACATTTCCAATCAACAATGCGGTCTATAAACGTGCGCTTACAAACATCTACGACTATGCTGCTGAAATCTTAGGTTAATACTTAATATTTCCAGGTGTAAAAAAGACGGGTAACTCCGTCTTTTTTTTTTGCTAACCTAATGTTTTATAAACATAGCTCTATATGGCTCTGTATTGCTCTACATTACTTTATTATAACAAATAGCTATGAAACTAGCTTTATGCTATATAAAGGCTCTATAGTGAGAATTGATTGAAATTAGATAATAAATTATTCAGTGGTATTTATTCTATGAGTTAAACAAAATACATTCCTATTGAGGTTATTAAAATGATTCATCCTACTCCTGCTAAAGTTGGTCAGCTTATTTTAGACAGCTTTCCTGAAACTGTAACTCTAGCAAAGAATTTATCCTTACTTTTAAATAAAGCACGTGAACTTGCTACAACTGAGCTAGCTAATGATAATAACCTCATCGGGATTATTTATAGCGGGACTTTATTTGATGATGCTACTGATAATCTATTTTACACGGTGAATATTGCACGAGTTAAAGATAGTGACTTATGGCAAAGCGAGGTACGTGTCGTACATAATTCCACTCAGCTATATACTGGTCTGATGGTATTACCTAGCGATGTTCAGCCTGATCCATTAAATCCTGTTTACGAATCATCAACTATGAACAACATTACTTTCCCTCGCATCCTAACTCATCTATTAAAAGATACAATTGCTAAGATTGCAACTGAATTAGGTGCAGCAACTGAAATTGCCGATTTAGATAATGTAGCAATTTTAAAAATCGCTATCGTATAATACATGGGAGCTTAGGCTCCCTATTTTCTTTTAGACTTACTTGGAGAAACAAGATGACAGAAATCAATGAAACAGCAAAACCAGTTAAATATAGTGCTTCTGTATACGATCACGTTTATGAAAAGAATTTAACCACTACTGCCATTGAATCGACTCTACAGACAATCTCTCGCAATTTACTATGTTGGTGCAATGCAGCCACTCTTAAAAGTGCAAGCGCATTTATAAGAAAAATTAAAGACCTACACGGTTCTCCTAACTTTATGCTGACCTTAGATAATCGTGATCAAAATGAATTACGGTATTATGCTGCTTTAATTGGCGTAGGATTGACTGAACATGGCAATTTTAGTTTCACTATTGATCTTCGTCATCATCGGAGAAATCTAGCTCCACTCATAGGTGAAAAACTCTGGCATGACGATGGAGTGACTTTCACTCTTGAGGAGTTGGAAGATTTTTATATCTTAGATGCAGTAGGTAGTTGTTTTAATCCCACTGTATTTAGAAGTGACACTTTTACAAACTTTATTGATCTAGTATCTAAAGAACTTGGGGAATTTATTAGCTCCTTGAGTCAGTACGACTACATGTTAGATACGGACGATAATGAAAAAGAATTTCTTCACCTTATCTTCAATAGCTTATCTGGCAATCGTACCGATTCAGAAACTTCAGCTAGAAAAATGTCACCTTGGATTTTCTTAGGGTGGGATTATAAAATAGATAATAAAACATTAGTTAAGAGTTATATAGCTACTGATAATTATTGATCTAGCAAAAAAAAAAAGAGAGCTCAAGGCTCTCTTTTTTTTTTAATTACTCGATAGATCAGACGTTCTATAAACCGAAATGCTGTAATAGCAAACATCCTTAGATTTATTAGCGAACAGTTCATTAACGAATGTCCAGCTACGATTATTCATTAAATCATAAGGCGTTAACGTAACAATAGGATTTATCTGGAAGCGATTACCAAATACCGCATTCGCTTCTTCTGAAATAAAGCGGCTAGAGTCTTCGATTAACTTAATATCAGTCTTAGAACCAGTAGGTGAGAATTTTACCCATGCTTTATAAGCCATCTTCTCTAATGCTACCGCTGCCATTACGGTTGGAATATCCCGCAGTACAGAAGTATCATCAATATAAACCGTAGTAGTTTGAGGATAGTGCATTTCTCCACGCATGCCGTAACTACGTGCAAAGACAACACCAAAGTCCCATAACTGATCGTGTTTAATATTATAAAGGAAAGGATCGGAAATCTTCTTGAAGAGTTCAATAATCACATTTGGATTTTTATCCACAGCATTATCTTCATTCCAACGATGTCTACCCATCATTTTAGAAAGTTTATGAGCCCATTCTAAAGTGAGAGGATGGCGACCTTGAATGCGTTTATCAATGAATTCTCCAGTCTGACCTACAATTATCATTCGGCAAGCAGGTGTACCAAAACGTTCCGATTCTGGAATCATTCTGACTTTACTAGATAAATCACTAATAGCGGCGATCTCGTCGTCTATCGACATTGCTGGACGTTCAACCCATTTAGTCGCCATGTTTCACCTCTAAGTTGGCTAGTTTAAAAAATCAACTTAACAGTACCCTCACCAAACCAGAAGCGATCAACTTTCGCGATTGATTTAATCGTTACTGTATTAGTGCCAAAATTCATTGCGAGGTTTTCAGCCTCAACGCCAATGTCAGTATCGTTAAGAGCTGTTACTACTGCTTCAACTTTTTCTTCGTGAGTTGTTTCTTCATCGAAGACAGCAGCAATTGTTAAACCATCTGGCAATTTAGCTGCTAAAACTTCTGCTACAGTAAAGCGTCGAATTACACGCTTAATTTTTTTAGTAGGAATTTCTTCCTCTTCCGACTCCTCATAGGGGTCGACTTGTACCTCCAGCACTAGGTATAAATTGCGACCTAAAGCTTTCTGGCTGATTACAGTAAAGCCGCCAGTTAAGTCCATCATTGCTTGACGTACTTTATGATTGGCACGCTTGATAGCGTACTCAATATGATCTTCCCCTAGTGGTGGAATTGGATCAAGATAATTCGATGTCATTTCGACTTCCTTATGTTCAGAAATTCAAAGAATGGAAATGGACAACCTGTAAGAAACACGGGTAGTCTACATATAATTTAATTTAGACGGTCTTTTCATAGATTGCATCGAAAGAATTAGTGATGCCATCAATGGTCATTTCAATGGTGAGTTCAGCTAAATCATCCACCACTACAGAGTCAATTTGAATGCGTACATCGTTACCTGTACGAGTCAGAGTTACGCCTGTAATTGGAGTGCTATCAAAAGAAGAGATTACATGGTTCGATGGATCGAGCACAAGAGCAATGGTTTGATCTTCGTCTAATTCAGTTGGAGTAGGATTGAATGTGAAACCTACTAAAACTGGCGGTTCAGGTTCTTCTTCTGGGGCTTCTGGATTCTTGAATGCTTTGATTTGACGTTTAATTACATTGCCATTTAAAGAAGTCATTTCGATTTCCACAACTGTGAACTCGTCATTATCTTCTAAGATGGTTTGGGTAGCTTCTGAATCTTCTAGATCAAAGCCTTTAAAACGTGCTACTTCTGAACTGAGTAAAACACTATCCGGAGATGTGTAATCAATATCTGTTGGTTTAATCATTTTCCTGTGAACTCCTATGTTCTCACATAATATTTATTTAAACTGTCTAGGAGGTATTAATACCTCCTAGACAAATGGTTTATAACACAACTATGATTCTGTAATTTCCATCATAAGGAACAATTAAATTAGAAGCAATTAATCCAGATGGATGTCCATCGACAGGGCCATAAATGCTATCAGCTAATGCTCTACTTCCGTTTAAATAGAACGTAAAGTTAATATTAGTTCCTAACGTCCTGATAGAGCCGAAAAGTTCATTACTATTATACAATTCTTCAATGGTCGTAGCATCTACAGCATAAGAGATGCCAATGCCTCCACCAACGCTTTCCAGTGGATAATCGCTAGTATCCAATCCAATGTCCACTTCCACTCTCGTTAAGCTAGTGCGTGTAACAATAACAGCAAGCGGCGTAACATCTACTACTGGAAGTGTATAAGCTGGCAAGTGAACGAATATACCTACGCCATGTTCAAACTGTACAGCCTTTAGATGCATTCCTGTACTATCAAATTCAGGGGGAATTGTTGCACCCTCTAACCAGATCGTTCCAACGGTAGGTGTTGCTCTACCATGTCCTGATTTAGTTTCGATTAGATAATTGCCATTGGAGTGAGTATAGGCGAATTCAATTTTATCCTGATCATAGTGGTCAATATTGGAGCTATAGTCAGGCAATAGAAATGCACCATTACGATTAGAATCGTAGTCCTTGATCTCGCACCATTGCATAGAAGGGTTGGTTATACCAGTTGCATTGTAGGAAGAAATATGCGTAGCTGTAGCAACAATAGATGAGATATCCATCGAGGTCAAATAATTAACCTCAGTAGTTTCAGGAATATCTGTAGCTGCTGCTGTTGCTTTAACCTCATAACCCCAATTCTTCCACTTATTAGGAATTAACGCATCGAAATTAACATCAGCTTTAACTACATAATCGACATCAAAACGATAATCACTGAAACCTTTAAAGGCTACAGTAGCTGTCAATTCATCTGGACTTACCGTTACATAGCTATTCTTAATTTCAGCTACTAGATTACTCAGATAAACTGTCCCAATAACAGCACCTGGATTGTTAGCTTTAGAGTCAATGATCGCAGTCAGGAAATCGGAATCTGTGATTTCGATAGCTAAAGGATAAGCTAATCTATCGACTATTCTAGCCGATGGCATCGTAGGATAGCTAACAGCTAAATCGAAACGACCCATTGGGATTTCTAAAGGATGCGTTAACGTCATCACCGCCTTAGTTTTAATACTGACCGAGTCACCCACTTCTAAAGGTGTCAAACCGTCGTGGGTGACAGCAGGCGTCCAAGTACCAACTGTAAAGTCATCAACTGAAATACTTTGATCTTCAGCAGCTAACACTGCGATTAGATCAGTTGGTGCTAATACTAATTTTGCAGTTAACTCAGGCGTCTGTGTAAATATATCACCTGAAACAAAAGGTAGTGTCGCCCCAAAGTGTTTTACAGGGACATCTACAAATTCATCACCGACTCCTGTAGCTTCACGTACAACCGCATCTCCAGACTGTCCCCAAATACTGCCAAAATCAGGTTCGGCAAGCAATGTCGCATCTCTATAGATGAAGTCTAGATACACAGGTTCACCTATCACTTCTGTAATGGTGAATTTATCAGTAGCATCATCGTAGGTAAAGAATACGTTGATATCAGGGAACTTACCTGGTAGCGCTACTAATTCGGCTGGGGTAGTTACCACTAACTTAGAAACAGCGGCTGAATGGTAACTATATACATCATCGTCAGCATCGTAAACTTCAGCTGATGGATGCCAAATACTGATCTGCAATTCAAAATCAGGACCTTGGGCATCAATGCAGTTAAAGATGTCGTTGATTTCCAAAGGTAGTGCTACAGTCGCATTCTGTGGATTACCGCTATCACCAGTTAATGGAAGTATATTGAACGTCACCGCCATGTAAGCTTCGGCAATGTCAATGATAGTTTCATCACGGAATCCAATGAAAAGACCTAGTACAAAAACATCAGGAGTGTAAGGTAAGAACCCAATGCCTGATCCGTATAAAGCTAGATAAGAACTTCCATCTGGCTGAAGATTGCCTGCAATGATCTCAGTCAACTCTGCCAGTTCAAGTTCGAAATCTCTACCCTGAATATTAATACGGCAGTAGATAGATTTCAGTCCAGTAGTATCATCAGCATAAGTAGTAATCTTAGCTACCGTTTCTTGTGGGATTTCCACTACTCCTAAAGGAATATCAACTTCCATTGGCATCATCAAATTAACATCAGCTTGGTATAATGGTATAGTTTTAGTTTCACCAAAAATAACAACGTCAGTATTTTCAACAAAAGTAAAATTCAAAGGAGAATTGACCCCGCCCACTAAACTAGTTGGGAAAGTATTTTTTTCCAAGTTCTGATAATTAATGAGAGACTGGTAAGCATCCTCGTAATCGAAAGGCTTAAATGCAATTATTGCATCTAAAGTAATGCCTGTTGATTTCTTGAAACGAATTCTTAAAATACCAGGCATCGTAGGATGGCCATTAAATGGACTGATGCGTTTAGGTAGATAGCTGCCGCTATTTGTAGGCGGTGCTACCTTTAATCGTCCAACTACCGTCGGTAAGTCATTTGGTTGAGTGATGGTAGTCAAGCTAGGGTTATCATTTTCAGCTCTAAGAATTCCAGGCTCATCCTCTCCCCACCAAATAGTTTTACCTTCAGTCCAATAATACTCATCAGAACTTATCCAGCGCCTAAATAGATAGGCTGGAAATTCACCATACTCTTCGACCTCACCATCTAAGAACTGATAATACCAATCCGCACTCTCAATATTCCAGTTACCTTTTGGTAACTCGATTTCTAGGTAAGCCCCTATTTCCGTTGGGTCATCCTCATTATAGAAATACCTTGCCGGATTAATAGTGACGTCTACCTCTAAATCAGTTTCACCTACTCCCTGGGGAAAAATAACTGGAATAACTTCATCAGCTGTAGATGGAATCTCCATAAAGTTAGCTAAGAAATAAGGTGACTCAGCTGCGGCTTCTAGACTAGTTTCGGTATTTAGACCTGAACTATCTGCTGTGATTTTAAATCCATTCCGGAGATAATTGATTACCCGGTTATCAGCAACACCGGCTTCGCCATAGAAGCTTCTTTCCGCAATCGCTGCACGACCTTCACGACTTGATGCGGGAGGTATTAATTCCGGCATAATTAATTCGCAGTAGGCGGGCACAAAGGCATTTAATTGGTAACTCGATCCCTCGTATGGCGATAGTTTAAAATTCAATGTAGGGTGTATTAATCTAGCCTGAGCCATTAGATCGGCATTGATATGCGATATTGATTTAGTTAGGTCTAACGCTAACCACCAACCATTATAGCTCCCCTCGCCTAAGGTAGTATCTTCTACAAACTCCCCATTTTCATCCTTGAATCTAATGAAGATTAATAGAAAGCCATAGCGTGCTTCACTGGTTTCAACTAATTCAGGACTATACGAAGTACCATTGTTAGTAAAAGTCCAAGGATGTTTCAGGATATTGAACTTAGCAAGAACTTCAACTATGTCTGGCCTGAAGTGGTAGTGATTATATCCCTTATCAGCTTCCAGAGCACGTGGATCAAATCTGCCGTAGTAAGGATTATTTGTTGTTCTGATGCCCTGCTGATAAGGGAAGACATCTCTAACTTGTCCGAATTTCCCACGCGGCCACACTTCTGAAATATCGCCTGCTGGATTACGCAGTTCAATATAACTAATTCTACCGGAAGATCTATCAGAAGCTACTTTCATATTGCAGACTATTTGCTCTGTTTCCCCTGTCGGTGTTTCGGGTATAGTCTCCACAGAAACTTCTTTGAAGTATTCTTCTGCCAATGCGGCAGGTACAACTTCTAAAGTTTCCGTAATGTCGACGTTATCAGTAGTACGAATTCTGATACCTAATCTACGAGGTTTAGAAATAGCGACTTCATTAACATCATCCCAGACATAGTAGTTGGCTACCTTCATGGCAAATTCTTTATCATTTCTTCCAGCATGGTCAGTAACTGGATCGTTTATACCCGACTCAAAACCTATATTATCTAATTCTGTCATTTTACACTCCCTCCGATTCAATTTCAATTAAGGGACGCTGATAAAGTTCCACGTTAACCCCTCCCTGTGCTTCGTAGTTACTAACAAATCCAGTAACATCTGTTGTTTCAACTAAAACTTCATCTGTATCTAAATCGACAATCTCAAATCCAGTAACATTACGAGGTAATGCAATGACCA
>Ga0208916_10000698_pt1 | contig 15343 bp, 15 predicted proteins | sample DEB19_08_DNA_5_FD_184523 | JGI IMG/M metagenome (GOLD analysis project Ga0208916, IMG submission 184523) | Aqueous microbial communities from the Delaware River and Bay under freshwater to marine salinity gradient to study organic matter... | ecosystem: Environmental > Aquatic > Marine >... | reverse complement strand
TGGACGAGACCTTTGACAATATCGTCTGCTTCTGGAACCCAGTGGACAAGCCGCAGGCCGGGCAGGAGCATTTGTACAGCTACCGCCTGCATTGGGGCAGCAAGATGCCGCTGTTGCCGAACCAGGCCACGGTGGTGGCTACGCGCACCGGTGTCGGCGGCGTAGTGGGGCAAAAGCGCAGCTATTACTCCAAGCGTTTTGTGGTTGACTTTGCTGGCGGCGACCTGCAGTTGCTGGGCCCGAATGCCAAGGTGTCGCCGGTCATCAGCGTTTCCAGTGGCGAGATCGAGGTGACCTCGGCGCGGCCCTTGGTGGCTGTCCAGGGCTATCGCGTGACGTTTGACTTGAAACCAACCGCGGCCGGCGTGGCGCCGATTGATTTGCGGGTTTATTTGGTGGTGGACGACCAGCCGCTGAGCGAGACCTGGCTTTACCAATGGACGCCGCCAGCGGTGGCGGATCGGGGTTTTTAAAGTCTGGGGGAGGGTGGCCAGCCAGGAGGGACTCGAACCCCCTACCCCGAACTTAGAAGGTTCGTGCTCTATCCGGATGAGCTACTGGCTGCCGTGAAAACAAGAATTTGAATTTAACAGCACATACAAAAAAAGCCCACAAAGTGAGCTTTTTTTGTTGAATCGATGGTCGGAGTACAAGGATTCGAACCTTGGACCCCCTGGTCCCAAACCAGGTGCGCTACCAGACTGCGCCACACTCCGACAAGTCTCATATTATAGCGCGCTAAAAGCGGCTCTTTGGGGCAGGCTTTGAATTATTTCTCAACGACGCACTTGTTGCGCTTTGCCGAACAAGACTTCGTGCTCTGCAGCGGTCTTGGTAGCAGGGCGCAGGTCGGCCATGACTTGCACGCCGCGTTGCACCGCAGGGCGTGCAGCGATCAGGTCGAACCAGCGTTTCAGGTGCGGGTAGTCGGCCCAGTCAATGCCTTGGTTGGCCCAGTTGCGCAGCCACGGAAAAATCGCGATGTCGGCAATCGTGTATTGATTGCAGGCGATGAACTTGCTGGTGGATAGTTGCTTGTCCATCACGCCGTAGAGGCGCTTGGCTTCGTTGGTGTAGCGGTTGATGGCGTAGTCGACTTTTTCGGGCGCGTAAATTCGAAAGTGATGGTTCTGGCCGAGCATCGGGCCGACACCGCCCATCTGGAACATCAACCACTGCAGCACCTGGTATTTCAGGCGGTCGCTCTTGGGCAAAAACTTACCTGTTTTGGCGGCCAAGTACATCAAGATGGCGCCCGACTCAAACAGTGAAATTGGTTTGCCGTCTGGGCCATTCGGGTCAACGATTGCGGGAATGCGGTTGTTCGGGCTGATGGCCAAGAACTCTGGCTTGAACTGATCGCCCTTGCCGATGTTGACCGGAATCGCTTCCCAGTCGCGGCCCAGACGCAGGCCGCACTCTTCGAGCATGACGTGGACTTTGTGGCCATTGGGCGTGGCCCATGAGTAAACCTGAATCATCGTGTTCCTTTGTGTCTATTTTTATCTCAAGGGTAGAGGGCTTTGCGTTTTTGCAGGAAGGCTTCAATGCCTTCGCCTGCATTGCGGTGGCGCAGGTTCTTCACAAAATGATGGCGCTCGCTGCTTAGCTGTTCGCTCAGGGTGTTGGTCTGGGCTTCGTTGATGAGTTCTTTGACGCTGGCCATGACGTTGGGCGCACGTTGATTCAGCTGTTCAGCCAGTTGCAGTGCTGCCGCAAATGCACCGCCCTTCGGTGCCAACTCGTTGACGAGTCCCATGGCGTGCAGGCTGGTGGCTGGGATGCGTTCGCCGAGCATCAGCATCCGAGCTACCAGCGTGCGGGGCAGGGCGCGCGTCAAGGCCCAACTGCCACCACCGTCGGGCGACAGCGCCACGCTGCTGTGCGCCATCAGAAAGATAGCGTTGTCGGCTGCAACCACAAAGTCACTGGCCAAGGCCAATGAAAATCCAGCACCCGCAGCAGCGCCTTCAACCGCGGCAATCACCGGCTTGGGAAAGGTGCGGATCGAGTCGATCCAGCTGTGCAGGGCGTCGATGCTTTGGGTCTGCACGTCGAGCTCTTTTTGCCGGTTGGCCAGCAGTCGCTGCAGGTCGCCACCAGCGCAAAAAGTGCTGCCTTCGCCGGTGATGATGACGCTGCGAATCTCGGGGTTGTTCTCGGCTGCGTTGAGGGCTTCAACACCGGCCGTGTACATGTCCGGGCTGAGCGCGTTGCGGTGTTCCGGGTTGCTCAGGGTGAGGATCAGCGTACGGCCTTCGCTGGTGCTTTTAAGGGAGCCAGCCATTTCAGTTTTCTTCCTGCAACAGGCTCAGGCCGATCGCACCACGACGGCGCAGCCACGGCGAAGGCCGGTAGCGCGTGTCGCCATAAACGGTCTGCATGTTGAAGAGAACTTCCAAAATATTGGTCGGGCCGCAGAGGTTGCCCAAGGCCAGCGGGCCTTGCGGATAACCGAGCCCGAGGGTGACGGCCGTTTCCAAGTCTTGCGGGCTGCAAATGCCTTGCTGGCACATGTCGGAGGCGATGTTGACGATGTGGGCGATGACGCGCTGGGTCACAAAACCACCGCTGTCGCGGATCACGCTGACGGCTTTGCCGTCGCGCGCAAACAAGGCGTGGGCCGCGTCTCGCATGTCGGCGCGGGTGGCTGGGTTGGTGGCCAGCACGCGGCGTTTGGTCTGGGCGTCGTCCAGCAGCATGTCGATGCCGACCGTGCGGGCCGGGTCTAGCCGCTCCACCACGGCGACGGTGGTGATGTCAAAACCCAGCGGCGCGACCAGCGTCAAGGCGTTCATAGACGGCGATGCACCGGTCTCGATGCTGGCACCCAGCGTTTTCAGCAGGCTCAGCAGTTCAGCCCGACGCGAGGCGCGTGGCGAGACCCAGACCGGCGGCATGTCTTCGACCACTGGCGCGGGTGCTTCAGCCGGGCACTCGGCCACACCGTTGGCGTAGCGGTAAAAACCTTCGCCGGTTTTTTTACCCAACAAGCCGCCAGCCAAACGCTGCGCCGTGATGACGCTTGGGCGGTAGCGTGGCTCTTGGTAATACTGGTTGTAAATCGACTCCATCACCGGGTGCGAGACATCGAGCGCGGTCAGGTCCATCAATTCAAAAGGGCCGAGCTTGAAGCCAGCCTGATCTTTCAAGATACGGTCAATGGTGGCGAAGTCTGCAATGCTTTCACCCACAATGCGCAGGGCTTCGGTGCCGTAGCCACGCCCCGCGTGGTTCACGATGAAGCCCGGCGTGTCTTGCGCTTGCACGGGCGTGTGGCCCATTTGTTTGGCGTAGGTGGTGAGCGCGCTGCAAGTGGCGGCGCTGGTTTTCAGGCCGCTGATGACCTCGACCACTTTCATGAGCGGCACCGGGTTGAAGAAGTGATAACCGGCCATGCGCTCTGGGTGCTTAAGGCCAGCAGCAATGGCCGTGACCGACAGCGACGAGGTGTTGGTGGCCAGCAGAGCTTGCGGCGAGACGATGGACTCGAGCTCTGCAAACAGCGCTTGTTTGATGTCGAGCCGTTCAACAATCGCTTCAATCACCAGCTCGCAGGGGCTCAGTTCGGTGACCGCTGTGGGGACTGACAAACGGGCTTTGTAGGCCTCAGCCAAAGCAGCGTCAATGCGGCCTTTGGCCACTAACTTGTCCCATTGCGCAGCGATGTCGTTGATGGCGCGGCTGCTGGCCGCATGGTCTTTGTCGAACAACATGACCTGGCTGCCGGCCTGTGCAGCAATTTGGGCAATACCGCGGCCCATGGCGCCAGCGCCGATGACGCCAATGGTGTTGAAGAGTGTTGGCATGTTGTCTTTTGTCTTTAGCGATGAATTAGCGGCGAACCTGAAGTGCACCTGGGTTCACGATGTTGGTCGGCGTGCCCTTGATGAAATTGACGATGTTGTCGAAAGCGGCACCGAAGTACAGCTCGTAGCTGTCTTGTTCTACATAGCCGATGTGTGGCGTGCAAATGCAGTTCTCTAAGCGCAACAAAGCGTGGCCTTGCAGGATGGGTTCTGACTCAAACACGTCGATAGCGGCGAGACCCGGCCGGCCTCGGTTGAGGGCTGCCACCAGTGCGTCGGGCGCGATCAATTCGGCGCGCGAGGTGTTGACGATCAAGGCGGTGGGTTTCATCATCGACAGGTCTTCCAGCGTGACCATGCCGCGCGTGGCTTCGTTCAGCCGCAGGTGCAGGGTCAGGACGTCGGATTGCTCGAAAAACTCAGCTTTGCTGGTGGCCACTTCAAAGCCGTCGGCTTGGGCTTGCTCGCGTGAAGCGTCACGGCCCCAGACCAGCACGCGCATGCCAAAGGCGCGGCCGTAGCCAGCGATGATCTTGCCTATTTTTCCGTAGCTCCAGATGCCGAGTGTTTTGCCTTTGAGCACGGTGCCGAGGCCAAAATTGGTCGGCATGGAGCTTGTTTTTAGCCCTGACTGTTGCCAAGCGCCGTGCTTGAGGTTGGCGACATATTGCGGGATGCGGCGGGTTGCGGTCAGGATCAGTGCCCACGTCAGCTCGGCCGGTGCGGTTGGTGAACCGACGCCTTCCGCGACCGCAACACCGCGCTCTGTGCAGGCGGCGATGTCGATGTGTTCGCCGACTTTGCCGGTCTGCGCGATCAGCTTGAGCTTGGGCAGTTTTTCAATCAATTGGCGCGGCAGGTGCGTGCGTTCGCGGTTGAGTACGATGACGTCGGCATCTTTAAGGCGAACCGACAACTGGCCAATGCCTCTGACCGTGTTGGTGTAAACCTTGGCCGGATAAGCATCTAGTTTGGTGGCGCAATCGAGCTTGCGAACTGCGTCTTGGTAGTCGTCTAGGATGACAATATTCATCCCGATATTGTGCCTGCAAGAAAAGCGCTCTTCCTTGCGCCACGACGACGATTGGAAGCGCCGTCAGCTCAAGACGGTGTTGCGTATCAGGCCAACAGCCAGCCCTTCAATTTCGAAGGCGTCACCGGGTTGGACGATGATGGGTTCGAAGTCAGGGTTTTCAGGTAACAGCTCAATCAGGTTTTGAGTCCGCCGAAAGCGTTTGACGGTTACTTCATCGCCCAGCCTAGCAACCACAATTTGACCGTTGCGCGCTTCTTTGGTTTGTTGAACCGCCAGCAGGTCACCGTCGATGATGCCAATGTCCCGCATGCTCATACCGCGCACTTTGAGCAGGTAATCGGGTTGGCTTTTGAATAAGCTGGGCTCGACGCTGTAGGTTTGCTCAATGTGTTCCTGCGCGAGAATCGGGCTGCCGGCAGCCACCCGTCCGACCAGCGGCAAGACGAGTTGGGCTAGGCTTTGCAGGGGCAGAGAAAATTGTTTGCTGCGTGATTCGTTGAGCGAACGCAAGGTGTCACTGCGCAGGCGAATGCCGCGGGAGGTGCCGCTGACCAGTTCAATCACGCCTTTGCGCGCTAAGGCTTGCAGATGCTCTTCGGCGGCGTTGGCTGATTTGAAGCCGAGTTCAGTCGCGATTTCGGCGCGCGTCGGCGGTGCACCGGTGCGGGAGATGGCGTTTTGGATGAGCTCTAAGATTTGTTGCTGGCGGGCGGTCAGCTTGGGGCCTTCGGGCAAGCGGGAAATGTCGTCGAGAATGGTCATGGCACGGCTCCTGGCTAAATCAACAGTGGCTGTATTTTTATCCAGTTTTTCGGGGATTTCAAGTGAGCGATAAAAAAATTGTGGTTCTCGGCACGGGCGGCACTATCGCCGGCACGGCCGCGAATGCGTTTGAGCACAGCAGCTACACCGCTGCGCAGGTCGGCGTGCATGCGTTGCTGGCCAGCTTGCCCGGATGGAATAAGGGCGCAGGCGCAGAGCGTTATGTGGTAGAGCAGGTGGCTCAGCTGGACAGCAAGGACATGAGCTTTGACGTTTGGGCCAAGCTGGCGCTGCGGGTGTCGCACTTTCTGGCGCAGGACGGCGTGCAGGGCATCGTCATCACCCACGGCACCGACACGCTTGAAGAAACCGCGTATTTTCTGCAAGCACTGCTGGCGCCTAGCAAGCCGGTGGTGCTGACCTGCGCCATGCGGCCGTCGAACGCGTTGGTGCCCGATGGCCCACAAAACTTGCTGGATGCTTTGGCTGTGGCGTCAAGTGCTGCTGCGAGTGGTGTTACCGTGGTCTGCGCCGGTGCGATTTTCAGCGCTGAAGAAGTCCAAAAATTCCATCCGTACCGGCTGAATGCTTTCAGCGCCGGGGACGCGGGGCCGATTGGTTTTGTGGAGCAAGGCTGTCTGCGCGTGCTGCGTGATTGGCCGAATGGGCAAGCACTGCCTTTTGTGTCCGGATTGGCTGAGGCCGCTTGGCCACGTGTGGAGATCGTGATGAGTTACGCCGGTGCCGATGGCACGGTTGTCAGAGCTTTGCTGAAGGCTGGTGTCAAGGGTCTGGTGGTGGCTGCGACTGGCAATGGCACGGTGCATCAAGACTTAGAAGCCGCCTTGGTGCTGGCGATGCAGCAAGGGGTCAAGGTGGTGCGGGCAACGCGTTGTGTCGAAGGCCGCTTGCTGCCCGGAGGCAGTGATGCGCTGCCTGCTGCGCCGGGCTTGACGCCTGTCAAGGCCCGCATCGCGTTGATGCTGGCCTTGATGCAGAGTCGTTAAGCTCAGACGGCGACAGCGTTCAGGGCGCCCATGGCGCGGCTGGTGATTTCGTCGACGCTGCCCATACCGCTGATGGCCCGGTATTGCGGCGCATTTGCCGAGTCGTCTCTGGCCCACTGCGAGTAGTAGTCAACCAACGGACGGGTCTGGGCGCTGTACACCTCTAGACGCTTGCGGACAGTTTCTTCTTTGTCGTCATCGCGCTGAATCAGCGGCTCACCCGTCACGTCATCCAGACCTTCGACTTTCGGCGGGTTGTACTTGACGTGGTAGGTGCGGCCTGACGCCGCGTGTGAACGGCGACCGCTCATGCGTTCGATGATGGCTTCAAAAGGAACGTCGATTTCCAGCACAAAGTCCAGCTTGACGCCGGCCGCTTTCATAGCGTCGGCTTGCGGAATGGTGCGCGGGAAGCCGTCGAACAAAAAACCATGAGCGCAATCGGGTTGGGCGATGCGCTCTTTGACCAGATTGATGATCAGGTCGTCGCTGACGAGACCGCCCGAGTCCATGACTTTTTTGGCTTCTAAGCCCAATTGAGTTCCTGCTTTGACAGCAGCGCGCAGCATGTCGCCCGTCGAGATTTGCGGAATGCTGTATTTTTGGCAGATGAAGGTGGCTTGCGTCCCTTTGCCAGCGCCGGGGGCGCCCAACAGTATCAGTCTCATGGATGTCCTCAATTTATTTTAAATAGCGACCGGCTTGTATTGCGCAAACCGGGGGTGTCTTGTTGCCGCCATAGCGACTCTGGTGCACTCGAGTTGGACCTAAGGATAGCATGCAGACTATTCATTGCAGCTTACAAAGCAGCCGCCGAAATGACTATGAAGCAGGGGCCAGCAGGGCTCGAACGCGCTCAAGGTCTTCAGGTGTGTCAACGCCGATGCCCGGCGGGTGCTGCGTGATGTGCACGGCGATGCGGTGGCCATGCCACAGGGCGCGGAGTTGCTCGAGCGATTCGAGTTTTTCCAGCGGTGCTTGCGGCAAGCTTGGGAAGGTTTGCAAAAAACCCACGCGGTATCCGTAAATACCAACGTGTCGCAAGGGCTTGGGCAGGCTTGAAGAGTCCCACCAGGCTTGACCGTTGAAGTCTCGGCCCACGGGAATCGGCGCGCGGCTGAAGTACAACGCGGTGTCCCGGGCGTCGAGCACCACTTTGACAACGTGCGGGCTCAGGAAGTCGGCGAGTTGGTCGATAGCATGGGCGGCGGTGCTCATGGCGCAGTCGGCCCGGCTGTCCAGCATGGCGGCAACGGCATCGATCAGGGAGGGGTCGATCAGTGGCTCGTCGCCCTGAACATTGACCACGATGTCTTGCGCGCCTAAGCCGAGCAGGCTACAGGCTTCTGCCAGCCGGTCGCTGCCGCTGGGGTGGTCGGTGCGGGTGAGCAGCGCGGCAACACCGTGCGCTTCACAGGCGGCGACGATCTCTTGGCTATCGGCAGCCACGACCACGCGGGCGGCGCTACTCAAACTGGCGCGCTGCGCTACACGCACGATCATCGGCAGATTGTGAATGTCGGCGAGTGGTTTGTTGGGCAGGCGCGAAGAGGCCAGCCGGGCAGGAATGAGGACGGTGAAAGTCATGTGAGGATTAAGCTGGCATCAAAGTCCGAGCTCTTCGTCGGTCAGGGTGCGGGCTTCATTTTCGAGCATCACGGGCAAGCCGTCGCGCACCGGGTAAGCCAAGCGAGCACTGCGCGAGATGAGCTCTTGCTTGTCGCGGTTGTAGGTGAGCGGGCCTTTGGTCACGGGGCAGACCAGCAGTTCAAGAAGTTTGGTGTCCATGTGTCGATGGTAATTGAGAAGTCCGTGGACGCAGGGCGTTCAGCCGCGCGTCGAAAGCCTGGATGAAGCCGGGCTCAGGCGTGAAGACCAGCGGCACTGCCAGCAGTTGTTGGCCGGCATCGGGGTAACGAGCAAAGAGTTTGACGGCGTCTTTTTCGGTGCACAAAACGCGCAGACCTTGTTGATCGGCTTGCCACAGCGGCGCTGCGTCAAGCTTGTCGTGGTCGGGCAGCGCAATGCAGCGCGCCAGCGTCAGGCCGCGTTGGCGCAGCATTGAAAAGAAAGCCTCTGGGCTGGCAATGGCCGCCACAGCCACCAGTGCTTCGCCTTTCAGACTGTCGAGCGGTACCTGAGTGCCGTCGGCTGCAATGGCGTTGTCGGCCAGCGTCCGACGCGACTGAAAGCCGGCGAAGGCGGCGGTCTGTCCGGTGTGCAGCAGCAGGTCAATCGGGGCCACAGATTGGGGTCCTGAGCGCTGCTTGGGTTTGTCGGTTGGCGGCCAAGCTTCACGCAATGGGCCGGCGGGCAACAACCAGCCGTTGCCGACGCCGCGTTCGTCAAACACCGCGATGTTGAGGTCGCGCTGCAAGGCGAGATGCTGCAGTCCGTCGTCACAAATGATCAGGTCGGTTTGCGGATGTGCCGCCAGCAAGGCACGTACGGCGTCCATCCGGCGGCGGGCTACGAACACGGGCGCACCCGTGCGTTGCCGGATGAGCAGCGGCTCGTCCCCGCACAGACTGGCGGGCAGTTGCGGCAAGACTTCAAGAGCGTTGTCGCTCTTGTCGCCCTGCCGGCCATAGCCGCGTGAGACCACGCCGGGCTGTCGGCCAGTCGCCTGCAGATGCTTGACCAGCGCCATCACCAGCGGCGTTTTGCCAGCGCCGCCAGCCACCACATTGCCAATCACGATGACCGGCACGTCAGCCCGCCATGATTTCAAAATACCTTGCTGATACAACCAGCGCCGCAGCACGACGGCACCTGCGTGCAGCTGCGCCAGTGGCCACAGCAGGCAAGCCAGTGGACCGCGCCGCGTCCAAGCGCTTTGCAGCGTGGTTTGCAGTGTTGTTTGAAAGCTCATCGGCGCTGACGGCTCACTGTTGACCGCTGGCGCTCTGCGTCGCAAAGGTGATGTGCGACAAGCCGGCGCGACGCGCCGCTTCCATGACGAGAATGACCGACTGGTGGCTGGCAGTGGCATCGGCACTGATGATCAGTACCATGTCTTTGCTGTTTTTGCTGGGCGGGTTGGCTGCCAGCAAGGCCGTGGCCACCGCGTCCAAGCTGCGGCTTGGGACCATGGTTTTATTGATCGAGTAACGGCCGTCGCTGCTGACCGCGACGATGATCTCTTTCGGGTAGTCGCGGGCGGCTTCGGTATTGGCCACCGGCAGGTTGACTTGCAGTTCAGTGAACTTGCTGTAGGTGGTCGACAGCATCAAAAAAATCACGACCACCAACAGCACGTCGATGAACGGGATGAGGTTGATCTCCGGCTCGTCGCGCGTGCGGTTGCGGAAGTTCATGCTGGTTTGCGCAGGGTGTTGAGGTGCCGCACAAAGCGCTCGGAGGCGAGTTCCATGTGCAGCAAATAACTGTCGACCCGACCTCGAAAGTAGCGCCAGAAGATCAGCGCAGGAATTGCCACGATCAAGCCAAAAGCCGTGTTGTAAAGCGCGATGGCGATGCCTTGCGCGAGCTGTGCAGGGTTGCCGGTACCCGTGACGCTTCCGGTGCTGCCGCCTTGCGAGCCAAAAATCTCAATCATGCCGATCACCGTGCCGAGCAAGCCTAGCAGCGGTGCCGCCGACGCGATCGTGGCCAGCGCCGACAAATAGCGTTCGAGTTCGTGGGCTGCTTCACGGCCAGCGCCTTCGAGTGTGGCGCGCAGGTCGTCTTCGCTCAGCCGAGGATTGAGTGTCAGTGCGCGCAGGCCACGTGCCAAGACGCGGCCAAGGATGGAGTTTTGTTCGAGTTGCAAGACGATGGCGGCTGACGGCACGCTGGTGCGCGAGACGGTGATGGCTTCGTCGGTCAGTTTGGGCGGCGCGACTTTGTTGTCGCGCAAACTGACAAAGCGTTCGATCACCAAGGCCACAGCCAAGACCGAGCAGGCGATCAACGGCCAAATAGGCCAACCTGCGGCTTGTATGATTGAGAACAAAGCGATAACTCCAGCGTCTTAGGGTGTTGAATTATGGCTTAGAGTGCGGAGGTCTTCGGGCCGCTCAATCTGCGACGAACCCACAGAAACTGTGGATAACTTTGTGTGCAACTGCTCCGGCTTGCGCTTCCGGACCGCGCCAGACTGCGATCCAGACAGAACGGTCAATTTTTAACCAGCGACGCATCTTCCAACAGTGATGAGCCACGATCTGAACCATTCTTTGCAGCGGCCAGGAGCCTGTCTTGTTTGAATCCTTGCAAGAAGCCGGTCGTTCTACCCCGGGCGTGCAGATTTGGCCGGTCGGTTCGCTGCTGCGGGCGATTGCCGACAGCCTAGAGGCCCGCTTCAACCCGGTAGCGGTCAAGGGTGAAATTGCCGGATTTTCCCGTGCCACCAGCGGCCACTGTTACTTTAATTTGAAGGACGAGCAAGGCCAAGTGCGTTGCGCGATGTTCCGGCGGGCGGCGTCCATGTTGGACTTCTCACCGCGTGATGGAATGTTGGTCGAGGTCCGTGGTCGCTTGGGCGTGTATGAGCCGCGCGGCGAATTGCAGCTGGTGGTGGAGTCGCTGCGCGAAGCCGGGCAGGGCAATTGGTTTGAGCAGTTCACGCGACTCAAAGCCAAGCTCGAAGCAGAAGGTTTGTTTGACACCGCTCGCAAACGCAGCTTGCCCCTGTTGCCTCGTGCTGTTGGCATCATCACGTCTTTGGGTGCGGCAGCTTTGCATGACGTGGTGACTACCTTAACGCGCCGTGCACCGCATGTCTCGGTGGTGATTTACCCGGCCAGCGTGCAAGGCACACAAGCGGCCGGCGAGTTGCTACAAGCCCTCAACAAGGCGGTGAAACGCGCCGAGGTTGACGTGCTGCTGCTGGTGCGCGGCGGCGGCGCGATGGAGGATCTCTGGGCCTTCAACGATGAGCTGTTGGCACGCGCCATTGTCGCTTCACCGATTCCGGTGGTTTCCGGCGTGGGTCATGAGACTGATTTCACCATCGCTGATTTTTGCGCCGACGTGCGCGCACCGACACCGACCGCCGCAGCAGAACTTTGCGCGCAACCGCAGAGTGTGTGGCTGCGTGCTTTGGAACTGACACTCGATCGATTGCAAAACGCTGTTGACCGGCAACTGCAGTCCAGCAACCAGCGGCTCGACTGGGCCGCCTCCAGAGTGGTTCAGCCGTCGCATTTGGTGGCGCGTGAAAAGGCCGGTCTGGTGCTGCAAGCGCAACGCCTGCGCCATGCTGCGCGTTTTGCGTTGCAGCGTCAATCGACCCAGCTCAGCGCTTTTGAAAAAGACTTGCCCAAAGCCATGACCACCGCTGCGACGAATCAGCGGCTGCGATTGGAGCGAGCCCAAACACGGCTTGAGCTGCTCGACCCGCACCTTGTTTTGCAGCGCGGCTACGCGTGGCTGGCAGATGTTGAGGGCCATGCGCTGACCAGTACCCGGCAGCTCAGCGTCGGCCAGCCGGTGCGCGCTACTTTGGCCGATGGCGAGGTTAATTTGACGGTGTCACAACGCCATCTCATTTAGTTTTTACAATCAACAAGTCTTTATTTAAACGACCCTCAAGGAAAAACACAATGGAACATACTCTCCCGTCTTTGCCGTACGCCATCGATGCTTTGGCTCCACATTACAGCCAAGAGACTTTTGAATACCACCACGGCAAGCACCACAACGCGTACGTGGTCAACCTGAACAACCTGCAAAAGGGCACCGAGTTTGAAGCTCTGGGCTTGGAAGAGATCATCAAGAAGTCGTCTGGCGGCATCTATAACAACGCAGCCCAAGTGTGGAACCACACCTTCTTCTGGAGCTGCATGAAGCCCGCAGGCGGCGGCGAGCCAACTGGCCCTTTGGCTGAAGCCATCAACGCCAAGTTCGGCTCTTACGCTGCTTTCAAAGAAGCCTTCGTCAAGTCTGCTGTCGGTAACTTCGGTTCCGGCTGGACATGGCTGGTCAAAAAGCCGGACGGCTCGGTTGACATCGTCAACACCGGACCTGCCGGCACGCCGTTGACCACCGCTGACAAAGCGCTGATGACGGTCGACGTCTGGGAGCACGCTTATTACATTGACTACCGCAACGCGCGTCCTAAGTTCGTCGAAACTTTCCTGTCGAACTTGGTGAACTGGAAGTTCGCCGAAGCCAACTTCGCAGCTTGAGCTGACGGCTGAACATCGCGTTCAGCCTCCATTCAAAAAGCCGGCCCAAGTGATCTTGGGTCGGCTTTTTTTCGGCCAAAAAAAAGACCGGTGAACCGGTCTTTTGATCATCAGCCGAGGCTGATTACTTGACGATGTGCTTACCGATCAGGCCGGCCATCTCGAACATCGAGACTTGGGCTTTGCCGAAAACAGCTTTGAGCTTGTCGTCTGCATTGATCATGCGCTTGTTGACTTTGTCCTGCAGGCCTTTGGCTTTGATGTAAACCCAGAGCTTGCTGACAATTTCAGTGCGTGGCAACGGCTTGTCGCCGACCACGGCTGCCAGAGCTGGGCTCAGGGTCAGTGGCTTCATGAACGCAGCGTTAGGGGTGCGTTTTTTAGCCGGGGCTTTTTTTGCAGCGATCTTTTTAGCCGGTGCTACTTTTTTAGCCGCGACTTTTTTTGCCGGTGCAGCTTTTTTAGCGGCTACTTTTTTCGCTGGAGCTGCTTTCTTCGCAGGTGCTACTTTCTTAGCGGGTGCTGCTTTTTTTGCAGCTACTTTTTTTGCCGGTGCAGCCTTTGGTGCAGGTGCTTTTTTTGCCGGTGCTTTTTTCGCAGTTGCCATGATTGATTTTCCTTCTAAAAGTTGATAAATCACCAATGCAGATAACTACTCTTCACTGGCAATGCGGATGCTACTGGAGAAAACAGTGTTTTCGGAGGGGGAACACACTTTTTTGCGCTTATTTGTTGTGCATTCACCTCTGAAAATCAAAAAACTCCACTTGCACCATGCCTAAAGCGGCAGGCCTGCGGTGTCAGGCCTTCGCCAATGCGATGGAATTCTCCAATGCCTTGCCGCCGCCATAGCTGTTCTGTACCGGTGGAATGCCGCCCAACGAGACCCGAATGGCGCAGTATTTGAACTCCGGAATTTTGGCGAATGGATCGAGTGCGGCGTTGGTCAGTTTGTTGATGGCGGCCTCGTAGTAGCAGAAGGGCACAAACACCGCACCGCGTGGCGAGCTTTCGTCGGCACGGGCGTACAGCGCGACTTGGCCGCGGCGTGACGCGATGGTCACGATGTCGCCGGGTTTGCCACCCATGTCAGCCAAATCAAGCGGGTGCACCAAAGCCACTGGATCGGGCTCAATCGCATCGAGCACAGTGGCACGACGGGTCATGCTGCCGGTGTGCCAATGCTCGAGCTGTCGGCCTGTGATGAGCACCAGCGGGTAGTCGGTGTCTGGTCGTTCGTTGGCAGGGATGATGTCTGCGGGGACAAAACGGGCACGACCGGTCTCGCTTGGAAAGCTGTCGATGAAGACCACAGACTGCCCTGGGTCGCCTTCTTTTAGGCACGGGTAGGTGACTGAGTGCTCGCGCTCCAGACGGTCCCAGGTGATGCCGCCAATGCTTGGCATGGTGTGGCGCATTTCGTCGAAGACTTCGCTGACGTGCTTGTAGTGCCAGTCGCAACCCATGCGCTGGGCGATCTGCTGGATGATCCACAAATCTTGCCGTGCATCGCCGGGCGGGTTGATGGCTTTGCGGCCCATCTGCACCAGTCGGTCGGTGTTGGTGAAGCTGCCGTCTTTTTCGGGGAAAGCACTGGCCGGCAAGATGACGTCGGCCAGATAGGCGGTTTCGGTCAGGAAAATGTCTTGCACCACGAGGTGGTCAAGTGCCGCCAATGATTCACGGGCATGGTTGGCGTCGGGGTCCGACATGGCCGGATTCTCGCCCTGCACGTACATGCCGCGGATGACGCCTTTTTTGATGGCGTGCATGACCTCAACCACGGTCAGGCCAGGTTGGGCGTCTAGCGAGCCCTCCGGCACGTTCCAGGCCTTTTCAAAGTTCGCGCGCACCACCGGGTTGGTGACGTGCTGGTAGTCCGGGAACATCATTGGGATCAAGCCAGCGTCAGACGCGCCCTGCACGTTGTTCTGGCCACGCAGTGGGTGCAAGCCAGTGCCCGGACGGCCAATCTGGCCGGTCATCAGCGCCAAGGCAATCAGGCAACGGGCGTTGTCGGTGCCATGCACGTGCTGCGAAACCCCCATGCCCCAAAGAATCATGGAGCTCTTCGAGGTGGCGTAAAGACGCGCCACATAACGGATGGTGTCAGCGTCGATGCCGCAGATCGGCGCCATCAATTCGGGCGTGTAGCCCTCGACGTTTTTGCGCAGCTCTTCGTAGCCAATGGTGCGGCTGTCGATGAACGCTTGATTGACCAAGCCTTCGGTGACGATGACGTTCATCATGGCGTTCAGCAACGCCACGTCGGTGTCGGGCTTGAACTGCAGATGGCGGTGCGCCATGCGGGTCAGGTCGGAGCGGCGTGGGTCGAGAATCAGCAGTTGCGTGCCGTTTTGAACAGCGTTCTTGATCCAGGTGGCAGCCACCGGATGGTTCACCGTCGGGTTGGCGCCGATGATGATGACCACAGCAGCTTTGGTCACGTCCATCACCGGGTTTGAGACACCACCCGAGCCAATGCCTTCGAGCAAGGCCACCACTGATGAGGCGTGGCACAGACGCGTGCAGTGGTCGACGTTGTTACTGCCAAAGCCGGTGCGCACCAGTTTTTGGAACAGGTAGGCTTCTTCGTTG
>Ga0208916_10000696_pt1 | contig 15376 bp, 11 predicted proteins | sample DEB19_08_DNA_5_FD_184523 | JGI IMG/M metagenome (GOLD analysis project Ga0208916, IMG submission 184523) | Aqueous microbial communities from the Delaware River and Bay under freshwater to marine salinity gradient to study organic matter... | ecosystem: Environmental > Aquatic > Marine >... | reverse complement strand
GTCTTTTTTAGAGCGCGACCAGAGTGCTGCGGCTTGGTTGACGGTTTCCCATTCACCGGTGAACACCATGCCACCGGGTTGGTCGTTCTCGCCCTCTTTCCATTCTTCCTTTTCCATCTCGATGGGAAGGGAAATATGGTCTGAGTATTTGTTGATGATGCCTTTCAGCTTCCAGGCGTTGAGGTAGTCGGCGGCGTCGTCCTTCAGGTGCAAGATGACGCTGCTGCCGCGCTCAGCGCGTTCGATTTCACTGACGTCAAACTCACCCGTGCCGGTGCTGCTCCAACGCACGCCTTGGCTGGTCGGCAGGCCGGCGCGGCGGCTTTCAACCGTGATCGAGTCAGCGACGATGAAGCCCGAGTAAAAACCAACGCCAAATTGGCCGATCAATTGCGAGTCACTTTTTTGGTCGCCGGAGAGCTTGGAGACGAAGTCACGGGTGCCGCTTTTGGCGATGGTGCCGAGGTTGTCGATGGCTTCTTGCTGCGACAGGCCGATGCCGTTGTCGGCAATGGTCAGGGTCTTGGCGGCCTTGTCAAAGCTCACGCGAACCTTGAGTTCAGGCACGTTTTCATACAACGTGGCATCGTTCAGCGCCTCAAAACGCAGCTTGTCGCAAGCGTCTGACGCGTTAGAAATCAACTCGCGCAGAAAAATCTCGGGATTGGAATACAGCGAGTGGGTGACGAGTTGAAGCAGCTGGGCTACTTCGGCTTGGAAAGAGAGTGTCTGTTTTTGCATGGTTTTCAATTGGGTTGCTGTGGGGCTAATTCAAGAGCTGTGGACTTCAGCACAAACCCTGATTCTAGAAAACTCTGGGGATGGGCTGGCTCGGCAGGCTAAAGTCGGGCGCATGAGTAGTACCGAATTCGTCGCGCTGTTGGTGCTGGCCACGGCCATGAGCTTCACGCCCGGCCCGAACACCGCCCTGTCGACCGCCATGGCGGCCAACCACGGCCTGCGCCACACCATGCCCTTTGTCTGCGCAGTGCCCTTGGGCTGGGGCCTGCTGCTGACCTTCTGCGCGCTGGGCGTAGGCGCCTTGCTCGTCGCCTTTCCTTGGTTGGCTTGGGCCGTGAAACTGACGGGCGTGGCATACCTGATGTGGCTGGCGCGGCGCTTGGCCATGACACAAGAACTCGGCGCAGCAGATGCTCGAAACCTACACATCGGCTTTTGGCAAGGCGCGGCGCTGCAGCTGGTGAACATCAAGGCCTGGATGCTGGCGCTGGCGATTGTCAGCGGCTGGGTCGCAGGCTATGACAACGCGGGCTGGCGTTTTGCCATCGTCCTACCGGTGATGCTGGGTTTCGCCTTTGCCAGCAATTTGGCGTATGCGCTGGTCGGCTCGCTGCTGCGCGACTGGCTGGCAGGTCCGAACGGCTCACGCCTACGCCTGCGCTGGTTCAACCGCGTGATGGCGGCGGTGTTGGTGCTGACCGCTGGCTGGATATTGCTGCGCTGACTGCGGCCATGACGACCACGCTGGCCATACAATAATTTTCGGATAGATTGAAGAACGCACACCAAGGTCGCGCAAAAAATCCTGCTAAAAACACAACAACAGAGACACGCATGAAAAATTTCACCTCAACGCTGCGACAAGCACCAAAACCTCTCAGCGCCTTGTGCCTGCTACTGGCCTCGGCGCTGCTCGGCACGCCGGCCATCGCTGCCGACCCCTATCCCGCCAAACCCATTTCCATCGTCGTCGCCTATGCGCCTGGCGGTCAAGGCGACACCTTTGCCCGCATCGTTGGCGAGCGCCTTGGTGCGGTTTACAAACAAACCGTTTTGGTCGACAACAAACCCGGCGTTTCCGGCACCATCGGCACCCGTTTTGCAGCCAAAGCCAAGAACGACGGCTACACCTTGCTCCTCGGTCAAACCGGTGAGATCACCGTCAACCGGGTGTTGATGAAAGACCTGGGCTACGACCCGATGAAAGAATTGACGCCGGTGGTGCTAATCGGCAATGCGCCATTGGTGATGCTGGCGCCGGTTGATGCGCCTTACAACACGGTCGCCGAGTTCATTCAAATGGCGCGCGCCAAACCGGGCGAATTCAGTTACGGTTCGGTCGGCGCGGGCACCCCCGGACACCTGTCAGCCGTGGCCTTGGGTTTGGGCCTGAAAATTGACATGGTCCACGTGCCCTACAAAGGCGTCGGACCGCTGCTGTCAGACCTGATCGCCGGCCGTCTTCAAGCGTTTTTCAGCAGTGCATCGGCGGCGGTGCCGCAAGTCAAAGGCGGCAAACTCAAAGCCCTCGCCGTGACCACGCCGCAGCGCATGAGCTCCTTGCCGCAGGTGCCGACGATTGCTGAGTCTGGCTTGCCGGGCTTCAGCTACACGCTGTGGGGCGGCTTGTTTGCGCCGGCGGGAACGCCTGCATCGGTCATCGACAGCCTGAACCGCGAAGTCAACACCATCCTGGCCAGCCCCGACATTCGAGCTCGCTTCGATGCCGACAATCTGGCCGTTCCGAAAAACTCGCCTGCCGAATTTGCCAACTACGTGCGCGCAGAAAGCGTGAAGTTTGAAAAGCTGGTGAAGGACGCCAACCTGAAGCTGGAACAATAAATGCTAGAACCCACCGTGAACGCTGCCAACACCCTGAATATCTGGGGCCGCATGAGCTCCATCAATGTCAAAAAAGTGGTCTGGACCGCGCAAGAATTGGGGCTTGACTTTCAGCGGACGGAGGCCGGCGGCCAATTTGGCGTGGTGAAAACGCCCGATTACATGCGCCTGAATCCGAACTCAACCGTACCGGTGATTGAGGACCAAGACTTTGTGCTGTGGGAATCGAATGTGATCGTGCGCTACTTGTGCGCCAAGCATTCGTCCGGCCATTTTTACCCGACACCTCTGCGTGAACGCTTTGCGGCCGAGCAGTGGATGGACTGGCAACAGACCACGCTGAACCCGGCCAGCCGCCCGGGGTTTTGGCAACTGATCAGAACCGCGCCAGAGCAACGCAATGCCGACGCCATTGCCGCGTCGAACGCAGCCGTTGAGTCGCTGATGGCGGTGCTGGACGCCCATCTGGGTCGTCATGCCTTCATGGCAGGTGAGCACTTCACCATGGCTGATATTCCGCTGGGTTGCGACGTGCACCGCTGGTTCGGTCTGCCACAGCCGCGTGAAAGTCGACCGAATATTGAACGTTGGTTTCAAGCGCTCACCGCACGCCAAGCCAGCACCGGCGTGCTCGACATGGCGCTGAGCTGAACGCTCTGCTTCAGCCCGCACCGCACGCTATGCGCTCACGCCGCTTCAAGCAAGTCGACGTTTTCACTGACACAGCCTATCTTGGCAATGCCTTGGCTGTTGTGTTGGACGGCGACGGCCTCAGTGATGAGGCCATGCAGCGTTTCGCGCGCTGGACGAATCTCTCAGAGACTACTTTTTTATTGCCGCCCACCGACGCGGCAGCCGACTACCGTGTGCGGATTTTCACACCCGGCGGTGAGCTGCCGTTTGCCGGCCAGCCGACGTTGGGCAGCTGCCACGCCTGGCTTGAAACCGGTGGTCAAGCGCAAACAGCAGGTCACGTGGTGCAGCAATCTGCGGTTGGCTTGGTGACGATTCAACGGGATGCTCTGCGCCCGGAGCGTTTGGCTTTTGCCGCGCCGCCGCTGCGTAGAAGCCAACCAGAACCCGCGTTGCTTGACGCCGTGGCTGGCGCTTTGGGACTTCAAACGCAGCAAATTGTGGCGTCGCAGCTGCTCGACAACGGTCCGGTTTTTCTCGGCCTTTTGCTCGACTCGCCCGAGACCGTGCTGCAGCTCACGCCGGACCATGCGGCACTGGTCAGACTCAACATCAAAGTTGGCGTTGCCGGTATGTATGCAGACGACAGCGCCCACGCACCGCCGCTGATTGGCCGCATCAACCGCGAGGCGGCTGCGTTCGCGCCATTGGCCGGAACTTCAGCCGCGCGCTCGACTCCAGCCTCAGACGACACGCCGCGGCTTGAAGTCCGCGGCTTTTGCGCAGCCACAGGCATCAACGAAGACCCGGTCACCGGCAGCCTGAACGCGAGTCTGGCGCAGTGGTTGATCGGCGAAGGACATTTGCCTGAGCTCTACTTGGCCTCGCAAGGTGTGTGCATCGGACGCGCCGGTCAGGTCTACATTCAGCGTGATGCCGCCGGGCAAGTCTGGGTCGGCGGGCAGTCGGTCAGCTGTATAGCCGGCCGCGTGACCTTGTGAAGGTGTGACTTAGAAGGGCGTCAGCGCGTCGAACTCAGCCAGCAACGCTGCCAGCGCCTGACCACTGGCATTGAGCACGGCGCGGCCTTTGTCTGCCGTGGCTGCGGCTGCGTTGCCAGCGGCACCCAAGGGGTTCAAGTCTTCTGCGGCCCAAGCCAGTTTGACGCTGCTGCCGTTGCCAATGATGGTGAAATTTTGCGCACGCTCTTGGCTGCTGGAGGCGAAGTTTTGCGCTTGCCGCATGTCGACACGCTCAGGGTGCAGCGCCAGCATCATCGAGGTTTCGACGTCGCCGCCATGCACGCCAAAGCGCGGCTCGTCAGCACCAAACAAGCGCTGCACCGCAGCCGGCATGGGCAAGGCAAAGGTGTTGACCAGCGCCACCGTCAAGCCGAAATGCGCCCGCAACTCACGACCGACGATGTCCATGGTCGAGACATTGCCACCGTGTGAATTCAGCAGCACCAACTTTTTAACGCCGGTTCGCGCGACGCATTCACCCAAGTCAACCCAGGCTTGAATCAGCGCGGCAGCACTGAGGGTGAGTGTGCCCGGAAAAGCCACGTGCTCGATGCTGCGGCCGACGGTTTGTGTTGGCAAAAAAAGCACGCTGAGGTCTGCCGCCAAATGCGGTAGCGCATGGGCGATGACGCCATTGACGAGGTCCGTGTCAACGCTCAGCGGCAGGTGCGGGCCATGTTGCTCGATGGCCGCCAGCGGCAGCACGGCGATGCTGCGGCGCATGTCCAAACGCGCGAAGTCAGGGCTTTTAAGCTCAGCCCAAAAACGGGGGGTGGAAGTGTTCATGCGTGGGGCCAGTTGAAAAAATCGAAAGGGAAATTTTGCATCGAAGTTGCGAAACAGGCTGGGGGATTCAGGTCGTTCAAGCCGCAGCCGCTGCTTGCTGAATCTCGCTGCGCAGCTGACCCGCCACGCTTTGCTTGATATTTTGGCTGACGTGCCGGCTTTGCCGCTGGGCCCGTGCCTGACCCGCCGGCGTGAGCGACGGGCTGGCGGCTTGCAGCAGTTCCGCTAAGCACTTGGGCTTGGCGCGTGCGCCGCTGGCTTGGTAGTCGGCCAACAGCGCTTGCCGCACGGTGTCTTCATCCATGGCGCGCGGTCCGGTCAAATGTTCGAACAACAAATCAACGAGTTTTTCTAGCGCGAATTCGTGCGTCTTGCCGGTGCTCTGCCAAAGCCAGTCGCTGAAGTTCAAGAACGCTGAAAACGCTGACAATAGCGAGCCATCAACACCGTCCAGCAGCAACGAACGAGCGCGCAAAAACCGGCCCGAATTCGCGATCATGTCCCAGTAGCGCGCAAAGCGTTGAATGCGTTGCAGCGTGGCAAAGTCAATCGTCGAATTTTGCAAAATCGTGTAGGGCGTCTGCGGGTCATAAACCATCGCAAAGTCTGGCGTGTGACGGGCAATTGGCGTGCCACGCAGCCGCTTCAAAATGCCGAACTGAATCTCGTGCGGGGCCAAAGCATAGAGCCGGTCAAAGCCGGCCGCAAAGCTTTCCAGCGTTTCACCGGGCAGGCCAAAAATCAAATCGGCATGCACGTGGGCCTGACTTTGGCTGACCAGCCAGCGCAGGTTGTCGGCCGTCTTGAGGTTGTCTTGCTTGCGTGAAATGCGCTGCTGCACTTCGGGATTGAAGCTCTGAATACCGACTTCAAACTGCAGTGACCCGGCGGGAAATTGAACGATCAATTCTTTCAACCTATCCGGCAAGCTATCGGGCACGACTTCGAAGTGAACGAATAAATTGGGCGCTTCTTCAGCCGCCTCATTGGCCATCTGCAAGCGGTCTAAAAAGAACTGCAAGATGCGCACCGAATGCTCGACCTTCAAGTTAAAAGTGCGGTCCACAAACTTGAAGTTGCGGGCACCGCGTTGGTACAAAGCGTCCATCTCGCCCATGAAGGCGTCCAGCTCAAACGCCCAAGCCGTCTTGTCGAGCGCACTCAGGCAAAACTCACACTTGAAGGGGCAACCGCGCGACGCCTCCACATACAGCAGACGCTTGGCGATGTCAGCGTCGGTGTACTCGTCATACGGAAAAACCAGCTCGTTCAGCGGGGGTTGCTCGCCGGCGATGACCTTCATCAGCGGCTGCGGGCCGTCCAGCAGCGCACGGCAAACTTTCGGAAAACTCACGTCGCCCCAGCCGGTGATGACATGGTCAGCCAAGCGGCAAATTTCTTGCGCCTCGATTTCATGGCTGACCTCGGGGCCACCCAGCACCACCTTGATGTCTGGCCGCAAGGCTTTGAGCAGCCGCAGCACCTGCGTCGTCTCGACCACGTTCCAGATGTAAATGCCCAGCCCGATCACCTGCGGATTCAGCGCCAACAGTTCTTCCACAATTTGCGTCGGTCGCTGCTGGATCACGAACTCCCGCAGCTGCGTCACGGCGCGCAAGCCGTCGCCGCCATGCCGGTCCATGTTGGCCAACAAACAACGCAGCCCCAGAGAGGCGTGGATGTACTTGGCGTTGAGCGTGGCCAGCACGACGCGCGGAGGCGCAGTGGAGGTGGCAGGCGAAGGCACGGCAGGGCTGGTCATGGGGTGATTATCGAAGCAATGCGCTGAGGCCCCAACGCCCCCCGTATCATGGTCAACTTAAAAGTGGACTACTTTTGCCGCGCCCCCTCCCACCCCTCACACAGCGGAACTTTCACCAGCCCCATTCGCTCCCAACAAGTCATGCGCTTTTTCACTCCACTCAACTCTCTCATCAAGCCTTGGCTGTGGGCTGCGGCCTTGACCGTCAGCGCCAGTTTTGTCGCCGGCCCTGTGGGCGCGCAATCGGCCCCCGCGCTGTTCACCACCAGCGGCAGCAGCAAAGCCTCCGCAGTCGTCACCACCAGCGAAGTGCGAGCCGAATTGATGGTTCACGCGCCTCAAGGCGTGGCGCCGGGGCAAGCGCTCTGGGTCGGCCTGCAGATCGCGCACCAGCCTGAATGGCACACCTATTGGAAGAACTCCGGCGACTCCGGCTTGCCGACCGAACTGAAGTGGACGCTGCCCGCCGGCATCACGGCGGGCGAGATCGCCTGGCCAACACCGAAGAAAATCCCCATTGGCAACCTAGCCAACTATGGCTACGAAAACAGCATCTTGCTGCCCGTGCCCTTGACGGTGGCGCCGGGTTTCAGCGCCAGCCAGTTGACGATCCAACTCAGCGCGTCATGGCTGGTTTGCAAGCGGGAGTGCATCCCCCAAGAGGGTGAGTTCACGCTGACCTTGCCAGCGCGCAGTTCCAGCGCCGCCAATGGCCGCCTCTTTGAAGCGGCATGGGCCACCAGCCCGCGCGCCTTAGCGGGCGGCAGCGGACACATAGACCTTGCAGCCCAAGCCATCAACGTCGCTGTGGCCGGTTTGCCGGCTGCGTGGCAAGGCAAGCCGCTTGATTTTTACCCCGAGACCGGCGGCGTCACAGAGCCTGCCGGAACGATTGCGCAAGCGTGGAAAGACGGCTTGTGGACGGCCCAAGTGCCACTGTCAGCGCATCGCAGCGAAAGCCCAGAGCGCATGCCGGTGGTGTTGGCCTTGGCCGACGGCAAGGACAAGACCAGCCAAGCGTGGCGCATTGAACTGCCGGTCAAAGGTGACTGGCCTGGTCTCGCCGCCCCGATCGCAGTGCCCGCCGCGCTCGAAGCCGCCCTCAAAGCCAATGCAGCTTCGGCAATCACAACCCCCTCATCAGCACCGGCCCTGACTTGGCTGGCCGCATTGCTGGGCGCTTTGCTGGGCGGTTTGATCCTCAACCTCATGCCCTGCGTGTTTCCGGTGTTGGCCATCAAGATGGTCGGTTTCATGCAGGTCAAAGATCAGGCCAGTCGAACGGCCAGCGGTGTGGCTTACACGGCCGGTGTGGTGCTGTCGTTTTTGGCGCTGGGCGGTATGCTGCTGGGCCTGCGCGCTGCGGGCGAACAACTCGGCTGGGGCTTTCAATTGCAAAGCCCGGCAGTCGTTGCCGGCTTGGCGGCCTTGTTCACCTTGCTTGGTCTGAACCTGGCCGGCCTGTTTGAGTTCGGTCAATTGCTGCCGAGTCGCTTGGCCAGCCTGCAATCCAAAAACACCAGCGTCAATTCATTCTTGTCGGGCGTGTTGGCGACCACCGTCGCGTCACCCTGCACGGCACCATTCATGGGGGCCTCGCTGGGTTTGGCGGTGGGCCTGCCGGCGGTGCAAGCCTTGGCCATCTTTGGCGCGATTGGGGTGGGCATGGCGCTGCCTTATTTAGTAGCCAGTCTGGTGCCGGCGGTGGCGCGGGCCATGCCAAGGCCCGGTCAATGGATGGTCACCTTCAAGAGCTTCATGGCTTTTCCGATGTTCGGCACCGTCGCTTGGTTGGTGTGGATTCTGGGCCAGCAAAGCGGCATCGACGGTGCGGGCAGTTTGCTCGGTCTCCTGGTCTTGATGGCGCTGCTGATCTGGACCTTCACGCTGACCGGTAAAACTCGCAGGGTGGCGGTCACTTTAACGCTGTTGGCCGCTGCTTACGCCTTGAATGCCGCCGGGCCCAGCGTTGTGAAACCCTTGGAATTTGGACCCACAGGCACGTCCGCTGCCTCGGCCACAGAGCGCTGGCAGCCGTGGGCGCCGGGCCGCGTCGAGCAACTCACGGGCGAAGGCCGCAGCGTGTTGGTCGACTTCACCGCCGCTTGGTGCGTGACCTGCCAATACAACAAAAAAACCACGCTGAGCAACAGCGCTGTGCTGGCCGACGTGGAGGCCAAAAATGTGGCCCTGCTGCGCGCTGACTGGACCCGCCGCGACCCCGCGGTGACAGCCGCGCTGAAACAGCTCGGTCGCTCCGGCGTGCCGGTGTATGTGATTTACAAGGCCGGCCGCGCGCCCGTGGTGTTGTCTGAAATTCTGTCCGTAGACGATGTGCGCAGCGAGCTTGCCAAGCTCTGAGCCCACCAAAGTACGCCCTAGCAACACCTGAGACAATCAGGCCATGTTTGCACCACTCCAAAACGACACCTTTTTACGCGCCTGCTGGCGCCAAGCCACTGACTACACCCCCGTCTGGCTGATGCGCCAGGCCGGCCGCTACCTGCCAGAATACCGCGCCACGCGCGCAGAGGCAGGCAGCTTCATGGGTCTGGCGACCAACACCGACTACGCCACCGAAGTCACGCTGCAGCCGCTGGAGCGCTTTCCGCTGGACGCCGCGATTTTGTTTTCTGACATCCTCACCGTGCCTGACGCCATGGGTTTGGGCCTGTCTTTCGCGCTGGGCGAAGGCCCGAAGTTCGCCACCCCCGTGCGCGACGAGGCCGCTGTCAGCCAGCTCGAAGTCCCCGACATGAACAAGCTGCGTTATGTTTTTGACGCCGTGACCTCGATTCGCAAAGCCCTGAATGGCCGTGTACCCTTGATCGGTTTTTCGGGCAGCCCTTGGACACTCGCCTGCTACATGGTTGAAGGCGCGGGCTCTGACGACTACCGCTTGGTCAAAACCATGTTGTACCAACGGCCTGACCTGATGCACCGCATGTTGACCATCAACGCCGACTCGGTGGCGGCCTATTTGAACCAGCAAATTGAAGCCGGCGCGCAGGCCGTGATGATCTTCGACAGCTGGGGCGGTGTGTTGGCCGACGGCGCTTTCCAAACCTTCAGCCTGGCCTACACCGAGCGCGTGCTGTCCCAGCTCAAACGCGAACACGAGGGCGTCAAGATTCCGCGCATCGTCTTCACCAAAGGCGGCGGCTTGTGGTTAAAAGAAATGGCCCAACTCGACTGCGAAGTGCTGGGCGTCGACTGGACCGTTAACCTCGGCCAAGCGCGTGCGTTGGTTGGCGGGCAAGTCGGCGGCCCCGGCAAGGTCTTGCAGGGCAATATCGACCCGAACGTGTTGTTTGCCGAACCCAGCCAAATCGCCACCGAAGTGGCGCGTGTGCTGGACAGTTTTGGCCAGCCGCACACCGACAAAACCACCACCGGCCCGACGCACATCTTCAACCTCGGCCACGGCATCAGCCAGTTCACGCAACCCGATAGAGTGGCCGCACTGGTCGACGCTGTGCACTCGCATTCGCGAAAAATGCGCCAGCCATAGCACGAAAAAAGTGCATCCGCTAGAGACTTATGCACAAAAAACATGCTGAGGTGCGACATTGGCTCGACCTGATCAGCTTTCGCGCTACAAAAGGAATAGCGATCGTAAGTCGTTGATTTATATAGGCTCTTTCAAAGTGCTTTTTAAAAGAGCATTCTGATTGAGCCCTTGATTTCAAAGGCTTGGCGCCTCGTCGGCGACACATATCAACAAAGTTATCCACAGAAAACTTGGAGATCTGAAAAAGGTCTTTAAATCAAGCACTTACAGGCCGTTACGCATGTGAACTCCGAGCAAACCGTAAAAAACATGACTTTTTGGGTCAGCATTGTGGTCGCCACACCAGCCCACAGCGGCATCGGCGGACCACTCACTTACCGAAGTGAGTTGCCACTCACGCCAGGCCAATTGGTGCGCGTACCCTTGGGTCGCCGCGAAGTGCTCGGCGTCGTCTGGGAACTGCTGCCAGACAGTGGTGGCCTGCTGCCAGCGCAGGCCAAAGCCGTGCTTGGCTCGCTCGACGGTCTGGCGCCGCTCAGCCCGACTTGGCGAAAATTGGTGGCCTTCACCGCCGGGTACTACCAGCGCTCGCTGGGTGAAGTCGCGCTGGCCGCGCTGCCGCCCCAATTGCGGGAGCTGAGCACGGTGCAGCTGGCACGTCGCTTGAAACGCCCCAGTGCCGACACATCCACGGAAGAAAGCCTGGGTGAACTGGTCGAGTTGAGCCCCGAACAAGCGGTCGCCTTGGCGCAGTTTGAGGTCGATCCCCGCCCCGCCCTGCTGTTTGGCAGCACCGGCAGCGGCAAGACCGAGGTGTATTTGCGCGCCGCAGCGCGGGTGCTGGCTGAAGACCCCGAGGCCCAGGTGCTGGTGATGGTGCCCGAAATCAACCTCACGCCCCAATTGCAGGCGCGCTTTGAAGAACGCTTCAAGCATTTGGGCCGTGAGCGCGTGGTCGCCCTGCACAGCGGATTGACGCCGGCCCAACGCCTCAAAAGCTGGCTTGCCGCGCACGCTGGCGTGGCGCGCTTGGTGCTGGGCACGCGCATGGCGGTGCTGGCGTCGATGCCGAACCTGCGACTGATCGTGGTCGACGAAGAGCACGACCCCAGCTACAAACAGCAAGAAGGCGCGCGCTACTCAGCGCGCGATCTGGCGGTCTACAGGGCACGCTTGGAAGGTTTGATCGTGCAGGCATCGGCAGAGCCGCAGGCGCATACACCGACAGCCGCCAGCCCCAAGAGCTGCAGCGTCATCCTCGGCTCTGCCACGCCGTCGCTGGAAAGCTGGCAAGCCACCTTGGTCGGCCGCTATCAGCGCCTGACCATGCACGAACGCATTGGCTCGGCTGATCAAGCTGCCGGCAGCCTGCCGACCGTGCGGCTGGTCGACATGAACCACCAGCCCAAACATTGCACGCTGGCGCCGCCCTTGCTCGCCGCCATCGCCCAACGCATTGCACGTGGTGAGCAGTCCTTGATTTTTTTGAACCGACGTGGCTACGCGCCGGTGCTGGCCTGCCACGACTGCGGCTGGAAAAGCGAATGCCCGCACTGCAGCGCCTACCGTGTCTTTCACAAAATTGACCGCACGCTGCGCTGCCACCACTGCGGCTTCACGGAGCGCGTCCCACGCGCCTGCCCGAGCTGCGGCAACGTCGACATTGCGCCTGTCGGCCGTGGCACAGAGCGGCTGGAAGAACACTTGGCCGAGTTGCTGCAAGGCATCACCCGGCCCGATGGCAGTCCGCTGGTGATTGCGCGCATCGACGCCGACACCACGCGGCTCAAAGGCACGCTTGAATCACAACTTGCCAGCGTTCACGCCGGCGAGGTCGATGTGCTGGTCGGCACCCAAATGATCGCCAAAGGGCACGACTTTCGGCACATCACACTGGTGGCGGCGGTCAACCCCGACGGCGCGCTGTTTTCCAGCGATTTCCGGGCACCTGAGCGACTTTTTGGTTTGCTGATGCAAGCGACTGGCCGGGCCGGCCGAAATGCCGAAAAAGGCGCACAGAGCGACATGTGGGTGCAGACGTTTCACCCCGAACATCCGCTGTTTGGCGCGCTTAAAAAACACGACTACCCGGCGTTTGCCGAGCAAGAACTCGCCGACCGCGAAGCCGCCGGCATGTCGCCATTTGGCTTCTCAGCGCTGGTGCGCGCCGAAGCCCGCTCGCAAGACTTGGCGCAGGGCTTTCTGAACGCCGCAGCGGCAGCCGCCCAAGCGCAAGCCTTGCCCGGGCACGACAGGGTCACGCCCTACCCGGCGGTGCCGATGACGATTCAGCGTGTGGCCAATGTGGAGCGTGCGCAAATGCTGGTCGAAAGCAGTTCACGCGTGGCACTGCAGCGTTTTCTGGCAGCGTGGCAACCCGTCATGGCGGCCACGCGTCAGCAAGCCGAATTCAAGCCGCTCATTCGCTGGGCCATGGATGTGGACCCGTTGGCGATTTGAGAAAAGCTAGGCTAGTGCCCAGCGCATTGGCCCTGTTATGGGCACCGAAGACACTGCGGCGGTGTGGGTCGTTGAGTTCATAGCATTTGACAAAATCCATCCGATTTTTTTAGATTCACGTCTGCGCTGCGTTAGCAAATTCAACGTACGCTACCCCCCCGCCCGGCACCGCGCAACACGATCTTCTGTGAAACAGCAAGACGACGTAACAACTCTTTGGCCTGCCCTTCGGTCAGTCGGCACAAGTCTATGACCTCTGACCGTGCTGATGGATGTAGCTCAGCACCATTTGCTCGTGCTGAATAGGGCCAAAACCCACCTGCCGCGTGTAGGCGGCCTTGTTGCTCACCACCGAATACACCGAGGCCGACAAGGTATAGCTGCGCCCCGGGTGTTGCCATGCGCCTCCACCAAACCAGCTTCGGTTAACGCCGCCAGTGTGCGATTGGCACTCGCGGCATCGCGCTGAATACTCAGTGCCAGAGCCTCTGCCGAAAGGCGCTTGAATTCACGCAAAACACCCACCGGCCAAGATAGTTGTCGCTGAGCGGTCAGGATAGTTGACATCGACCACTGTGCAGTCCCGTAGCACGTCAGTCATCTTCAATGCCCAGCCAAAGCTCGCCGCCCTCGGTGTTGGCCAGACAGACGAGTGCCTCGACCAAGTCGGTATCAGACAGGCGCTTTCGGTCGCTTTTGAACTCGACGGTCAGGGTTTCAGCTGACGGCAATTCAAAGCTTGGCTTGCTGCGCTGCGAGTTCAAGGCTAACTTGGACACGTCCAATGAAGTCGTGATGTCGACGCCACCCTCAAACTGCCGCTCAAATTCTTTAGCTTTCATACAAGACCACCTCTTCTTTGCGAGCGCAACGAACGGATATTGATCGAATGAAACGAATCAAGCCGCTCAGCTCACCCATGGACTTTCATCCATGCGCGCTCTGAGCGGCTTGAAAAGGCTTGTCGGGCCTAGGAAGCTAAAAAGGCTTAAGCCTTGACCGCGTCCAACGCCGCGTTGAAGGTTGCACTTGGGCGCATCACGGCCGTCAACTTCTGAATATCAGGCATGTAGTAGCCGCCGATGTCCACCGGCTTGCCCTGCACTGCATTCAACTCAGCAACGATCTTCTCTTCGCTGTCCGTCAAGGCCTTGGCCAACGGTGCGAACTGCGCTTGCAACGCTTTGTCAGCCGTTTGAGCTGCCAATTCTTGAGCCCAATACATCGACAGATAGAACTGGCTGCCACGGTTGTCCAACTGGCCGGTTTTAGGCGACGGGTTTTTGCTGTTGTCCAGCAACTTGCCAGTTGCAGCGTCCAGCGCCTTGGCCAAAACCTTGGCTTGCTCGTTGCCGGTCTTGATGCCCAAGTCTTCAAGACTGGCAGCCAGCGCCAAGAATTCGCCGAGTGAATCCCAACGCAGGTGGTTTTCTTCCACCAATTGCTTGACGTGCTTGGGGGCCGAGCCGCCAGCACCGGTTTCGTACATGCCGCCACCGGCCATCAAAGGCACGATCGACAGCATCTTGGCGCTGGTGCCGAGTTCCATGATGGGGAACAGGTCGGTCAGGTAGTCACGCAAAATATTGCCGGTGACAGAAATCGTATCGAGCCCGCGCACGACGCGCTCCAGCGTGAAACGCATGGCGCGAACCTGCGACATGATCTGGATGTCCAGACCCGTCGTGTCGTGGTCCTTCAAGTAGGTTTCCACCTTCTTGATCATCTCGGCTTCGTGCGGACGGTACGGGTCCAGCCAGAAAATCGCGGGCATGCCGGAGTTGCGAGCGCGGGTGACGGCCAGCTTGACCCAGTCACGGATCGGTGCGTCCTTGACCTGGCACATGCGCCAGATGTCGCCTTCTTCGACGGTTTGCACCAGCAACACGTCGCCCGTCGCGATGTCCACAATGCGGGCTTCGCCAGCTTCCGGCACTTCAAAAGTTTTGTCGTGCGAGCCATACTCTTCAGCCTGCTGCGCCATCAAGCCGACGTTGGGCACGGTGCCCATGGTGGTCGGGTTGAAGTTGCCGTTGGTCTTGCAGAAGTTGATGACCTCTTGGTAGATGCGGGCAAAGGTGCTTTCAGGAATCACCGCTTTGGTGTCCTTTGGCTTGCCGTCAGCGCCCCACATCTTGCCGCCAATGCGGATCATCGCCGGCATCGACGCGTCAACGATCACGTCGTTGGGCGCATGCAGGTTGGAGATGCCTTTGGCCGAGTCGACCATGGCCAGCTCTGGGCGGTGCTCGTGGCAGGCGTGCATGTCACGGATGACTTCTTCGCGCTTGGTGGTCGGCAGGCTTTCGAGCTTGTCGTACAGATTGACCAAGCCGTTGTTGACGTTCACACCCAGCTCGTCAAACAGCTTGCCATGCTTCGCAAAAGCGTCTTTGTAATAGATCCGCACGGCGTGACCGAACACGATCGGGTGCGAGACCTTCATCATGGTCGCCTTGACGTGCAGCGACAGCATCACGCCTGTCTTGCGGGCGTCTTCCATCTGGTCTTCATAGAACTCGCACAAGGCTTTCTTGCTCATGAACATGCTGTCAATGATCTCGCCAGCCAGCAGCGACACCTTCGGCTTGAGCACAATGGTTTTGCCGCTCTTGGTCA
>Ga0208916_10000694_pt1 | contig 15398 bp, 18 predicted proteins | sample DEB19_08_DNA_5_FD_184523 | JGI IMG/M metagenome (GOLD analysis project Ga0208916, IMG submission 184523) | Aqueous microbial communities from the Delaware River and Bay under freshwater to marine salinity gradient to study organic matter... | ecosystem: Environmental > Aquatic > Marine >... | reverse complement strand
CTCGCGGTTCAGATGTTGTGGACTTGATCTTGTTGGATAACAACTTGTGGTCATTCTTCATGGCTTCTTTACAGAACATTCAGCGTTTCCCTGGCTCGAGCAAGATGGCCGAACTCGGCTTTGTTGCTTCTAAGTACATGAACGCAGATGTGGTTCTTGATGGTGGTATCGGTGGAAATATCCCCGCATCTACTGGGTACTTCCTTAATACGAAGTACATTTTCTTCCGTCCTCACGCAAACCGCAACTTCGTCCCAATAGGCGATGAGCGCATGAGTACCAACCAAGACGCGATTGTGCGCTTGATTGGATGGGCGGGTAACATGACAGCCTCGGGACTCCAGTTCCAAGGCATTATGACGGAGTAAACATCATGCCTGATTACATCACCGATGGAAAAATTGGCGTTGACCTGACCGCAACCTATGCGTCAACTTCTGCTGGTTCTACTACGCTATTTCCTGTCACACCAGGCACTCGCGTAAATACAACTAACAATGGTGTCTATGTCTTTGCTCGCGCAGAGTCAGACATCTCAGCGTATGACGCTGTGATTATGAGCACATTTGCAGATTCAGCGAGTCAAACTCCTGTTCTCCGCGCTGTGCCAATCACAACGACTAACGCTGCGGCTCTTGGCTACAGCATGGTTGGCTTTGCACAGAACGCTATTTCCTCTTCCTACTATGGTTGGATTGGTATCAATGGCGTTTTGAAGGTCAACTTACTTGTTGCTTGCCAACCAAAAGTGCCTTTGTATACCACCTCAACTGCGGGTAAATTGGACGATGCAACTGTATCGGCTGGTTACATCCAAGGTATCGTGGCTAATACATCTGCCACTTCTGCATCTGCACCATACTGCGTGGTGAACAATGCAGGCTTGATGACTTCTAACCCAGTCTAATAGCGGACGCTCTCTCCCCAAAAAGGAGAGGGCTTTCTAATGACATTTGTTCCCCTAAAGATTGTCGGTAAGTGTGTTGCTGACGATGAGACTTTGTTTCAGAACATGGAGAGTGCGGTAGCGCGTGGCTACCCCCAAGTTTTGAGACAGGAATCCCCCAAAGACGGGATGATTGCGCTTGTGGCGAGTGGGCCGAGCGTGGCGGGGCAAATAGATGTTATTAGAGAGATGTCCAAAACTACTCTGATCGTTGCAATTAAAGACGCACACGATTGGTTAATAGACAACGGGGTGATACCAGATTACGCCCTAGCAATAGACCCCCAAGAACACAGAATATCGTTCTACAAGCCCAATAATGGCGTGGAATACATGATTGCGTCCCAATGCCACAAGGCTATGTTTGACAATCTAGAAGGGCAAAAGGTCACGATCTGGCATCCGTATGTGATGAAGGGTCAAGACAGACCTAAAAACAGCCTATTGATCGGTGGTGGGACTACCTCGGGACTACGGGCTATTTCCTTGTTTTATGTGCTCGGATGGAGACACTTTGCCTTGTTTGGGTTTGATTCTTGTTTGTCAGGCGATACGCTGAGAATCAATGGCTCTGGTCTCAAAGAGGGTGAGCCACTCACAGAGGTGAGGATTGACCAAGACGGAGAGACTTTCTACTGCAATCCGTCTATGGCGTTGCAAGCCGAGCACTTCCAAACCTATTACGACTACCTACCAGATTCGCATTATTATGGGTTTGGGCATGGGCTAATCCAAGCGATCATCAAAAAACGCGAAGAGAACGCGGTCGAGCTGCAAGCCCTGATTGACAAACAAAAAGAGCCAAACGACCGAGTTTCATTTATCCATTGGGGTGACAAGAATTCCGCTAGTTGGCGTTACAGAGCCAAGATCGTGAGCGAGGGATGGGCAAGTCTGAACGACTTTACTGCCGATACCCTTATATTTGCCAAACCACAAGCCAATGAACTAATGGAGATGGCAAGAGCCAAGGCTCGGGGCGCGTGGGTGATTGTGGATTTCTGTGATGATCATTTTGATTGGGTTCACTACCAAGAAGCGTTACGCCTTGCGGATGCTGTGACTTGCCCAACAGAGACAATGGCAAAGATCATCAAGGGACACGGACGGGACGCTACTGTGATTGGTGACCCTTACGAGTACCCAGAAGCCAAACCGCACTACAACGGGTTAAATCTCCTTTGGTATGGCCATGCAGTCAACAAACATAGCCTAGACAGAATTATGGGTGACCTTGAATATAAAGGTTACAGAGTCCGAGTGGTGTCTAATTTCCCTGGCTCTATCCCTTGGTCGCATGAGACCATGCTAGAAGAATTTGCGAAAGCAGATATTGTCTTAATGCCTGCAACAGCAGAATATAAGAGTCCTAACAGGGCGATTGAGGCAATCCGACAAGGGTGTTTTGTGGTCAGCGAGAGAGACCTTGGAATACCCCATATTTATGTAGGCAACATACTAGAAGGAATTAAATGGACACAGACACAGGACATGAACACCCTAATATCCAAGGCGCAGAAGTTCGTAACGGACGAATTCACGCCAAGAATACTGATCGACAAGTGGAAGACACTTACAAAACTGCGTACAACCTTGGATGCGGTAACAAAAAATGGGACGGATGGATAAATGTCGATCTCCATTCAGATATTTCCGACATCAAGTGCGACCTTAGAAAACTAGAAATTGCCTCAGACAGCGCGGATGCGGTGGCAGCTATCCATGTGCTAGAGCACTTCTATGAGTGGGAAGTCGCTGAAGTCTTGACAGAGTGGAAACGAGTGCTAAAGCCAGGCGGTAAGATGATTCTCGAACTGCCTTGTATGGATAAGGTGTTTGCTTATGTAACCAACTGCGTCCATAGCAAAGAGCCATTACAGCCCTTTATGACCATGTGGGCGTTATATGGTGACCCCAAGCACAAAAGCGAGGCAATGTGCCACAAATGGGGTTGGTTTCAGAATCCATTGAGAAATATGCTTGAATCGGTAGGCATGACAGAGATCAAGTTCTGTGAGCCAAACTACCATTTTCCATTTCGAGACATGAGGGTTGAATGCTTAAAGGCGTTATGAGTAATGCCGAAAGGCATGACCAGATGGAGAAGTCGCTACACCTCCCATTGTTGAAAAAACGAGACAAATTTAATGATCGGTGGGTGTCAATCGTCTGTTATGGCCCATCCCTCCTAGATACATGGAAGCACATCAAACGCCCAATCATCACAGTATCAGGGGCGCACGACTTTTTAGTGGACAAGGGGATAACTCCTGATTGGCACATTGACTGTGACCCTAGAGAGCACAAAGCAAAGATGTTGAAAAAGCCCCAGAAGGCTACCAAATACCTATTGGCATCTGTATGCCATCCGACCTATTTTGACGCTTTAAAGAAGCATCAGGTCAAGATATGGCATCTTGTGAACGGGGATGACTTTGAGACTGTGGCGTGGGTAGCAGACAAACATCCTGAGGGGATGGAAAGCCTGATCGGTGGTGGGTCATCTGTGGGGATGAGGGCGATGAATGTGAGCGCAGCCCTTGGGTACAGAAAGTTCCATATCTTTGGTATGGACAACAGTTTTACGGAGAGCAGACACGCGGGGGAACATTTGGGCAAGGAACAAGAAAAAATCCTAGTCCAAGCGGGTGAGAGGACATTCCAAACTACTAAGCAGATGTGCCAAGCTGCGATAGAGATGGAAAAGTTCTTGGAGACTCAAGACGCAGAGGTTATATTTCATGGTGATGGGCTGATGCAGGAAACTGCCAAAATTCTTAAACAAAGGACTTAATATGCAAGACGCAAACTGGACAAATGATAGTTTTATGGAAGACAACCGAGGCAAAATGGCGGTGTTTTTCCATACTGTGCAAGTGCAAAACAACTTCAAGACGATGACCGAAAAGCGTCCGATTTTTGAGGAAAAGATATTTTTGAAGAAATTAGTGCCTGGAGACTCCACCTTGGTGGTTGACCGCCCTATGCGTGAGCAAGACATTGACGAATTTCCAATTGAGTGGGCGCGTTTTGAACAAAAGAAAGAGCAAAAAGTCTCTGGCACTCCAATAGATGTGTGGTCAGCAATTAGCGAGACCCAAAAGGCTGAGTTCAAGGCTTTGCATATCTACACAATTGACCAGTTTGCACAACTTGCAGACAGCGTGGGCAACAAGATCATGGGCTTTAACGACCTACGGGATAAGGCTCGGGCGTTTATAGCCGCAGCCAAAGATAGCGCAGTATTCGATAAAATTCGTGCTGAAACCGATGCCAAACTCGCACAACAAGAGGAAGAAATGGCACAATTGAGGGAATTGGTTAATCAGTTATCTGCTAAGAAATCTGGCAGACCGAAAAAAGAAATGGTGGAGTAAATGTCCTATACCCTATTAGAGTTGGTTGATCAGGTCTCAGGCGAACTTGGACTCACCCAACCGCCTCTAGTAATAGGGTCTACGAACAACCAAACCATTCAACTTCTAGCCCTTGCACAGCGTCTTGGAAAAGATTTGGTTAGGGATTTTGAGTGGCAAAAGTTAGTAAAAGCCTACATCTGGCAAACACAAAATGCGGTTTCCACAACGGGAAACATCACCGCAAACTCTAAGATCATCACAAACATCCCTAGTACGGCAAGCCTACAAGTTGGGAATGTGATCACGGGGACAGGACAAACCCCCTATGCTGAGATTCTCACGATTGACAGTAGCACTCAGGTAACGCTAAACGCGCCTGTCACGACCTCTACCTCATCGGTCTCCATGACCTTTGCCAAACAGGATTACGACTTGCCTGCGGGCTACGACAGGATGATCTCAGACACCAACTGGGACAGAACAGACCATTGGCGCAACCTTGGAACGAAATCTAGCCAAGATTGGCAGTTCTTACAGGGTGGCATTATCTCGATTGGCCCTCGTGAGCGTTATCGGATATACAACGGCAAATTCCGTATATTCCAAGCCCTTACGACTGTTTACAACTTCTCATTTGAGTATGTGTCGAACTACTGGGTGTGCGCTACGGGTTCTTCCGAAGGCACAAAAGCCGAGTTCACAGCCGACACCGACACTTGTGTTTTTCCTGATGACCTGATGATGGCGGGGCTAAAGTTCTACTTCTTGAAAGCCAAGAAACTTGATTACGGCATTGAATTAGGAGAATTCACACGGGCTTTGAGTTACACAAAGGCTCAAGATGTACCAGTTCCATCCATGTCTCTAGCACCAGTAGGTATGAACCAATTGGTCGGGCCTTGGTCTGTGCAAGATGGAAACTGGCCTAGCGTTTAACAGGAGGCATTATGAAATTAGACGGACTTTATGCAAATATCCAAGCGAAGAGGGAGAGGATAGCCGCAGGCTCGGGCGAGAGGATGAGAAAGCCTGGCACAGAGGGCGCACCTACTGCTAAAGACTTCAAGCAAGCTGCTAAGACTGCCAAACCTGAGAAGAAGAAATGAGCGCGGCTTGGCAACGCAAAGAGGGTAAGAATCCCGAGGGCGGTTTAAATGCCAAGGGACGCGCCTCTGCAAAGGCAGAAGGCATGAACCTCAAGCCTCCTGTAAAGAGTGGCGATAACCCTCGTAGAGCGTCTTTTTTAGCGCGTATGGGTGCGATGCCTGGGCCGATGGAAAAGAACGGAGAACCCACCCGATTAGCACTTTCGCTAAAGGCATGGGGGGCATCGTCTAAGGAAGATGCGAGAGCAAAAGCCAGAGGAATCTCTGAGAGAAATAAAAAATAAATGTTAAACAACTACCGCAAACTTGCTAAAACACGCACCCAGACAGCAGTCACGATAACTGTGCCTGCCCCCATTGGTGGGTGGAATGCTCGGGATTCTCTAGGCGCAATGGCGATTGAGGATGCGGTAACTTTACAGAATTGGTGGCCAGGCACGAACTCCGTTGTTTTGCGTTACGGATACTCCAAATACGCCACAGGCATGACGGGTCAAGTTGAGACAGTCATGGCGTATTCTTCTGGAACTTTGGACAAACTGTTTGCTTGTGTTGGCACAAGTGTTTACAACGTCACCTCTGGCGGTGCGGTAGGGTCTGCCGATCTAACGGGGCTTACCAATGCTCGGTGGCAATATGTAAACTTTACAACCACAGGTGGCTCTTATTTGATGATGGTCAATGGGGCTGACAAACTTAGAGTTTATAAAGACACCACTTGGTACAAAGACGGGGATGGCGCACCTTACGACATAAGTGGCGTAAATACTGCAACTTGTAGCAACATCACAGTTTTTAAAAATCGTATTTGGTTAATCCAAGATCAAACACTAAAAGCGTGGTATTTGCCAATTAACGCGATTGGGGGCGCAGCTACCGCACTTGATATGTCTTCCCTTGCCCAACTAGGTGGCTACTTAGTGGCGGGCATGACTTGGACGCTAGATGCTGGCTACGGGATTGATGATTACCTTGCCTTTATAACAAATAGGGGTGAGGTGATTGTGTGGCGGTTAACTGACCCCACCACCCCGTCTGGAATATCAATGATTGGGCTGTGGCAGATTGGCGCACCTATTGGCTCTAGGTGTTGGACAAAGTTCGGTGGTGATCTTTTGATCATTACTCAGGACGGGGTAGTGCCTATGTCGGGGGCTTTGCAAAGTTCTCGGCTAGACCCAAGGGTGTCTATCACCAACAAGATTCAATATGCCATGAGTACGGCAATATCTAATTATTCTGCTAATTTTGGTTGGTGTTTGCTTTATTTCCCTAAAGAAAACCAATTGATTATGAATGTGCCTGTTAGTGAAAACGCTAACCAACAACAATATGTGATGAACAACATCACTAAGAGTTGGTGTAATTTCACGGGTTGGAACGCTAATTGTTGGACGCTATACCAAGATAACCCTTATTTTGGTGGTGATGGGTTTGTCGGTCAGGCGTGGAACACCAATGCAGACGCAGGGACTGATATTCAATCATTTGGTTTGCAATCTTTTCAGACTTACGGCAAAGCCAATCAAAAGCAATGCGAGATGATCAGGTATCACTTGTTTACCAATGGAACGCCACAGGTTTACGGGAATGTCAATGTTGACTACAACGTACTAGATCAAAGCGTTTCCTTAGACTTTACTGTGGAGACCTATGCAACTTGGGATACATCGTTGTGGGATTCTGGTATTTGGGGAGATAACCTAGTGCCTAATGCTACTTGGCAAGGGGTTACACAGATTGGTTATTCCTTTGCACCCGTGATAAAAAGTGCCTCCCAAGGCATACAATTGCAATGGGTAGCAAGTGACTTAGTGTTTGCAGGCGGTGGTACTTTGTGATTACAAGCGACCATTCTGCGGGTCATTGGGTTGCTAAACGGATTTTTGGTGGGTACTTTGAGGAAAGAAGCAGATCGTTAGGGTTAAAGAGAGATGGTAAGTATGTTGCAGGGGTGATCTACGAAAACTTTAACCATAGATCATTTACTTGCCACATAGCAATTACGGGACGCATGACAACAGCGTTTTTGTATGCCATTTTTGATTATCCTTTTAACATCTGTGAGGTGGAAAAGATCATTGTTCCTGTGGCTAGTGAAAACACAGAGAGCCTAAAGTTGGTCAAGAACATGGGTTTCACAGAAGAAGCCCGAATCAAAGATGCTCACCCACTTGGGGATATTGTTTTGTTGACAATGCGAAAAGAAGATTGTCGCTTTTTAGGGGAAAGATATGGGAAAAGATGCGCCATCACCACCACCAGCGCCTGATTATGTAGGTGCAGCTCAAGCGCAAGGCGTTGCCAATGTGGAGGCGGCAAGAGCGACTGCCAAACTTGGTAATCCCAATGTTTACTCGCCTTATGGAACGCAAACAGTTACCTATGAGGGTGATGTGCCGACTGTTACTCAAAGCCTATCGCCTGAGTCACAAAAGATACTAGAAGCCCAAAACGCTACTAAATTAGGATTGGCTAACCTTGGTTCACAAGGAATTTCAACTGCCCAAAACGTAATGGGTACGCCTTTTCAGTTTGGTGGCCCAAGCGTACAAACCGCGCTAGACACTAGCCAAATTGCCAAAATGCCTGTCAACGCAGGCACAACGGGTCAAGAAGCGATCATGTCGCGCCTAGAGCCTAGTCTTGCTAAAAACCGAGTTAGCACAGAGACCCAACTGATCAATCAAGGACTGCGACCAGGCACAGAAGCCTACGACAACGCCATTAAGTTACTTGGTCAACAAGAAAACGATGCAAGAACTCAGGCTGTAATGCAAGGTCTTGGTCTTGATATTAGTTCAAACGCTCAAGGGTTTAACCAAGCCTTACAAGGCGGTCAGTTTGGCAATACTGCCCAACAACAGGCGTTGGCACAAGCCATTCAACAGCGTCAGTTACCTCTTAATGAGATTACAGCCCTTATGTCTGGGTCTCAGATACAGAATCCGCAATTTGGGGCATATCAAGGGGCTAATGTGCAAGCTGCGCCAATTGCCAACGCTACCGCCCAACAAGGTGCATACAACCAAAATCTTTATAACCAACAAGTTGCAACAGCCAATGAGCAAAACAAAGGTTTATTTTCACTTGGTGGTTCTGGTGCAATGGCTGCGGCCACATATTTTTCAGACCGCAGATTGAAGTCTAATATTCAGCGTATTGGCACTCATAAATTGGGAATTGGCATTTACGAGTACGACATCATGGGCAGACATGAAATTGGTGTTATGGCTCAAGAAGTTGAGAAAGTTATGCCAGAGGCTATTTGCAGACACTCAAGTGGTTACATGATGGTCGATTACGGGAGGATAAATGCCTGATATCAATTTAAGCCCTTACACGGCAGAAAGCCAAGCAATTGCACAGCGCATGAAGATGGCTGAGTTGCTTGGTCAGCAAGCCATGCAACCATACGAGATGCCTCAACAGCCAGGCGCAAGAATTAGCCCTTATGCTGGTTTAGCCAAACTATTGCAAGGCTACACCGCAGGCGCAATGAGAAACAAAGCCTTAGAGCAACAAAAAGAATTGGGTGAAAAATACCAAGCAGGCAACCAAGCAGAAATAGCAAACTTCTTAGGTGCAATGCAAGGCACTCCACAAAAGGAATTAGCAGGCCCTGCCCCAGAAGGCGCACCACAAGGCGTATCTCGTACAGAAGTAACACAACCTTACACAGACGCACAAGGCGTTCAATACAAAGGTGGTGAACCAATCCAAGGCGGTTACATACAGCCTGCTCAAGCCCCTGACAGACAAAGAGCAATGGCACTAGCCCTTGGCTCACAAAATCCGACCCTACAAGGTGCGGGTGGGGCTATGTTGAGCCAGATGTTTGCTCAAGACAAGATTAAAGACTTTAAGGTTGAATTGGTTGGAGATAAGACCCACCGCATTGGTTACACGGAAACAGGCAAGCGCATTGACCTTGGCCCAATCACCGAGTCTGTTAGCCCAGACACCGCAGCCCGTCTCAAGCAAGATAAAGACATTGCAGATCGTGCGTTTGGTCAATTGTCGGCAAGCCAAAAAGCCACCCTTGCTAATGAAGCTGCTCGGATTGGTATTAGCGCACAACAACTGTTCTTTGATACGGGCATTAAAGCGGGTGGTGGGGCATTTGTTAACCCTCTTACACAGCCAACTAATGTGCCTGCTCGAGCACCCGTTGCACCAACAGGCGCATCGATTGTTCCTCAAGGCGCATCGGTAGCCCCCATAAATGCACCCGTTGCTGGCGCACAAGGTGGATACACGCCATTAAGCCAATTAAGTCCTAAAGCCTTACAAGAAATTGAAAAGGCTAAAGTCATGGAGACAGTAGTTCCTAAACCTCTAACTGAGGCTCAAGGCAACGCTACTGCGTTTGGTATGAGAATGGCAGAATCAAACAAATTGCTTAAAAACTTAGAAGATAAAGGCATTACTAATACAGGCTTAATCCGTCAAGCATTGGGTGCAACAGTAGGTGTGTTGCCTCTTGTGGGAGATAAGTTGCAATCTGCGGTTAAATCTTCTATGAACCCATTGCCAAGCATTTTGGGTGGCCCAAGTAGCGGTCAACAAGAATACGACCAAGCAAAACAAAACTTTATTACCGCAGTCTTACGTAAAGAATCGGGCGCAGCAATTGGTGCATCTGAATTTAAAACAGAAGACGAAAAATATTTCCCACAAGCGGGTGACACAGCGCAAGTTCTTAAACAAAAGCAAGATGCTAGAGAATTGGCGATTAAGGCTATGGGAATACAAGCAGGGCCTCAAGGCGCACGAAACATTGCCCCACAAGGTGACCCACTAGGACTTAGATAATGGCAACACTAGCAGAAGTACGCAGTCAATATCCACAATACAACGATATGCCAGACGTGGCATTGGCTGATGCTTTGCATCAAAAGTTTTACGCTGATATACCAAAAGAGCAGTTTTACAAACAAGTTGGTCTGACTGCTACTGCGCCTGCACCTCAACAAATGGCAAGCCAAATACCTAGTCAAGTAAGCACCTCGCAAGCGCGACCAGAGCCAACCATGCAAGATAAGATCATGGGTTATGTAGAAGCCCCTGCAATCGTGGCAGGCAACATTGGTCGGGCAATTACCACTCCAATTGCTCGGATGTATGGCGAGGCGGTAGGTGGATATGGAACGCCACAAGGTAAACAAGCGGGTGAACAAGCGGCTCAAACTGTTAGCGGTCAGTTCTATCAACCTCGCACCGAGACAGGGCCAGAAGTGGTGGGCGAGATGGCAAAGGTTTTAGGCTCTGTGCCACCAACTCCGCTAACAAGCGCAGGGACAGCCCTTTCTACGCTGACAAGCCCTGCTATTCGTCAAGTTGGTGCTATGGTTGCCCCAAGCACTACCGCACAGAAAATGGCAGCACTTCTTAAAGCCCCAGAGCCTAAGATGCAAGGCATGGGTGCAGCTAGTGTGGACGAAGCATTGGCTAGAGAGATCAGAGCGAGAGAGCAAGGCATTCGTTTAACTAAGGGTGAAAAAACCCAAGATTTAGGTCAATTGCAGTTTGAATCTGACATTGCCAAAGAAAAGCCAGAGTTAGCCAAAGCGTTGATTCAGTTCAAAGAAGGTCAAAAAGGCGATATTCTGAGGCGTTTTGAGCAATTGTCTAACGAGACAGGCGCAGAGTTTGCAGACGCTACAACTGCTAGAAAAATAGGCACTATTGTTGATAAAGCCATTGTTAAACAATTTGATGATAAAAAATCATTGGTTGATCAAGCCTATATAAAGGCTAGAGAAGCGGGTGAGACTAAACAAGTAGTGGACACCACCAAACTTGAGCAATGGTTAGAAAACAATGCCCCAGAGGGTATTGCTGTGCCTCAGATTCCAGCGATTAAGGCTAAATTGGATGCCTTAAAGAAAGTTACTGGTGGGCAAATTACAATTGATGACATTGAAAATCTGTACCAAACTGCGGGTAAATTGTCCAAACCAGGCGAACAATCTGCGGAATTTATGGGTCAAGTTAAAGGCGTTATCAACGAAATAACTGAAGGTGTAGGCGGTGATCTGTATCGCGCAGCTAGAACACAACGCAAAGAATTAGCCAATGATTTTGAGAACACCTATCGGGTTGCCAAACTATTAGGCACTCGCGGTGGATATAAAGACCGAGCCGTTGCATTTGATGATGTGTTTAACCATGTGGTTTTAGATGGTTCTTTAGAGGAAATGAGAACTGTTACCAAACTTTTGAAAAAGGGTGGCGCACAAGGGCAACAAGCCTACGCTGAGTTACAGGGTCAAACCATTCAATATTTGAAAGATCAACTTACCAAAGGCCCTAGCGGTCAATTATCCTTTGCAAAACTCAATAACGCTATTGAGACCCTAGACCGAGAAGATAAATTGACTTATATGTTTGGCAAACAAGGTCGAGAGACTTTGGTTGAAATAAGAGATGCGGTTAGCGATGCTTTGGTAAAACCGCCAGGCTCTGTTAATTACTCTAATTCTGGTAATGTCGTAATGAGAGGATTGGATAAACTAGCCAAGTTGCATTTCCCTCTTGCCAAAACTGCATCAGAAATGGCAGAAACAAGCCAACTAAGCAAAAAAGTTGAAGAAGCGGTCAAGTATGACGCTTTAACCAAAGCATTGTCAAAATAAGGAATAAGCCATGTCGTACAACGGAAGTGGAACATTTAATATCAACACTACTGGTCAGCCAGTAGTAGCAGGCACAGTCATATCGTCTTCATCGTTTAACTCATTAACTAATGACTTAGCCACAGGACTGACAACTGCCATCACCAAGGACGGACAAACCACCACAACGGCTCGGATTACCTTTGCCCAAGGCATTACTTCTAGCCTAGTAACGGACTCTTCTAGCGTCTCCACAGGCTCGATCATTACTGGTGGTGGTGTAGGTATAGCCAAGGCTTTGTATGTGGGTACAACGGCTAATGTGGCGGGTGCTGTGACGCTTGGCGGTATAGCAACCTTTAGCGCACAACCAATCTTTTCTAGTTTGACAGCCTCTAGCGCGGTGGCTACGGATGCGTCTAAGGGACTTGTAAGCGTTACTAATACTGGTACTGGTAACAATGTATTAGCGACTAGCCCAACCTTGGTAACGCCTATTCTTGGAACGCCACAAAGCGGAACGCTAACTAATGCAACTGGTTTGCCTTTGTCTACTGGTGTTACAGGAGTATTGCCAGAGGCTAATGGCGGTACAGGTACAACAACTGGTTACTACGGCTTTAAGAACCGCATCATCAATGGTGCGATGGTGATTGACCAGCGTAATGCGGGGGCGGCAGTAACAACTGATGGGGCTTTTGTTGTTGATAGATTTAGCGCAAATGAAGATACCGATGGTGCTTACTCTGCACAAAGAGACACAACTGCACCCACTGGATTTGTAAACTCTTTAAAGTGGACAACTACAACTGCTGATAGTTCATTAGCGGCTGGTCAATACTCAGGCATCGCTCAATCAATTGAGGGCTTTAATGTTGCTGATTTAGGCTTTGGAACAGCATCTGCTTCTGCAATTACTTTGTCTTTTTGGGTTCGTAGTTCTTTAACTGGAACTTTTGGTGGTTCTTTTAGAAATAGCGCAAATAATAGGTCTTACCCATTTACCTATACCATTAGTTCTGCTAATACATTTGAATATAAAACAGTAACTGTTGCTGGCGATACAAGCGGAACATGGCTTACAGACAATAGTGCTGGATTAAAAATTCATTTTGGTCTTGGAGTAGGCTCAACCTTTAGCGGTACTGCTGGCTCATGGGCTGGTGCAAACTATCTATCAGCAACAGGAGCGGTATCAGTTATTGGTACGCTCAACGCAACCTTTTATGTCACAGGCGTACAACTAGAAAAAGGCAGTACGGCAACATCGTTTGATTACCGCCCTTATGGTACTGAGTTGGCTTTGTGCCAGAGGTACTACTATCAAACATGGGGTTTTGGGGCATGGGCAAGTAATATTGGCCCTGGTTATGCTGGTCAAGTATTACCATCCCCAAACAATGCTTCAACTGTTGGTTCTTCTAGTTTTCCAGTTGCAATGAGAGCCGCTCCAACTGTTACAACTTATGATTCAACTGGGTCTAGTGGAAATGTAAGCCAACCAGCCATTGCAAATGGATTGGCGGCTACTGCTGGAAGCATATCTATTTCTGGTTTTATTGGCGTAACAAAGAGCAGTACGACATTTACTGTTGGAACTCCAGTTACTTGCCAATACATAGCATCAATAGAACTATAAGGAACACTCATGTATCAATTAGTAAAAGACCAACCAAATATTGTGCGTAGATTGTCAGATGGTGCTGGCATACCTTTCGATAACGCTAACACAGACTACCAAGCCTATTTAAAGTGGGTGGCTGAAGGCAACACACCAGAGCCAGCAGATGCTTGAGGACGCTGAGACCCAACTGGCAGTTCATGTCGCAATTTGCGATGAGAGGTATCGCAGGATAGACGAATCTTTGTCTACGGGCGAAAAGCGCATGGCTAAGATTGAATATCTGCTGTATGCGGTGATCTTGGTGGTGTTGCTCGGCCCAGGCGTGGCAGCAGAGTTTGTCAAGAAAATGATCGGAGTGTGACATTGACCCTTTTTCGTTGTTACTTTTGGCTCAATCTGCTTGTAGTGCAATTTCCAAGGGTTGCTCGATGTTGCACGAAGGTCGCTTGCGCTTGGAGGGTGCAAAGTCCACTATCCAAGGAGTCCAAGCAGACCTTAAAGCAATTAAAGGGATATGGGAGTGGTTGGTTGGTTTATTTGTTAGCAAGCCCGACAAAATTACCGAGCCTGTGGAGAAAGCGAAAGCCCTTAAAAAAGACCAATCCTATGAAGCCATCGAATTGCAAGTCATTAACGATGTTGGTATCCAACTCGGCAATTTCTTTGAGATACAGGCTCAATTAAACAACTACTACGCATCGTTGGAGGCAGAATCTAAGGAACGCTATGACCCTACCCAGAACACCTCTAAAAAAGCAATTGAGAGAAGTTTAATTGAGTTACAGATGGAATCTTTGGATGCCACCATCAGAGAACAAATGACGATATATGCGCCTGCTGAACTCAAGGCAATATATACCAGATTTCTAAAGATGTATGCCAAAATTCAACAAGAACAGGAATGGGCTAGAGCAGAAGAAGTCAGAAAGATGAGACTAGCGCGTTGGCAAAAAGAACAGGAAGAAATTAGAGCAATTGAGTTAACAAGTGGGGTGATTGGCGTGGTATTCATATCATTACTTTTTGGGTGGCTAATGTGGCAACTGCGCGTCTTATCGGGTGGGTTTTAAGCGCGGTGGCTTTATGCCTGATTGTTGCTACGACCTCCATTGCCTACATCGAAACGCTATATATGAAAGCCCAACTCAAGCAAGAAATCAGGGAACTACGCAAACTTAAACGAGAACTCAAGGAGGCTAAATGATTCCAATAGGCGCACTTTTAGACATTGGTGGAAAGATACTGGACAAGGTATTTCCAGACCCCGCACAGGCAGAGCAAGCCAAACTCAAGCTGCTTGAGATGCAACAAAATGGCGAGTTAGCAAAACTTAATGCTGATGTGGCTGAACAACATGAATTGACCGAGAGACTTAAAGCAGACATGGGTTCTGACTCTTGGTTGTCCAAGAACATCCGTCCCATGACCTTGGTGTTTATTTTGATTACCTACACAACCTTTGCCATGATGAGCGCATGGGATATTGAGGTAAATAACAACTATGTAGAACTATTAGGTCAATGGGGAATGTTGATTATGTCGTTTTACTTTGGGGGTAGAACGCTAGAGAAAATCATGGACATGAAGGCTAAAAAATGAACCTTTCAGAGCATTTCACACTTGAGGAAGGCACATACAGCGAGACCGCTATTCGCCTTGGCATCAGTAACCAGCCTAATGAAACCCAATTAGCAAATATGAAAATAGCTGCTAAACAACTGGAAGAGGTGCGAAATGTCACAGGCT
>Ga0208916_10000692_pt1 | contig 15403 bp, 6 predicted proteins | sample DEB19_08_DNA_5_FD_184523 | JGI IMG/M metagenome (GOLD analysis project Ga0208916, IMG submission 184523) | Aqueous microbial communities from the Delaware River and Bay under freshwater to marine salinity gradient to study organic matter... | ecosystem: Environmental > Aquatic > Marine > Coastal... | reverse complement strand
GGCATCGGCGTTAGCAAGCTCAGTAATCTCTTTGTTGACTTGCTGGTCAGTACGGACAGGTTTACCGATCACGTCTGGGTGAACGTATTGTACCACTGCATTTAAAAGCTTGTCTGCCTCACTGTACGATGCAAAGATCGGGTCTGTCATTGGCACAGTGATATAAACACCTTCGGCATCAATGTCATCTGCCATTGAACCAAACTCTACAATGCCGTTATGGATTGCAGAATGATAGGGGAGGGCAAACTTCTCCATCCCCCATGTCTTTGGTTTAGTGAAATCGCTGACCAGTCGGTTTGACAATGCCTTGTGCCATGGCTCGTAGATTGTCGGGATTGCATTTGACATATCAGACTCCTTTAGGTTTCATAGCTTTGGTCATGTTAAAGAAGACCATTTCAACAGGGTCAATCATTGAGGACGCCAATAGACCTCCGTCTGCTGCCTTGTATGTGGATGGTTCAGAAAGTTTGGCATGTAATTCCTCCACAGCATCATCACTGTAAATGAAGCCTGCCGACTCTTTGTCACCGTCAAAGTCTGCCCCATGTCCAGCAAGGGTTGCAAAGTGGGGCGCCATCGAATCAAAATGGTCATTGTTCTTAAACGTCGGATACGAGGTTGCCATTTCACTTTGATCCTGAATGATCTTCCATTGGTCATCCATTGGATACCGTTTCTCAGAGATCGGTGTGGTGATGATTCGTGGGATCATTGGAACAGTGGATCGAATACCGTTCCAAGGGAAACGAGTGGCAAATACCCCAGTTGCATTCAGACGCTTATAGCAGCTCAAATAAAACAATTCGACCGTTGTGATGGGGAATACATATTCCTTGCTCAACTCTTTTGGTAGCTCGTTGATGTCTCTGAAGAACTTAAAGGACATGTCTGGTCCACGATAAACCAGACCTAAGTACTTGCCTTCAATCATGATCGGCAAAGACCGAAGATCTTTGTTCTCGTATTCATCAATCAGTTTGGTGACACCCTCTTCCGTTGTCCAACGATCATACTCGTCGTAACCAATACTGACAAGCTCGGCATTTAGTGTCTTTGGGTTAACTAGTTTAGCATGTACCCCATTTTCAAAACTGTCTCTTAACCATCCGTGCATGATGCAATGGATAGCCAATGGCATACAACCTTTCATGGTTTGGTATAAACCAAAGGCACAGTGGTTTAGGGTTAGCGCATCCCCACTGCCGAGTTTACCCACAGGCGATACGATAGAGGTAATAACATTTCGCGTGCCGTCAACAATAGAGCGACGTGCCCATTTGGCTTCAATGATCCCTGTCTTACCTTTAAGCATCGTATACAGGTAATCAAACAATGCATTAAATGAACGCTGTAGACTATTTCGTGACACATCAAACACTTGACTGGTTAGATCGTTTGTACCAATGATGGAGTTAGATACTCCAATCAGACTACGATAGAAGTCATTGATTTCATTGTCAACAATCCGTTGATCTTTGTCGACTTCAATGTCACGGTAGCCTGCTGGCATGACCAAGATACGACTGGTCACCATCTTATTTTCTTTGATGGCTTTTTCAATCAACTTAATCTTGCGGCGGCGCTCTTCTGATTCTGACAGTTTGAATTTTATTATGGGCAGGTGTTCCATGAAAAACTGATACCCTGTGTCTCCGTCTAGGGGATTAGACTCAACAAGGTCGTTCTCAACAGGATCCCATTTGGCATAGGTCTTTCCTTGCATGATAGATTCATACAGGGATTTCATGGAGACCAATGTTTTATAGAGGTACGGGTGGATGATCTCAACACGGATATCAATGACTGAAAACATGGTATCGCGTTCTTTAGAACCCACTCGACCAAACGTCGTTATAGAAAACAATCCATCCGGGTGAAAACTTGTGGTGGAAGGTTCGTGTAGATCCAACGTCATCACAGGTCTTAGGTGGCCTGTAGTTTGAACAGTTGGGCGAAAGATAGTCATGTTGACTGGTGCGGCATTGGGCTTAAGCGGTGCGTTCATGGCTAACCTCGTAGGAGAAGAATGATGGGAAGAGATAGTTTTGATTTTGATGATGATCTAGGAAGTGAATTCGATGACATGGATTTTGCTTTTGATGACATGGAGACTAGTACTCCTAAGAAATCAAATGCAAGAAAGATCACTGAAGCGGCGGCGATTTCATTTGCTGGTGGTGTAGGTGCCAAAGTCACAGATTCGCAATGGCAGCGGAACATTATTAGAAATGGCTTGCCAGAGGGCTATGATGTTGCCTTTGATACCGCAGGAAAGATCAAAGACGGTATCAGTGACATTGCCAGTGACGTTAGTCGAGAATATGGTCGCGCTAAGAAAGAAATGCAGCGATCTGTACGAACTATTCTTCCTAAGGTCAAACAAAAGCTTCCAAAGGGACTGGCAGACAGACTCGAACGTTTTGGTGGTGTCGATAACAGTCGTCGAAACTACGGACCTCAAAAGTCTGAAGAAGAGACTGCGATTGAATCTGCAACTGCTGACATTTTTGGTGGAAAGTCTCGAGACGAGTATGCACAGGACAAGGCGGAGACCGAAATTGGTCAATTGGTCGAACGTAAGATCTCTTTAAGTTCCAACAAGTCTTTAGATATCATTGCCAGATATGCACAAAAGCGTGATGCCTACCACGATGGTCCAGCGCAGAAACTAGAGAAGACCAAAATTGCCATCATGTATCGTCAGTTGTTTGCCCAGTTGCAATCAAAAGATCACATCAAAGAACTCCTAGAATTATCCAAGGTTCGCTTTGAGGAGATTGTAAAGTATACTGGCCTGCCTGATCTTGTCAAAGAGAATCACAGTGACGTTGCTCAAGGCCTGATGCGTAAGAACTTCTACGGTAAAGTAACTGAAACCTTTACTAACAATACCAACGCCATTATTGATCGTGTTCGTGGAAGACTCAAAGAATCCATGAAAGGCGCAACTGACTCATTCATGATGAATCTTGGCATGATGACCGATGGTGCTGAAGCCTACATGGATCAGCAGCAAATGGAAAAAGAGATGGAAGATCTCATGAGTTTTGAAAATGGGCGTGAATTAACGCCTGAAGAAGAGGAGAAAAAGGAAAAACTTAAAAAACAGATTGCCATGATTAAACTTGCTGGTAATCAGGCAGGGGGTGCTGTTGGTAATTGGGCTGGTAAGAAAGCCACTAAATTCCTAAAGGGGAAATATGGTGAAAGCGAGAATGCCAAACGCATTGGTTTGGCTGCCAAAAACATCGGAAGTAACCCGCAGAAATACTACCAGCAGATGATCAAAGACGTTCATAAGATGCCCATGTTGGGTCCATTATTGCGTCTCATGGGTGCCGAACAAGACCTTGATAAAGGACCTGGTTCATTGGTACAACGAGACCAAACTGAGGATTTAAATAAACGTGCTCGGTTTGATTTAAAGACCAAGAAAATGCTTGAGGTCGTCTATCCTGGCTACATGAGCATGATCTTGCGTGAGTTGACCATGGCGCGTACTGGCGGTAATAACGTCGAACGTGTTGTTTATTCATGGGATCGAGATGCGTTCGAAAACGAAGGTTCTGCTCGTGATCGTATTGTCAAGAAGATCTTCGGATGGGGGTAAGGCTGCCGCAGAAAATCTCTCTGACGTGTACAAGAAAATTGACAGTGAAAATGAGTTGGACGGGGACTCTAGGAAAGAACTGCTAGAGTATCTCCTTAAACAAGCCCAAACATCTACTGGTGGGTTTAATCCACAGGAATTGATTGGTGATGATTCTCCATTGTCACCTTCTGCAAAGGCCGCAGTGTCAGCGTTGATCCAGAAGAAGCTTGGGTTGACTGCCGATAGTGGTAAAATTGATGCGGGAGAAGACCTTGGTGGTTTACTTGACATAAACATGGCAAGGGCCAATCGCGGCGATGCCAGTACCCTTGAGACAAACATCCAGTCAGTAGAAGGAATCACCGGTGTCCTAAAGCAAAAGATAAAACGAGCGGGGCAATTTGGGGCAGCAGATGCATTTAGAAGTGACCTCAAATTAACTCCTGAACAACAGAAACTAATTGCTGATATTAACAGTTCCATGAATGCTGCTAGTGCTTCCTTGGGGGGTGGGGTTGAAGAAGCAATTAAGCAGGCGATGTTAGACAACAATCAGGCGATGAGAGAAGGGGGAGTAATAAAGGAAGATCCAAATAGGATAGGGGAATGGCGGTTTAATAATGACCTATACCGAAACCAAATTCTTAGTCAGGTCGATACCACACCAGCTCCTCCCTCTGATCCTGCTGGGCCTACTCCAGGTCCTGGTGTTCCTCCCACATACCACTCTGGTGGTGTGGTGGGTCAACCCAACAATGCACAGATCATGGAAATCACCGGTGGTAAGGGTGGAGCCAGTCTAGATGTGATTCGACAACGTCTCGGTAGTCTTCGTGGGAAAACCGGTAAAGGCTTTGAAAAACTCAAGCTTAAGTCGGATGAGATGTTAGCATTGCTTAAGATTGGGGAAGAGGTCTTAACGCCTGATGACCCAAGACACATCAAAAACCTTAAAGACAAAGTATTGTCTGAGGAAAACATGGAACGGATGCGGGCTGTCAAAGACGATACTATCGGCAGAGCAAAAGATGCTGGACAGAAAATCAGTGAAAGTACTTCCGAAATGTACGACAAAATCTCTGACAAGTTCTCAACTGGTATGGAGAAGTCAAACGACTATGCCAAGCAACAAGTTGATAAGCTTGAAGAATTGATCGGTGTCTCTGCGATGGCTGCCATGACTGCTGTTGCTAATGCTCCTGAGATGGCTGAAGAAGCCAAGCAGAAACTCATGGGGATGTTCACAGGTGTTAAAGAGGGCACCAAGAAGAAAGGGATCACTCGTCGCGTCGGTGGTATGTTCGGTAAACTTGCAATTGGTGCAACTAAACTTCAAGCCAAGATGATTGGCAAAGGGGTAAAGTTTGGTGCTAAGGTTACTGGCGGCGTAGCGGGTGGTATTGGTAAAGCCGTTGGTGCATTCACGACTTCCAAAGGCGGACTATCGAACGCAAAAGAAGCTGCTGATGTATTTGTTAAAGGAAACAAAGATCCAATCCTTTATCAATCAAAAATGCACTCTGGTGAATACTTTGACCAAGCCAATCAATCCCCAATTTCTTGTCCTGCTGACATCAAAGGTCCTGTTGTTGATAAAGCAGGCGCGGTGATTGTTACCCATGATGATCTGAAGAAAGGACTTTACGTCATTGGTAAGAGTGGTCTGATGAAGGTACTTGGTCTAGCAGGGCGTGGGATTAAAGGTAGTTTCAGTCTTGCCATGATCCCCGCTAAGATTGGCCTTAAAATCCTTCGGGGTATGAAGAGCCTTGGTAAGTCTATCGTTGGTGCTTTCACTTACGTGGAAGATATCTTTGTGATGGGCGAAGAAACTCCTCGGCTAAGATCTGCCATGTTTAATAATGGTGGATACTTCACACCAGACGGTAAGGTCATTACCAAACTCTCCCAGATCGTTCGGGGTGTCTACGATGCCGACTCCAATCTTGTATTGTCTCCTGCTGATATTGGAAAGGGATTGTTCTACAAGAATGGCAAGGAAGTCAAGCTTGATGGCATGTCTTTAAGCAAAGTGATCCGTGGTGCAGGTAAAGCGCTAGTTGGTGGCATGAAGCTCACTGGCAAGATCATGCTTGCCCCGATCAAATTGCTTGGTAAGATTGTTAAAGGAACAATGTCACTACCATTCCGTAACAACGAGGATGCTGGTGGCAAGACTGTCCAATACCTCGACCAGATTTACAAACTCCTTGATGAACGGATGAATAATCCAAACAAAGTTAAGGAAGGTTCTGCTGAACAGAAACGTCTTGAGGAAATTGCTGAAGATGCGATGAAAGGCATTGGGGACGGCGATGACGATGAAGGTAAGATTAAAGAAGCGACCAAAGGAACTGGCTTAGCTGGAATGATCATGACGGCCATCACTGGCTTCGTTGGTAAGTTCACTGACTTCAAAGGGAAAGCTCTCGATTATCTTAAAGCATTGGTTATGGGTAAAGCTGCTAAAGAGGGCGCCGATATGCTGATGGGTGACGGTGATGATGACGGCGACGGTGATGATGACGGCGACGGTAGAAACAGAAGACGCGGTCGCGGAAGGAATCGTGGTAGAGGACGAAATGGTCGCGGTCGTGGTAGAGGTAGGGGGCGAGGAAGGAATCGTGGTAGAGGACGAAATGGTCGTGATGATGACGATGAAATTGATCTCGACGATGTTCGCCCTGATCGGCCAGGCAGAGGAGCTAGTGTTAGACGTTGGGGAGGAAGAGCAGCAGGGGCTGCTGCCATCTACGGCATCGGTAGTCAGTTGATGGGAGGTGAAGCTCCAGAAGGCGGTGTAGCAGGGGCAGTTAAAACTGTAGCTGGTGCTGCCGGTAGTATGGTAGCTAGTACTGCCATTGAGAGAACTGTTACTACATTGGCCACAAACCCAGTGGCACGCGGTGTTGCTATGCAGGGAGCAAGAATGGCGGGGACTGCGTTATTGGGTCTACTGTCTGCGCCTGTTTTAATTGGTCTGGCTGTTGGTGCTGCTGTTGCCTATGGAGCTTATAAACTCTATAAGTACGTCAAGAACAAACAGAATGCACTGACAAACTTCAAACTGTCTCAGTACGGGATTAGTGTTGATGATGCAGATCAAGCGTCTAAAATCATTACGCTTGAAAAGATGTTGCTTCCTGCTGTCACTATTGTTGCCGGTAAAGCCACCTTGTCAAGAAATGTCAAGGCAACTGACGTCACCAATCTCTTTGGGATTGATCCGAAGAATACAGAAAGATTGTCTAGCTTTCTGATCTGGTTTAATCAGCGTTTTAAACCCGTCTATTTGGGATGGATCACAGCCATTGTTGCTAATGGCGGGAAGCCGTCCGATATGGAAGATGTCGACAAGAAACTGACTGGAACTGCATTGGAGAAGGTCTTCGGAGCTATCCACATCACTGACGATGCAAATCCTCACCCGTACGCTGTCATGTCAACGCCTTTCGGCGGTGCTTTGCTAACGATTGGTCGTGATAAAGTTGATGCTGAATTTAAGCAGATCGCTCCTACCATTAACGCTCGTGCTAAGAAGACGGAGTCCAATGGTAAGTTGTCCACTCCACCAGTCCCTCCTAGTACTAAGAGTGCAGAGGAGAAAGCAAAAGAGTCATCTGTTCCTAAAACGGCAGAACCTCAGAGTTTTATCCAACGTGCCAAGAACATTGCAGATAAGGCCATCAGTTCTATTCCGGTTGTCGGCGGAATGTATAATGCGGCTAAGACTGTTGTAAATGCAATTTCTACCGCGGTAGGCAATTATACTGGGTCTAGCGTCACAGGTGCAGAGGTCAGTGCCAAGGCACCTAAGAATGCCGAGGAACATGAGAAGCTGTTGTTACAAGCTGCCAAGAAATACGGTATTACTGACCCTACAGAAGTCAAGATGTTTTTGGCGCAATGTGCCCATGAATCTGGTTGGTTTAAATATACCAAAGAATTGGGTGGTCCAAAGTACTATGCCAAATACGAGGGACGTAAGGATCTCGGAAATACGCAAGCTGGGGACGGGGTTAAGTTTCCTGGGCGCGGCTATATTCAGTTAACTGGTCGCGGTAACTATACTGCATTTGCTAAAGCCAGTGGTCTTGATGTCATCAACGATCCAGATATGATCAGTAGAGATCCTTTACTTAGTGCGGAAGTATCGGCCTTCTGGTGGACACAGTGTCAACCCAAGGTTCGTAGAGCTGCACAAGCGGGAGATGTTAAACGGTCAACCAAACTGGTCAACGGTGGCTACAATGGTCTTGCCGATCGTATTGAGGCATTCAAACACTACAATGCGAAGTTTGGTGGTAAAGACCCAATGGCAGACATTGGTGGTGGTGGTGTAGGCGGTGCCCCTGCTGCTGGGACTGGCGCAGCTCCTCTCCCTAAACCCAATACTCCGACGTCGATGCCAGGAATGACCGATGCCAAGTCCGTTCTACAACAGGCAACCTCTGGACAAGGCACAGCTCTTAGCAGTTCTCCTGCCGTAACAACCGCAGGCATTGGTGTGATGGCCACTTCTGGTGCAGCTCCGTACGGACAGAATGCTGATCTAAAAGTCAGTAATCAATCTGCTCCTTGGATGGATGCTGCAACTGCCGAACTTGGTGTAAATGAAGGGAACAACCCAAATCGGATTGCCGAGTATCACGCGGCAACGCCAATCAAGGGAGGGGCGAGTACACCATGGTGTGCATCCTTTGTAAACTGGTGCTTGAAGAAAGTTGGTCTAAAAGGCTCTGGTTCTGCTGCTGCTGCATCGTTCATGAAGTTTGGGACACCTATCCCACTAACACAAGCGATTCCCTTTGGTGCAATTGTTGTTGTTAAGGTCAGTAACACTGGCTCTGGCAACCATGTGTTCTTTAGTACGGGGGAATCCAATGGACGGGTAACTGGCATCGGTGGTAACCAAGGAGGAAAAAGACAAAACGGTGGTGGGGTTACCAAGACATCGTTTCCAAAAGACAAGGTAAAAAGCGCAGTGATGCCGTCTGGAAGTCCAACAACGATGGCGGCTGCTACACCTACTACTGCTGCTGCTGCTGCTGCTGCTAACAACACTGCCAGACCTGCTACGTCTAGTCCTGCGGCTGCTGTTCCTGGATCAAGGACTACATTGCAACAAGCAGCATCTGGACAAGCCGCTCCTGTCAGTCAAGGAAACACTGCGACTCCTGCGGCTGCACCTAGCGCAGCGACTGGTGGTGCTACACCTACCCCTACTGCCGCTCCTAGTGGCAATGGAAGTTACACCCTCAATCTGGTTCGAAAGAAAGAATCTCAAGCATGTACACTTTCAGAGTATAGTATTTCTGGGACAAACATCAGAGGTTACTGTCTAGAAAATCCTGGTCCTTCTACAACCAAGTCCGGACAAAGGAAACGGATTCCAGCAGGATCATACGTACTGACTTGGCACAATGGATCACGATTTAAAAATGTTCCAAAACTCAGCAATTCAAATGTATCCGTCAATCGGGCAATTCTGATTCACAAGGGGAACAAACCAGCCCATACAGACGGATGTTTGCTCCTAGGGAAGACCGTTGGGGATAACTCCATTGGGGGCAGTGCAGACGCTATCAATGAGGTATATGCTTTCTTAAAGAAAGTGGGTATTTCTAATGTCTCACTTGTAATTAGTGAGCAATATGGTGGACAGATGTCGACTTCTGCTGCTGCTATTCCGGCTGCTGCTAATCGTTCAGGTGCTGCTACGTCTAGTCCTGCGGCTGCTGTTCCTGGATCAAGAGCTGCATTGCAACAAGCAGCATCTGGACAAGCCGCTCCTGTCAGTCAAGGAAACACTGCGACTCCTGCGGCTGCTGTTCCTGGATCAAGGACTACATTGCAACAAGCAGCATCTGGACAAGCCGCTCCTGTCAGTCAAGGAAACACTGCGACTCCTGCGGCTAAGACTGCTGTAAATGCAATTTCTACCGCGGTAGGCAATTATACTGGGTCTAACGTCACAGGCACAGCAGCAGCTGCTACTACAGGCACAGCAGTAGGAGGGGAGCTAAACGATAAAGCGCCTAAGAACACCGAGGAACACGAAAAGATCATCGTCGAGGCCGCAATGAAATACGGCATCACTGATCCAAATGAAATCCGGATGTTCCTAGCGCAATGTGCTCAAGAGTCTGGTTGGTTTAAGCAAACCAAAGAACTTGGGGGGCCTAGTTATTGGAAGATGTATGAAGGCAAAAAGGGACTTGGGAATACGCAACCTGGGGACGGTGTAAAATACCCCGGTCGTGGCTACATTCAGGTTACTGGTCGTTACAACTACCAGAAATTTGCTGATGCATCTGGTCTCGATGTCATGAACAACCCTGACATGGTCTCCAATAGTCCTGCACTATCTGCCGAAATTTCTGCATTTTGGTGGAAAAGCGCAGGGAAACGAATCAAGGATAAGGCGATTGCAGGTGACGTTGCTGGAACTACAAAAGTCATCAATCCTGGCATGTTGGGACTTGAAAACCGCATCAAGAACTTTAAACACTATCTTGCCAAGTATCCGACTGCTGCAAGTGTTGCGGCGATTACTGGGAAGAGCAGTGGGGGTTCAGGTGCTACTCCTGCTGCTGGGACTGGAGCTGGAGCTGCTACTCCTGCTGCCTCCAACCCAGCAGCAGCTGTTGCTGGATCAAAAGCTGCGTTACAGCAAGCAACTTCTGGAGGTGGGACACCACTAAGTAACTCACCTGCGGTAACGACAGCTGGTGTAGGGGCATTGTCCGGCGCGGGCGCAACTCCCATTGGTCAAAATGCTGATCTAAAAATCAGTAACCGCTCCGCTCCTTGGATGGATGCTGCAAATGCAGAGCTTGGTGTTAATGAAGGAAATAACCCAAGTCGTATTGCAGAGTACCACAGCGCAACTCCCATTAAGGCTGGTGCCAGTACGCCATGGTGCGCATCTTTCATTAACTGGTGCTTAAAGAAAGTGGGCATGAAAGGATCTGGTTCTGCTGCTGCTGCTTCATTCATGAAATTCGGAACACCGATACCTGCTGGTCAACCCATACCCTTTGGTGCTATCGTCGTTGTTAAAGTCAGTAATACCGGATCTGGCAATCATGTATTCTTCAGTACTGGAGAGAGTAATGGTCGAGTCAATGGTGTTGGTGGCAATCAAGGGGGAGCTAAACAATCTGGAGGTGGGGTGACAAAGACCTCATTCCCTAGAGATAAGGTTCGAACAGCAGTGATGCCGTCTGGAAATCCTTCTCCGATGACCGTGGCATCACAGGGAGCGCCCAGTGCAGCTCCTACAGGAAGTAGCCCAGCAACCAATACTTCGACTCCAAGTAAGAACACAACGACAGGAGGAATCATTCCTAGTGGATCTACTTCAAGTGCCTCATCGGCAACTGGCAGTAGTGCAACAGGAGATGCGGTCAGTACCGGCACTGGTCAAATGAATCGTCCGCAAAAGATGGCGGCATATGCGGCCAGTAAAGCTCTTTCTAAGTCATCGGGGTATTGTGCAAAATACGTATCTAATGCAATGGAACATGCGGGATACAAGATCGGTAGGGGGAACGCAAATACCTACATTGAGAAATGCTTGGTACCTGCTGGCTTCAAGAAGATCCCATGGGGAACAGCTCCATCAACAGGGGATATCGTAAATTGGTCTGGTGTACCTGCACACAAATGGGGACACGTCCAAATCTGGACAGGTAGGGCTTGGGTATCCGATTTTACCCAGAGAACCATTAAACCATGGAGCAATGATGGAGGTTCTACTCCTACGCATTGGCGTGATGGTGAGCACATGGGCGGTTCTGCCGCCATTCCGTTAGGAACAAATGGTGCGGCGGATACCCGAACTGCGGCAACGCCGACAACGAGCAACCAACCTGTTACCGGTAGTCAACCAACCAGAACACCGGGATCGGTCCCAACGGACGTCAGCGGTGCGAATCCTGGTTTGAACCAGACTGCTTCCAATGCTAACCTTGAACAGCAACGCGCACAGCAAGCCATTGGGGCGGCAGCAACAGCGCAACTCCAACAGCAACAGCTTGGTGAAATGGTGAAGATGAACACTAGCCTTAGCGCCATTCATTCATTGATGAAAGAAATGGCGTCTAAGTACAACCCTAGTGCCAGCACCGATAAAGCAGATAATCCATCTCCAAAGGATTCTCAAGGAATGGACAATGTGCTTGACAAGAACAGTGCTCCAAAAGAAGGACCGGGAGGCTTTAACAAACCCGATCGTGCATTTGGCAGACCTGTTGTTGACTTTAGTCAGTAAACCCCAAAGAAGGACGGCAGTGCCGTCCTTCTTTTATGATTTGTGTTTTAGGAGTATAGACCATGGCTATTCCGTTTTTAAAAGACGATCCATCCCAAGAAATTAAAGATAGCGACTGGATCTTAAACATCTTTAACTTATCCCAAGGTGAAGTCGATGAGTCCATTCGTTTCTGGGCAACCTTTAGTGGATCGCTACAACGCGTAACTGACACCAGTTTGGGCGGGAACATTGTACTTAACCCATTGCCTGGTTTTAACCCTATTGCAGATCCTTGTTTAGGTTCGATGAACCAAGGCCACAATCCAACCAATGCGGGCAAACAAGACGACATTGTTAGTATTGAAAAAGACTTGGGTTTGGGTGCGTACTATTGTCAAGCCTACGAAGAGAACATGCAGATTGTCCGGATGCAGTTTGGACATATTCGATTCAAAGGCTTATTGTCATTCTTAGGTGGCATGTATAGCGGTAACGCTGGTCTTCTAGCACGACATGGACGTACAGGATTTGCATATTGGGTTGCTAAAAGTGCTGTTACATTGGTGACCTTGCCATTACAGGCAGTGGTGTTTGCTTGTAAGAGTGCCCTGTTTCTGATGAACCGTCCCAGTGCTGCATTTGCATATCTTCAGCCGTCCATGGGACCTTATTGGAATCGCGTGACGTTGATCATGAACTTGTTCACAACGTACCTTGAGATTACGCCTGCGACATTTAGAAATACCGACCATACTGAGATTAAACTCGAAGACGGAACGGTAATCAAACTTGATGAGATTGAATCTTCTGACGATGATGTTTTAGCAGAGTATGCCAGTAAGTTTGCTGGTGACATCTTCAGAAAAAGTGGTGGTATTGACATGTACCTTGTGGCCAATAAAGCACAACGTATGTTCAATGCTCAATCGGAGAAGTTCCGAACAATTGCTGAGAAAGCCACGAGTGTTAGTGACTACAAAGCAAAATTATACAAGGCATTGATGGAAGAGAAGATTTCCCCTAATGCTGGAGAACGAGTAGACCTTCCTACTTACCTTGGTCGTTTCCACAACAGTATTTACGGGAACATGTTAAAGGCAGATATCGTAGACGCTGCTGGTGACATTAGCAGTGCTGATATTTCTGATGTATCGAATAATACCGCTGTTACTACACAAGCCGCAACTGCAACGCCTGCTGCTGTCGCTGCTACAAATACGCCAACGGTAGATCCTGCAACTGGAGCGGCTGCTCCTACTACCGCAACACCGGCTGTTGACCCAAACAATCCAGAACAAGCGGCCGCTGCTGCGCCTGCCGAAGGAAGTGGAGCAGTCAGTGTTATTGATGACACGGCAGAGCAGAGTTTTATTACTAAGTGGACTAAAAGTATTGAGGGGACATGGAAAGCAGTAAAAGGTTGGGCGAGTGACGGTGCTGATTATTTCGAGGCCGACTTGAAAGGCGGTTCTCAATTCGTTTGCTATCGCGTAGACTATCAACCCGAAACCAGTTATGAGTTTAGTAGCTCAACCACAGAAAGCGGTATTGCGTCAACCTTAAATGGATTCTCTAAAGGTTTTGCGTCAAAGATCTTTTCCTTCTCTGGCGGTAATACCGGTATCCCTATTGTCGATGATGTTAAGACTGCCATCACCGGTGTCATCATGGGTACCCTTGACGCCGTACATTTGGGTGGCCTTTATGCTATGATGGGGCTTGCAAATGTCGATATTCCGCAACATTGGGAAGACTCGGTTGCAACGTTTCCAAGTATGCGATATTCTATGACACTAAGTGCGGTAGGTGGCGATTCATTGTCATTGGCGGTGTCTATCTACGCTCAATTGGCAACACTCCTAGCGGGTTTCTTACCGCAATCTACAGGGGGCGCTACTTACACTGCACCAATGTATTGCATGGTGTACGAGCAAGGTCGCAATATTTCTCGCTTGGCAATTCCAGAATCTTTGACCATTAAATTAGGTGCGGGTTCTTTGGGATTTAACCGAGAAGAAAGACCATTGACTGTTGTTGTGGATTTCTCGTTTAAAGATTTGAGTTCTATTCTACACGCGCCAGTGTCTTCAGGGTTTAACATCTTAAGTCCACAAGACACTGTCTTTAACTCTGATTCAAAATTTAACGACTTTGCAGGAGCAATCACTGGTTTGTCATTCTCACAAATGGCATATCCAACAAAAAGAGCGAGACTGGCGATGTCGGCTCAGGCACTAAACTACGATTCTTGGGCATCGGCAAGTCACTGGTCAAATACGATTGGTAACTTAGAGACCGCTCAAGCCCTTGCTGCGTTGTTTGTTAATGACAGCATACGAACGAGAAGCTTCTAGGAGAATGCAATGGCGAATATCACATTGTCATCGTCCATTAATGGCGATAAACCCGTTGACCAAACACGAGTGCATGGATGTCGGTATTTTGGCTTACATGTACTTGGAAGTCCCGGAACTACCGTGGAGGTTTGGGGTACGGTTGATGCTCGTTTGATTGACTGGTATCTCATCTCGGTGATGACGGTAGATCCTGATAAGACGGAATTGGTTGACCAAAAAGAGGCCTATATGTACGCCATTCGTTATCAGTTTGTTGATAGCGGCGGTCAGATTCTTGCCACTATTCCATTAGGGGCTTCGTTTCATTTACATGGAGCAAACTAAATGGCAGTGGTTAGCTTAGTTGGTCGTTCGGTCATGAAGCAGGTTTCTACTGGCGGAAGTTCTGGACAGATATCTGGTCTAGTAAGTCGAATGGTATCCTTAAATGGGCGTAGTCAGTTAATTTCTTTGGGCAGTATTGGTTTATCTAATGTTGTCTCTGTTTTAACAAAAGATTCAAATGGTGTTTTTTGCGAATTGTCAGTTACACAAGTAGCTGGCAGTATACTCGTCAAATCCGAATCGGATATGACGGGATTTGTCGTTGTGATAGTTGGCGTGGCAATAGAGGCGTAAAGGAATTACGTTACTCCACGTTGGCTATCGCTGATAGAAGGTGATGTAAAATGACTAAGAAGGTCTATACCAATCTTGACTTTAACAACATTGGGCAGTTGTTAAACGTTCGTACACAGAACGTCACCACTGCGCAACGTCAGGCACTCGCACTGACACTGGACACATCAAACGAAGGTTTGGTTGTTTGGGATACCACCAATAAGCGCGAATACTGCTGGAATGGCACTCAATTCGTCCAACAGGCGGAAGTAAACGGCTCGGTAGTATTCAAGGGAACTGTTGACCCGACTGAACAAGATGGTGGAGATAGCCAACTTGAGGCCGTAGTTGGTTACGAGTATGTCGTAATCGAAGCCGGTTTTGTAACTAAGCCTGATGTGACGTTTGAACCAAGCAGTGAAGTAGAACGCGGCGACCGTATTTTGTTTGTAAGTCCTACATTGGCATACATTCAACAACGCAACGACGTGTACGCTTCTGAGACAGTAGCTGGCAACGTATTGCTTGCCACTGATTCGGACATCCTCAATGGCATTGGTGAAGCCGTAGTAACTTCGTCGGCTGTAGGTC
>Ga0208916_10000691_pt1 | contig 15409 bp, 15 predicted proteins | sample DEB19_08_DNA_5_FD_184523 | JGI IMG/M metagenome (GOLD analysis project Ga0208916, IMG submission 184523) | Aqueous microbial communities from the Delaware River and Bay under freshwater to marine salinity gradient to study organic matter... | ecosystem: Environmental > Aquatic > Marine >... | reverse complement strand
GTTTCTCAGAACAACTCACGGCCTGCCAGTAGGCCCACGAGGGTCTTGCAACATGCTGCGCATGTCTTGCACCGAGACAGAACTCAGCGCCGAGACTTTGATCTTAGGCCGCGCTTTCAGCGCATGACCGTAAATCACCTCAAAGGTCAGTGACAGGCGGCCATCTGCCCCGCGCGGCAAACGGTCGCTGATTAGCTGCTCTAGCGTGGCCTTCCACTGGCGCCCTCGCAAAGCGCTGAAACGCTGGGGGTGAAAGTTACGGCCGAGTTCGGTCAGCTCTTGCAGCAGGCGTGCCGGCGTCTCATAGGTGAGCGTGATGCGCTCCATGTCCATCACCGGTTCGGCAAAGCCGGTCTGCACCAGCATGTCCCCCCAGTCGTGCATGTCGGTCAGCTGGTGACCGGCTGGTGGCCAGCCTAAAGCCTGGTACAAATCACGGATTTCACGTGCGGTGTCCGGCCCAAGGCTGGAAAACATCACAAAGCCGTCAACAGCCAACAATTGATGCCAGGTCGCCAACAAGGCTTGTGGATCAGCCGCTTCATGCAAGGCCATATTGGCCCAGAGCATATCGACACTGCCAGGTGCAGGTGCGTCAAAACGCGTGGCCGAACCGCCACCCGAGAACACCCGCAGCATTCTTTTCCACCACGATGGCGTCAGAGCGTCACGGGCCAATGCCTTTCGCTGCTCAGATGTTTCGATGACGTGGCACTGAGCGCGGACATATCGTTGAACGAGGCTCGCATGCGCTTGCAGCCCACCGCGAACAGCGCCCCAATGCGCCCAGATGGCGGGTTGCAGCTTGATCCATTGCAGCCGGTCCAGCATGCGGCGCGCCACTTCTTCATGCAGCCACGGCGTGACGCCGGGCGCGGTGCGCTGCCAGCGCTCGACTGCATTCGGATCTAGCGTTGGCGGGCGTTGGGTCGGATTCATAGGGACGAGTATATTGACACGATGCACTTCAGCGCCCTGCCCGCATTGATCATGAACCGCATTCCCAGCCAGTGCGCGGTTTGCCGCAGCTGGCCGAGTGCACCGGTGTGTCAAGCCTGTATGGCGCGTTTCGGCCAGCCAGCCAGACGCTGCAGCACCTGCGCGCTCGAGTTGCCTGCGGAGTTCCCGCACACACAATGCAAGCGATGCCAGCACACACCTTTCGGACTCGACGCCTGCTTTGCCGCACTGCCTTATGCCTTTCCGTGGTCGGATTTGGTCTCGCGCTACAAGTTTGACAGCCAGACCGGCTGGGCTACCTTCATGGCCAGCACGCTTGTGGGGCAACCGGCAGTGCGAGATTTCTTAAGTCAATTGACCCCCGACGACTGGTTACTGCCGCTGCCACTGTCAGCCGAACGACTGGCTTGGCGCGGCTTCAACCAAGCTTGGGAGCTGACCCGCGCGCTACAGCGTCAAAGCGGCTGCCGCGCCACCGCCGACACCTCCCTGCTGCTGCGCATACGGCACACCCGGCCGCAAAGTGAGCTCAAACGCAGCGCACGGCTGGACAACTTGAAGGGCGCTTTTGCTGTGGAGCCGCTGCGCGCCGCCGATCTCAAAAGCCGACGCGTGGTGCTGGTCGACGATGTCATGACCAGCGGCGCATCACTGTTGACGGCGGCGGGCGTTTTGCGTCAGGCCGGCGCCAGCCATGTCAGTGCCGTGGTGCTGACGCGCACGGCCCCGACATAATGGCGCGCATGTTTCATATTGTTCTGGTCGCCCCCGAAATTCCGCCCAACACGGGTAACGTCATCCGCCTCGCAGCCAACACCGGCTGCACGCTGCATCTGGTGGAACCGCTGGGTTTCTCGATGGAAGACAAGCAGATGCGCCGCGCTGGGCTGGACTACCACGAGTACACCCGCGTCCTGCGCCACGCCAACTGGCAGGCACTGCTAGACAGCCAACAGCCGCGGCCTGAACGCATGTTTGCCATGACCACCCGCGGTAGCGGCAGCGTTTACGACGCGCATTTTGAAGCCGGTGACTGGCTGGTGTTCGGCTCTGAAACCCAAGGGCTTCAACCCGAATTACGCGACACCTTCGCGCCAGCGCAGCGTCTGCGCCTGCCGATGCTGGCCGGTCAACGCAGCCTGAACTTGTCGAATGCCGTGGCCGTGACAGTGTTTGAAGCTTGGCGGCAACTTGGCTTTGGGACGGCCAATAACTTAACGTCAGCCTGATTACCTGGAAACATTTTTCAGGCCAACGCGCGCATCACCTTATAAAGGTCATGCTGCCCCTCAAAGCCGATGCCCGGCCGGTCTGAGAGCTGGATCATGCCGTCAGCGACCCGTGCGTCGTCGTTGAAACCCGCAAAGATACCGAATACATCCGGGTAGGCTTCACATCCACCCAAGCCAAAACCGGCGACAACCGCCAGCGTCATCAAGTTGCCGCCGTGCGGGAAAATCGACGCACGCTGCCACCCTTGCGCACTGAGCATCTCCAAGGTGCGAGAGAACTGAACAATGCCGTAGGACTGCGGAATGTCCATTTGCAAAATATCTCGGTCAGAGCGCAAGCGTCCGAAGCGCACTAAATTGGCGATGTCCTGTGTCGAAAAAAGATTTTCACCCGTCGCCAGAGGCGACGCATAAGTCTGCGTCAGTTCCGCCAACAAGGAGAAATCAAGCGGGTCGGTCGGCTCTTCTAGCCAGCGAAGCGCATAGGGTGCCAATGCGTTCGCATAGCTCATGGCACGAGTCCTGTCGAAAGTGGCATTGGCATCGACCGCCAGATGCGGGCCGCCCCCAACCAGACGCAAAGCCGCCTCCAGCCGCGCCAGATCATCCGACAGACTGGCGCCCCCGACCTTGATCTTCATGGTCGTGTAACCCTCTGCCAAACGCGCGTTAATTTCATCTTCCAACTGAGGAATACCTTTGCCGGGTGCGTACCAGCCGCCGCCCACATAGCAGGGGACCTTTTGAGCCAACTGTCCTTGGCTAAAGCGCTCGAACAGCACAGCGTGCAAGGGCTTGTCTTCAATCTTGGCGACAGCATCCCACACCGCCATTTCGATGGTGCCGACGGCTACGGAGCGCTCGGTATGACCGCCCGGTTTTTCGCGCTGCATCATGCAGGCCAGAAAGTTCTCAGGCGCAAAGTTACTACCGCTGGCATCCAACAAAGTCTCCGGCGCGGCCTGCATGATGCGCGGAATCAAGCGGTCCCGCATCTGTGCACCACAGGCGTAACGGCCGGTGGAGTTAAAGGCGTAACCCACCACCGGTTTGCCACCGCTCATGACATCCGTCAACACCGCGACGACGGACGTGGTCATTTCGCTGAAGTCAAAGGCCGAATTGCGCAGACTTGAGCGCAACGGTATGGCGACTTCCCTGATGGCCGTGATTTTCAAAGTTGCTCTCGACTCATTCTGCCTTGGCGCCCGTCATCTTGACGACCTGACTCCAACGTTTCACCTCAGACGCAATGTAGGCTGCCGTCTCCTGCTGGGTTCCGCCAACCGGAATCAAGCCGCCTTTGTCGAGCTTTTCTTTGAACTCAGGCATCGCCAATATTTGATTGACGGCATGGTTCATCTTTTCAACAATTGCAGCTGGGGTTCCAGCTGGCGCAAAGATGGTGGTCCATGTGTAGTCATTGATATCGGGGTAACCCAGCTCTGCAAAGGTCGGAACGTCCGGCAAGCTTGGAAGTCGCTTGTCGCTTGAGATGCCGAGAATCTTCACGCGACCTTGCTTATGAAACTGAAACACACCAAAGGCAGCAGTGCAAGCCACGGGTGTTTCGCCAGCCACCACGGCCAGCGATGCAGGACCAGCGCCTTTGTAGGGAATATGAACGAGGTCTGATTTCCAATTCACATGGAAAATATTTTCACAGGTCAGGTGCGGAGTGGTGCCACTGCCCGGTGAGGAGAAAGATAATTTTCCAGTCTTCGCCAACTCTTTCAGTTCTGCAAATGTCTTCACCGGAACTTTCTCGTTGACCGAGATAACGTTGGGCTGCGTCGTCACCGTGATGACCGGGATAAAGTCTTTGATCGGGTCATAGCCAGCCTTGCCGGCGTACATGCTCGGGTTAACTGCATAGGCTGAAGAGGATGCCAAAAAGGTGTAGCCGTCCGGTTCTGCACGAGCTGCGAGTTGCGTTCCAACATTACCGCCAGCTCCAGCTTTGTTATCAATGTAGACGGCCTGCTTCATCAACTCGCCCAGCTTTTCTGCAATGATCCTGATGCTGCTGTCAGTCGGTCCGCCCGGTGGAAAAGAAATGATCATCTTGATCGGTTTTATGGGGTAGTCCGCCGGGGCAGCATAGGCGGCACCCAAGCCACAAGCCAGCACCAAGAGGGGAATGAATGTTTGTTTGAGCGTCATCGTGTCTCCTTTAGTTATTGAATGCAGCAGATCGGCGACGACCTGCCCTTGTCTTTCTTTTTTCTTGCTTCTCTTTATCCCTAAGCTGGCAATTCAAAGGCTGCGTCCACCGTCAACGACAAAACGGGCACCAGTGGCAAAACGTAAGGTGGTGGCACAGGCCTCGATGGCGGATGCAATGTCTTCGACTTGACCGACGCGACCGAGCGGAATGGTGGCGGCGGCTTTTGCATTGAAATCAACACCGCGGCCCGGCACAAAGCCCGAATCAACCACGCCTGGAGACACCGCCAAAACCCGAATTTGAGGAGCCAACGATTTGGCTAGCGACTTCGTCAATACATCCAGTCCAGCTTTGGCAGCGACGTACGCCAAATTGCTCCCAGTACCCGTGAAGCCAGCAATCGAGGACACATTGACGATCAGCCCGTCACCGCTGATTTTGAGCAACGGCGAAAAACTACGAATGGTTGAAAATACGCCGCGCAAGGTGGTCGCCATGATGCTGTCGAACAATTCATCGCTCAGTGCCTCCATGTCTTTGGGCGCAATCGATTGAGTGAAACCCGCGCTGTTGATCAGAATGTCGCAACGTCCGGCACGCGCCTTGACCTGTTCAGCGGCCTCCGTCAATGAGACCGAATCAGTGATTGATGCGGTCAGCGCGAAATGCTGGGCTGTAACCGCATTTGGCAAAGTATCAAGGCGCAGCTGCACTGCCTTTTGCCCTTGCCGGTCCAAGGACACTATCCGAGCTCCCAATGCGGCCAGTCGCATGGCTGTGGCAAAGCCAATCGCGCCTTTACCGCCGGTGATGACGACGACCTTTCCATCAAGTCTGGATTGAGGTTGAAAACTCATGATGACCTCTTTTACTTTTGTTAAGAAGGTGTGTTGTCCAACACATAGCGCGCCATTTCCGCGCGGGTGCAGATCCAGACATCTGGCGCCGCTTTGACCAGACCCATGATCTCGTCATAGACCCAGGCGCCAGCTGGACGACCGAGCACATGCGTATGCGCCGTGACATCGAGCATCAGCGGCACGCTCTCGTGTTCGCGCATCGCCGCGAAGGTATCCTTGAACGCTTCCAGCATGTGCCGCGGTCCATGTCCGTAGCGAATACAGGTCGGCAAGTCATTGACATCCATGGTCAGTGGAATTCCCACAATGCGTTGGCCGTCGAACTCCATCACATAGGGACGGTCATCGTCATTGACATCGCCGTGGTGCGTATAACCGGCTTCGGCCAGCAGACGTGAAGTGATCTGGCTGCCCGTGCCGCGTGGGCTGATCCAGCCAGTTGGTGTCACGCCGGACGTGCGCGCCAACAAGGCGTGGTTTCGCTCCAGATTAGCCCGCTCAGCGGCTTCATCAAAGTAGACAGGGATGACGTCCATGCCCCAAGAATGATTGATGATCTCGTGACCCAGATCTGCCAGGCGCCGCACAGTTTCCGGGTCCCGCTCACAAATCACACCATTGACCATGATGCTGGTTTTGATCTCATGTTTCTCCGCAATATTCAATAGCCGATGTATACCGCGCACCATTCCAAAGCTGGCCCATGAATGGGCGTTGGTGTCAAAAAACCCCGGTTTCAACACGTTGCCCATCGGACCAATTCCAGGCGCCTGACCATCAGACCAGGCTTCGTAAGCAATATTGAAAATCACGGCGACACGCTTGCCCCCTGGCCAACGAAAACTATCAGGCAAACGTTTGATCTGGTTGGACATAAAGGCAGTTCTTCAAAGGATTGAAAGTGAGCGGCGTGTGAAAGACGGATGGATGTCGTGAGCGCTGATAGCGTCACTGCTGCTGAATGTTGGCGAGCTTGAACAACTCGGTCTGAAAGACGACGTCGTCAATGACGAACTTAGAGAACTCAGCCGAGCTTGAACCGACTGTGATCAAACCCAAGCGGTCTAGTTGCGCCTTCAAGTCGGGTTGTTGCATTGACTGCAGAACCACCTGTTGAACGCGATCAATTTTGTCTTGCGCTGTGCCAGCCGGAAACCACAAACCACCCCAGCCATAGACTTGCTCCATGCCTTTGAGCCCCTGCTCAGCATATGTCGGAACATCGGGCAAGATAGGCGCACGCTGCGTACCGCTAATGGCCAAAGCCCGCACACGTCCGTCTTTGATGCCAGCTGCCGAACCGGCGGTCGATGCAAATGTCATGTCAATCTGCTTAGCCACCACTTCATTAAAGGCTGGGCCCGCGCCTTTGTATGGCACATGCAGAATTTTGGTTTTTGCCAACGAGTTGAATAGCTCACCGTTCAGATGATTCAGGTTGCCGTAACCCGCAGAACTGAAACTCATTTTCTCGGGCTTGGCTTGCGCCAACGCTATCAGCTCTTTCAACGACTTCGCCGGCACATCAGGGTTGACCACCAAGACGTTGCCGTATGTTCGGTAAATTTGCGTGATCGGGGCGAAGTCCTTGAGCGGGTCATGCGGCAGCTTTTTATAGAGCACGCTATTGGCCGCAAACGATCCCGTGGTGATCAGCATCGTGTAACCATCAGGCGCTGCCTTGGCCACGGCGTCAATACCGATGATGCCGTTCGCGCCAGCCCGGTTGTCGTAGACGATGGTGGCATTGAGTGCCTCGGCCATTTTTTGCCCGAGCTGCCGCGCGACGACATCTATTGGACCGCCGGCCGTGAACGGGATGACCATGCGAATCGGGCGTGACGGCCATTTGTCCTTATCGCTACCGATGCTTTGCGCAAGGGCAGTATTCAAGCCCACGAATAGCACGGGCGCTGCCAGCAGCGTAGACCAGAAAGTTCTTCGCCGCTGCGTTGTCATAAGCATGGACAATCTCTGTGCAGCAGTTAAATAATTTGGCGGTACGCTCTGCATGTGCAACTCCAGTGAGTGAGCTAGAACATCCCCGCGCAAGGCGGGGAACAACTCCTTAGCGAGGGGTGCGCTTTTTCAGCCCGAGAATTTCTCTGGCCTGCGCCGGCGTCGCAATCTGTGCATCCATCTCGGTCAGCAGACCCACGGCCTTTTTCACCAGCGCCGCGTTGTCCGGTGCCAGCACACCCTTTCGGATGTAAATGTTGTCTTCTAGCCCGACGCGCACATGACCGCCCATCAACCAAGCCTGCATCAACATTGGGTATTCCCAACGGCCTGTTCCAAAGGCCGCCCAGTTGGAACCGGCTGGCAAGATCGAGCGCAAATAGGCCAATGTGGACGGTGCTGCGTTGGCACCATATTTCACGCCGAGCACGATCTGAAACAGTGAAGGCGAAGGCAGCGTGCCATCCGCAATCAGGTCGGTCGCCATGTGAATGTCACCGCTGTCGAAAACCTCAAGCTCAGGCAAGGTTCCAGCCTCTTGCGCTAGGTTCGCCATGATGCGAACGTTGCGAGGCGTGTTGATAACGACGGATGAGCCCGAAAACATGGTGTTCAAGTCCAAACTGCAAATCTCTGGACGCAAGGCCACCACGTGCTCCATGCGCCTCTCTGGGGTTGTCAGCGTGGTGCCAGGTGCGGCCACTTTGGGGTCGTCCTCGCTGGGGACAAAACGCTGGCCGGGGCCGGTTGTCAAGTTGATGATGACGTCCGTGTCGCTGGCGCGGACGCGCTCCACCACCTCGCGGTAATGCTCTAGCTCCATGCTCGGGCGGCCATCGGGGAAACGCACATGAATATGCGCGATGGCTGCGCCAGCTTGCGCTGCGCTGATGCAGGCATTGGCAATTTGCTCCGGTGAACATGGCAGACCTGGGTACTGCTTGATGTTGGTGATGTTGCCGGTGACGGCGCAGCTGATGATGGTGGGATTGCTCATGATATTCCTTGGTATTGTTTTGATTCAGCGCTTGAAGAGCGCTGGTTTATTTGATGGCCAATGGGTTGGCGGGCGAACCCACGGCACCCGTGACAGGCAACGCAGGGGCAACGAACATGAACTCATAAACATGGTCTTCGTCGCAATCTTTAGCGAGCTCTTTCAAGAAAAAAATCTCGCCCATGGTCAGCCCGAGAATCGGAATACACAGCCAGTGCCAAGGCTGGTTCACGCCCGCCGCTTCAGACTGGTTGGGCCGCACCTCGACACCCCAGGTGTCCGTGGCCACTGCCGCAACCTGCTTGGCGTGCAGCCAATCCAACGTGTCGAAAGCCAGGCCTGGCGCATCACCGCCGGAATAGAAATCCCAGTTTCCTTCAGCCATCTTGGCTTCCATCTGTCCGGTGCGAATCAGCAGGTAATCGCCCCTGCCAACTTTGACACCTTGGGCTTTTTCCACTTCGTCAAGGATTGCGGCGGTGATACCAAAACCATCGGGCAGCGTGTCGACTTTGTAATGGCGAGCGATATCCAGCAAAACACCACGACCCACCATTTTTTCGCGTGTTTTTTCAATGCCGCACTTGGCTGCACCGAAAGAGCTGACGAGGCGGCAGTCATAGCCGTTCCACATGTAGTTGTCGAAAAAGATGTGGCCCAGTCCGTCCCACTGCGTGCCGCACTGCATCGGCATGATGACGATGTCATCGGCCGAACGAATACCACGTTTGTCGAGCACGCCAGAGTAGGCATCGGTGCCGGTGCGCAGCATCAGATGAATCGGGTTGAAGCGACCCACTGGCGGAAATTTGGTCTTGCCGCCTTGGGGTCCGGTGTTGTCAAAAGCCAGGGCCAAAGACATCACACGGCCCTTTTTGACCAGACTTGCGGCCTTGACGATGTCATCCGGGCTGGTGAAGTTCAGCGTCCCGATTTCGTCATCCGGGCCCCAACGACCCCAGTTTTTTAGCCGTGCGGCGGCATCATCAACATCTTGGCGTGTCACTGGGGGGAGCTTGCTAACGAGGGTCATGTCCATCTTTCTTGAATTGGTAACGCATACACATCGGCTGAAATTGCTTGCCTTGATGAACTTTAAAACAAACACTTGATTGAATCAATCGTTTGATTAAAATAAATCCTCCGATTTATGATCAGGGACACATGAACGATTTAAAAACTCCTGAGCTCACGGTCAGCACGCGTGACCGCATCCTGCAAACAGCAGAGCAGCTGTTTGCTGAAAAAGGCATAGATGCCGTCAGCCTGCGTGAAATCACCGCGGCTGCGGGCGTCAATATTGCGGCAGTCCATTACCACTTCGGCTCTAAAAAAGTCGTTCTGGAAGAACTTTTTGCCATCCGCGGGAGACCCATAGCAGACCGCCGACTGCAGTTGCTCAGCCAAATTCGACGAGATCCAAGAGGTAAACCCATTCTTGAAGATGTTTTGCGGGCTTTCTTAAAGCCGGCCCTTGAAGCGCCAGCAGATCCGGGCGGGGCATCATTTGTGTTGCTACGCGCCCGCTTGGCGTTTGAGCAAGCGGAGGTCCGGCGAGCGGTTATTGGCAAAGCTTTCGATGTCTCGAATCGAGAGTTTTTACGCACCCTGCGTGAAGCCTTGCCCGAGCTCAGTGCCGACGACCTGCATTGGCGCTTTCACTTTCTGCTGGGGGCGATGGTCTACACGATGGCGGCGCCGGGCCGGATTGAGTCGATCACGGACGGCGCGCTGGACACATCGGACAGCGCAGCGGCCTTGACCAAGCTCGTGTCATTTGCGGCAGCTGGATTCAGAGACACGGCCATCACGGCGTAAAAATGTAAGCGCTGGCTCAACGCTGGGCTGTTGCTAGCGCCAAGCATCCCAAAGCAACTTGGTCCCCGTCAGCCCCATGCCCCAATAGATCAAGCGATTGAACAGCAGTGGGCTGATGCGCTTGGCCATAGCAAAGCCCGCAAAAACCCCGATAGGCACCAAAGGCAGCAGCACCAGGGAGGTCGCCATATTTCGCCCATCCAACAGTCCCAAATAAGCAAATGGGACCCACTTGGACAGGTTGATCGCGAAAAAGAAATAAGCCATGGTGGCGGCAAATGTCAGGGGACTCAGGCGCAAGGGGATCACATAAACGCTGAGCGGAGGCCCCCCTGAGTGGGCGACAAAACTCGTGAAACCCGAGACGGTGGTCAGAATGCTGCCGATCCAACGCGCTGGCGGCAGGCTGTCGGCGCGCGGAGGGAAAACCAAGCGTTGCGCCAGAAAAAGAAGCGTCAAACCGCCGACAACACCAGCCACCAGCCGCGTGTCAAGCGACTTGAACAGCACTGCACCCAACAGCGTTCCGAGCAGACCGAATGGAATCAAAAACCGGAGCAGCTTGACATCGATATTTTTTCGAAATGTGGCCAGCCCAAGCAAATCAACAAACAGCAGCACAGGCATCATGATCGCAGCAGCTTGCGGCACTGACACTGTTAAGGCCATCAATGGCACCGCCAAGGAGCCAATGCCTATGCCAAAACCGCTCTTGCTGATGCCCAACAACAGCACGGCCGGAATAGCGCACAGGTAAAAAAACGGATCGGTGATGAGGGGCAAGTTCACGGCTGAAGAAGGCGCACAAAAGTAAAGTGCTCGATTATCAGCCCACCCGCTGCGTCCTGCGCACTTCAGACGGGGACATCCAGACCCAAATAGGCCTTCTGAATTTCAGGCCGCGTCAGCAACTCACTGGCCAAACCTTCTGCCACGATGCGCCCTTCCTCCATCACATAAGCACGGTGCGCCAAGGCCATGGCCATGGCCACATTTTGCTCAACCAGCAACACCGACGTCCCTTGCGCATTGATCTTGCGGATAGCGCCAAACATGTCCAACACAATGGCCGGAGCCAAGCCAAGCGACGGCTCGTCCATCAACAGCAAACTGGGCCTGGCCATCAAGGCGCGGCCAATCGCCACCATCTGTTGCTGGCCCCCTGAGAGCGCTCCCGCCGGACTCTGAAGTTTGACCTTGAGCGCCGGAAACAGTGACAACACGTACTCCAGCGTCTCCTGCCGCTTGGCTTTGGCCGGTGCGATATAACTGCCCAACTCCAAATTGTCGTAGACCGTCATCTGAGTGAACAAACGCCGTCCTTCTGGAACGATGGCAATACCGGCCTCGCAAAAGCGGTGGCTCTCTAACTGGGTGATGTCGCGGCCGTTGAAGCTCAGCGTGCCACCGCGCACGCGGTGCATGCCGGCGATGGCGTTGATGAGCGTGGTCTTTCCCGCCCCGTTGGGGCCAACCACGCAGACCATCTCGCCCGTTTTCACTTCAAGGCTGACACCCCACAAAGCCGGCGCAGCGCCGTAATTGACCAAAATATTGTTAACTTCAAGCATGCGGTGTTCCTAGGTAAGCGCTCACGACCCCAGCATTGCGCATGACCTCGTGGGCCGACCCTATCGCGATCAGTTGGCCATGGTTGAGGACGGCCACACGGTCGGCCAGCGCCATCACCGCACGCATCACATGCTCAACAAAAACAATGGTTGCACCACGGTCGCGGATTTTTCGAATCAATTCAATCGCCTCATTGATCTCGCCCGGCGTCAGGCCTGACAGCACCTCGTCGAGCAAGACCAGACGTGGCCGCGAAGCCAATGCCCGCGTCAGCTCCAGAAACTTGCGCTGATGCAAGTTCAGGTCATCGGGCAAAGCATTCGCCTTGTCCTTGAGGCCGGTGAATTCCAGCCAGGCCCAGGCTTCATGCGTGGCTTGCTGCTGACTCAGTGACGCGCCACCAAACATGGCCACCAATGCGACGTTTTGCAACACACTCATGTGCGCAAACGGCCGCGGGATCTGGTAAGTGCGGGCAATGCCGGATTGCGCGATACGGTGTGCGGGCAGGCCTGCAAGTTGCTGACCTGCAAAGAAAATGCTGCCGCCGCTGGTCGGGTAATGGCCACTCACGACATTGATGAAGGTTGACTTGCCAGAGCCGTTGGGGCCGAGCAGCCCGAGAATTTCCCCTTCGTGAACTTGCAAGCTGACCTTGTCGAGCGCCTGCACACCTTTGAAGGCTTTGGACAAATTGCGCACGTCTAACAATATCTTGGGAGCGGCGGTTGGTTCAATGGCAGTGGGCTGCGCTTGTACCGACGAATCCTTTGGTCGATCAGGACATACATCCGCTGGCGAGGTGACCTCGGCAGGTCCTTGCTTTGCCGCACCGCGCTTGAAAAAGTAACCCAAAATACCATTCGGCATGAAGAGGATCACGACGATCAAGATCACGCCCACCGCAGCTTTACCTGCCAAGGGATGGTTGCCTGCGGTGAAGAAATACAGCAGGCACGTGATGACCGTAGCGCCCACCGCCGGACCGGCCCAGTGGCGCGTACCACCCAGCACACTCATCAGCACCACGGTCAGCGGCACGACAATGGTGAAGGTTTCGCCCGCAGTCACGTACGAGACAAACAGCGCATGGATGCCGCCGGCCAAGCCAGCCAACGCAGACGACAAACCAAAAGCCAACAGCTTGTAGCGAAAGGTCGGCACACCCATCACTTCAGCCGCATCTTCGTCGTCATGAATCGCAAACAAACCGACGCCCAGCTTGGACGACTGAACCTTGTAGGCGATCAACAGCGTCAACACCGCGGCCGCCAAGGCCATCAGGTAAATCGATGCCGAAGCCGTCGGGCCAATAGCCGGCACCGGCGTCGCATTCAGAGAAATGCCAGGTCCACCATCGATGCGGGTGTTCAGCACAATCGTGCCGACCACAAACGTGATGGCCAGCGTCAACAGAGCGAACAACTCACCCCGCACGGCTTTCACCCTGAAGACCACGGCGCCAAGTGCCAAACCGAGCAACGCAGCCATCAGGGCTGCGGCTGGCAGCGTCCATAGAAAAGGCCAGTTCAGATGAGCCGCCAGACCGGCGGAGGTGTACATGCCAACACCAAAAAAGGCGCCGTGGCCAAAGGAAAAATAACCCGAGTAGCCGGACAAGATGTTCCATGACAAAGCCAGGATCATCCAGTTGCAGATGAGGTACAAAAAGGATTCATAAAAAGCCGGAAGCCCAAGCCAAGGTACGCTCGCAAGCGTTGCTCCGGCAGCCAAAATGCCGATCACTGTTTTATTCATTTTTTAGATCTTTCCCGGGCGCAGCAACAGCATCAAGATCAGCAACGAAAAAGACACGATAGGCGCCCAAGAAGGCGAGGCCACAGCCATGGTGATAGCTTCACTGACACCGATGATGATGCCGGCAATCAACGGTCCAACAGCACTCCCCAGTCCGCCCAACATGACCGCAGCGAAGATCACACCAATCCAGGCAAAAATTTGCGAGGGTGTCAGCGTGAAGGTCAGCGCCAAGCAAATACCAGCGACTGCCGCCAAGGCAGCACAGACACCCGCCAGCATCAGCGACATGCCTTTTTGGTTGATGCCAAAAGCAGCGGCAATCTGCCCGTCTTCAGCCATCGCGCGCAGCGCCTTGCCGAGGTCGGTGTAGCGCATACCCGCCCAAATCAGCAAAGCGATCGAGACAGACAACACCAACGTGACCAGCTCAGGCACCGGAATGTAAAGCGAGCCGACGGTGAATTTCATGTCGTTGTAAGTTGTCTCCAGCCGTCGGTAATCTGCCGTCCAGACGGCCTGAATACCACTTTCAATCACCACCGTGATGCCGAAGGTGACCAGCAGCGAATTGAAGGGTGAAATTTGAAATCGAGCCAGCACCCACTGCAGGCCAACGCCGATTAAAAAGAACACTGGCGGCAAGATCAGCAGACCCAACAGCGGGTCCACATGCCACACCGTAGCCATGTGGTAGCTCAAGTAAGCGGCCAGAAAAACCAGCCCGAAATGGGACAGATTGATCTGCCGCAGCAGACCCCAGGTCAGGCCCAAGCCAAGCCCGATCAGCCCGTAGAGACCGCCGATGAAAATCCCCGAGAGGATCGATTGCACCAATAAATTAAAACTCGGGAAACTCATCTGCAGCCCTTACCGGATTACTTGACTTGAAGCTTGACGCCAGGGGGCGCAAACTGCGCTGGGTAAACCACGACCCACTTACCGTTTTGCACCTGTTTGATCTTCATCAGGTCATCGCCATAGTTGCCAGGACCGTCAAAGCGCAAACGCCCATGGATGGATTCAACGCGGTTCTTACGAAGCCACGCAGCGATGGCCTTGTCGTCAAGGCTGTTGGCACCGCGCACGCCCGCTTCCAAAATCTGCCATGCTGAATACGACGCTGCGGCCTGTACCTCGACGCTGGTATCTGGCAAGTTCAGTTTGGCGGCACGTTCATTGAAAATTTTGACGAACTGAGCGGCCGTCGGGTTGTTGGTGAACGGCGCATGTTCTTCAAAAATCGTCACCGCCAACGCGTTATTGCCGTCAGCCGCTTTACTCATCGGGCCTGGTGCCGGGTAGAGGTGAAAGTGCAGTGGTGGCGTGTAGTCAATTTTCTTCATCGCATCGAGCAGCATGTTGCCTTCGAGGCCGATGTCACCAATCCAGACCAGATCGGGTTTGGCATCTTTCACACGCGCAGCGATGGGGCCAAAATCCCGGTTGCCGAAGTCCCATTCCAAAAACAGCACTTCTGTCAAACCACGTTTTTTAGCCACTTCACGACCGCCCAGCGACATGAAGTGAATTGACGGGAACTTGCTGGTGACGATGGCAATTGTCTTCGGGGGTTTTGGCGATGCCGCGAGTGCATCAAAAAGTGTGTTGGGCACGGTGGTGCCGGGATCAGCACCAATCGACCAGGCCGGAAACTGCATATCGTACTTGGCCAAAGAAGGAATGCCGAAGGTGTGGTGGACCAGCACTTTGTTGTAGCGTTGTGCCACACCCATGGCCGACAAAATCGCACCCGTGGCGTAAGGCCCCATCAACAGATCGACCTTGTCGGACGTCACCAGCTGCTCGTAAAGCGTGCGCGCCAGTTCAGGCTTGGACTGATCGTCCTTCACCGTCCACTCGACCTTGCGGCCCAGCAAACCACCGCGGGCGTTGAGCTGCTCAACATAAATTTCGCCGACCAGCTTGTGCGTCAAGGCGGTTGATGACAAGGGGCCCGTCAGCGCCAGCGTGCTGCCGATGCGTATCGGACCAGGCGCCTGCGCCTGCGCCACGCCAGCCCATGCCAGCGCGGCACCCACCGCAGTCACTGCGGACAATTTTCTTCTTGTCATCTTCATGGTTT